>JGI24710J26742_10000732_pt1 | contig 30832 bp, 31 predicted proteins | sample BioPla2DNA2_FD_26742 | JGI IMG/M metagenome (IMG submission 26742)
CATTTTAATAGTTTATCCTCGCCAGTTATCTGGCTAATCACTCAATCTTGAATTGATTGGGTTATGGTTATGCTGTTTAATTTTCAAGGATCAAAAATTTCTTTATAATTTACTATCGAATTATGGAATCGACAGCNAATTATATTCTATCATAATAATTTGTGTTGTGTCAATATGTTTTTATTGATTAATGATGTAAATTTTTATCATTTATTGGCTAATTGGCGGAGAAGGAGGGATTTGAACCCTCGCACCGCTATTAACGGTCTACTCCCTTTCCAGGGGAGCCCCTTCAGCCGCTTGGGTACTTCTCCAAAGCTTAGCCGTTAAAATGGCAATAAAATGGCGGAGAAGGTAGGATTCGAACCCACGGCCCCTTTCGGAGTCACTGGTTTTCAAGACCAGCTCCTTAAACCACTCGGACACTTCTCCACTTTAACAAAAATTATATGCAGCACTCTTATCGAGTGCCTATATAAAATAACATATCTTAATTCTTATGTCAAGATATAATATATTATTTTGTTAGATGAAATTTTTATCAATTATTATTACTTTCTTGTTATAGTTTCTCCAAAGAGTAAATCTTCTGCTGTTGTAATTTTTATATTCTCATAACTACCTTCTATGATTCTTACCCTATGGCCTAGCCTTTCTACTAATACTCCATCATCTGTTCCTATATAATTATCTTCTTTTGCTTTTTTGTGTGCTTCTATTATAATATCTCTTTTAAATCCTTGAGGAGTTTGAATTGACCATAACTTGCTTCTTTCTGGCGTACTTACTATATAGCCTTCTTCATCAACAATTTTTATTGTATCTTTTACTTTTACCCCCATAACACAAGCCCCATAAATAGAACTAGCTTCTATCATCTTATTAATATCTTCTTCAGATATAAAAGGTCTTGCACCATCATGTATTAAAACAATTTCTGCATTATCAGACATTGCTTTTAAACCATTATACACTGACTCTTGCCTTTCTTTTCCTCCTATAGTTGTCTTTATTTTATTGGGGTCACATGTGCTTAATATTTCATTATTAAAGTATTCGATGTCTTCTTTTGCAATCACTACAATAATCTCATTAATTGATTTTAGTTTAATAAACTTTTCTATAGTGTGAAGGACAATTGCCTTATCCCCTATTTTTAGATATTGCTTTTTAATATCTGAGCCCATTCTTTTACCTTGGCCTGCTGCAGGAATTATAACTGAACAATTGCTTTTTAATTTTTCACTCAAAATATCACCTCTGAAAATATTTGATTAAAAAGTTCGAAGGGCTTTATTAAAATAAAACTCCGGAGTATCTACTCCGAAGTTTTATCTCCATTTGTTTTTGTGAATATCATTCTTCCAGCTGCTGTTTGCAGTACGCTGGTAACTAATACTTTAATGGTTTCACCGATATAGTCTTTTCCACCTTCAACTACTATCATAGTTCCATCATTTAAGTATGCTACTCCTTGTCCATTTTCTTTTCCATCTTTAATAACTGTTACTTCCATGTCTTCACCAGGAAGTACAACCGGCTTAACTGCATTTGCAAGTTCATTAATATTAAAAACAAAAACTCCTTGAAAATCAGCAACTTTATTTAAGTTGTAATCATTTGTTACTATTATGGCATCCATCTCTTGAGCTACTTTTAAAAGTTTACTATCTACTTCTGCAATATCTTTATAATCTATCTCTACTATTTCTACTGGTATCTTTAACTGCTTTTGAATTTCATTTAATATATCAAGACCTCTTCTACCCCTATTCCTTTTTAGTGCATCTGAAGAATCTGCAATATGCCTTAACTCTTCTAATACAAAAGTAGGAATAACTATTTTACCTTCAACCAAGCCTGTCTTTAAAATGTCTAAAATTCTTCCATCGATAATTACACTTGTATCTAAAACTTTAGGTTTAGCAATACTGGATTCATTTACTCCAAGCATTTTAACTTCATCTTTCTTCCTTTGGACAACCTGATATCCTAGATAGCCAAAAATTATATTAAGTGCAACAACAATCAAACTTCCTATAAGCCCATATTGAAGTACTGCTATCCCTAGTAAATTTGATATAACTAGTCCTACACAAACACCTACAACATTCATTGTAATTTCTTTTAAAGTCATATTCGTAAAAATTTCTTCGAGATCTTTTAACTTCTTTAATAATAACTCTACGAAAAATGATGATATTGTAATATAAATTAAAATAATTACCAATAAAATAATAATGACCATAACAAGATAATCTAACTCTTCAGGTATATTCCAAAAAAAGTTTGTAGGTTCTAAATAACTAGTATAAAGAAAATCACATAAAAAATAAATTATACAGCCGGTTATAGATGAAAAAAGAATTCTTAAGATTTTTTTCATAATGCCACCCCCTATTCAAGTATTGCCTTATGCTTCAGAAATATACAACAAATTATAAATATCTGACTTTTATAATTTATTTTTTAATTTTAAATTTGCTACAGCATTCAAATCAAGGTCATGAGTAATTCCTTTTATGTACTCAAAATAGGCTGCCGATCCTATCATCGCAGCATTATCAGTACACAAACTTATAGATGGATATTGTAAGAAAACACCTTCTTTTTCGCATTCTTTTTTCATTAATTGCCTAAGTCCTCTGTTAGCAGATACCCCACCAGCTAATGCAATTTTATTAACTCCCATTTTTTTTGCACACGCGATGGTTTTTGTAACTAAAACTTCAATAACTGCTTGTTGAAAACTAGCAGCAACATTATTAATATTAATACTTTCTCCCATCATCTTGCTACGATTTAAGTAATTTAATACTGCAGATTTTAATCCACTAAAGCTAAAATCAAAAGAACCTTCTTCGAGATATGCCCTAGGAAATTCAATGGAATCAGGATCCCCTTCTAAGCCTAATTCATCAATTTTGGGGCCTCCTGGATAACCTATGCCAATAGCTCTTGCAACCTTATCATAAGCTTCTCCTGCTGCATCATCTCTTGTTTTCCCTAATATTTCATATGCACCATAATCTTTAACATATACTAAATGAGTATGCCCGCCTGACACAATTAAAGATATAAAAGGCGGCTTAAAATCATGATTTTCTATATAATTGGCAGCTATATGTCCTTCTATATGATGAACTCCAATTAGGGGCTTTTTTGTAGCAAAGGCTATTGCTTTTGCTGCTGCTACTCCTACCAACAAAGCACCAACTAAGCCTGGACCATAAGTAACTGCAACCGCGTCCACATCTTCCAAAGTCATTTCTGCTTGAACTAATGCTTCATAAATTACTGGATTTATTTTTTCTACATGCTTTCTAGAAGCAATCTCTGGAACAACCCCACCATATTTTTTATGAAGATCAATCTGAGAAGAAACAACATTGGACAATACAATTCTTCCATTTTTCACAACAGCAGCCGCAGTCTCATCACATGATGTTTCTATTGCAAGTATAAATATATCTTTCTTATCATTCATAGTAATATCCTTTCTAACAGGTTAGGAATACTAATGGTCTAGATAAAAATTTAAAACTCATTTAAAATTGAAAACTCGTCCACAATTTCCCAAGCTAAAATTCTCCAGGTGCCGTTTTCTTGTTGCCTTAAATAGTATTCTAAATAATTATCAGTATTACTATTTGTATATTGAATGACTTTGATTATTGCAATTTTGGGATTACTTGCTTCATATTTTACAACATCTTGTCTAATTTCAATAATTTTATAGCCACTTTCTTTGTATTCCTCAACTTTTAATCTAACCTTTTCAATTTGTTCTTCATAAGGGTTTATTTCTAATAAATCAGGATCAAGTAAATTTCTTTGAATTCGGATCAATTCTCTAATTTCCTCATCATCGGCTAATTCTCCACCATATAAATATAACAATATTATATTATTTCTTTCAACAACTTCATTAGGAGAATAAAATTCATCTTGATATTCGTTAAGTTGAATAATCTTCTCAAATTTTGTTAATTCTTCTTTCTTTCTAATTGTCTTTTCTTCATTATCATTATTATTAAGATAATAGAAATATCCACCAGCTAAAATAATAATAATTAGTATTGCTAAAATTTTTCTCATTATTCTTCTTTTTTCCCCCTTATATTTTTTGTTATAACTTCATAAAGCTTAGCTTGGTAATAATGATTTAATTCATTTTCATATTCAGTATTATCGGCTGTACAAAGAGAATTAGTTAATTTATTAATTAACATTTGTGAAAACATTCCAAGGCTAAGAAGGGGTAAGATTAAAAGATTTCCACACCAATCTAATAGTGGAACTAGCTTTATTAACTGGATTAATAGTATTCCTATCCAAAATTTTATATAAATATCACTTTTATCATTTATTTTATTAATAAGAAATTCACCAATAACAAGAGCTAATACCGTTTTCCCAAATTGCGTAAACAATTGGCCAGTTATAATCAATATAATTGCTATTGGAAAGGCAACTAAAGACAAAGTAAACACTAAAACAAGAGCAAAAAGCATTAAATATATAACTAAGCCTCTGTGTAAAACATCTTTTGTTTGATTGACAATTATTTTACCTTGGATAATAACTGTTTTCTTAAACAAAGATAAAAACAATAAACTTATCACCATCTGTATGACAGCTTTTATTAAGTCCATTATATACGTAGGTATATTATCAGTATAATAAAAAAACAAGGCTTCGTCCCACTGTTTTTTAAAAATATTTAATGTATTTAAAACAGGGCCAATGCTACCAGTTACCTTCGAGTTATGATGGCAAGATACTCTTGATGATATTGTTTTTACATTCCCTTTTATTATTGCTTCTTCCCCAATATATATATCGGCACCATAAGCATAAACATTACCTTCAATTTCACCTTTAATTATAATTTTTCCTTTATAAAGAAATAAATCTCCAAAGTGTATTGAAGAAATATGTACATTAGAAAACAAAAAGAGAGGGTCTCCTTTTGTTTTCTCTGTTTGCTCAATTTGTTTCATAAAATACAAGCCTCTTAAGCTCTTTGACTCACTATTATTAGTATCAAAAGCATACACCATTGAAGCAAATAACAACAATGAACATAATAAGAGGATAAAGCGGGATTTCATCATATTTCTACCTTTGCCTTACGGTAAATATAGTATTTTATAGCTCCAAGAATAGATAACACAGGAATTAATATTAATCTTAAAGAGCTAAATACATATTTACTAGTGCTTAAAATACTAATAATTTCCTCCTTAATATCGCTAATATAAGTGGATAATATATCCACAGTTGGTACCATTGAGCTAGCCCAATCACCTAAATAAGGATTTTCAACAAGATATTCTATAATGGGGTACCTATATAATACTAACAACACGCCTATACCAAATATTAAAGAAAACAAGCCCCATACCATTGCTGATATTGTGTCTATGGATATCTTTTCTTTAACTTCATAATCAATTTCAATATCTTTTATTCGATTCATTACTGTTGCCTCAAAGTCTTTTGGAGCTTCAACTAATTGACCATCTTGCAGTACATCTATCATTTTTTGATAAGTAAAAAATTCTTCTCTACAAGTATCACATTTAGTGATATGTTGATTTAAATGTTTAGCTTCTTCCATTGTAAGAATGCCATCCATATACTTCATAATCAAATGGTCTACTTTATTACAGTTCATAAACTCCGCCCTCCTTTGACAACAAAATTTCTTTTAACATTTTTCTTGCTCTAAATATGCGATTTTTAACTTTTGATAAGGGTTCATTTATAATTTCTGATATTTCTTGATATGATAAGCCTTGCTGATGAAATAATATAATAGGAACTTTATACATATCTGGCAAGGAATTTAGTGCAGTCATTACTTCATTAATTTTTTCTTGTTCTAAATAACCTTGCTCAGGTCCCCAATCAGTTGAAGGTTCAGTTATCATTTCATCTACAGAAACAGTAGTATGCTTATTCTTTCTTCGTGCATCAATCACTAGATTGGTGGTAATCCTCATAATCCAAGTTGAAAATTTATAATCAGGTTGATACTTATCTAGGTTACGGTATACCTTAATAAATACTTCTTGTGCCAAATCATTTGCTTCTTCGGCATCATTAGTCATCCTTAATATAATAGAATATACCAGGTTCTTATAACGAGATACCAATAGTTCAAACATTTCTTTTTTTCCTTGAAGACAGGCTTCAATAACTTCATAATCTTCCATAGTATCACCGCCAATTTTTCAGTCATACTTAATTATTTAACAAATTTATTTATATTTCTTCATTATATATACGGTTCGTACTATGCAAAGTCTGAAAATAGTACTTAAACTATATTATAATCAAAATTATATCATATTTAAATTAAGTTTTCTTCAATAAAGTTTAAATTTTTTGTTAACCTATCTTCTCCTATTTTTGTATTAGAAAATATGTCTAAAGCATTATTTAAAAATGTTTTAGGTTCTGTTAATGCTGGGCTAAAATGGGTAAGCCATAACTCTTTTACCCTTCCTTCTTTTGCTAATTCTGCTGCTTCTGAAAAAATCATATGTTTTTTCTTTTTAGCTTGATCTTTATCTTCTTCGTCACCATACATTCCTTCACATACAAATAAGTCCGCATCAAAGATAAAGCCTTTAAGACCAGCTACTGGCCTACTGTCAGTGCAATAAGCAACTTTAAGGCCCTTTCTCTTTTCTCCTAATACCATTTCAGGAGTATATATTTTATCCATTATTTTAACCGTTTCTCCTTGTTGAAGATTTTTCCAAAAATGTTGTGGTATATTTAATTTCATTGCTTGTTCAGGTATAAATTTAGGCAGCCTTTCCAATTCCACAAGATAAGCAAAACATGTAATTCTATGCTCAACTGGTAACATTTTAATAAAAAATCCCTTATTAATTTCTATTTTTGTTTCTTTAGCCTTATCTTCGCTGACTTCTATTAAGTTAACATCAAAAGGCAATTCTGGTGTTACTACCCCTAAGCCTTCTACTACTTTTTTTAAACCAGTAGGACCAATTAGAGTAATAGGTTCTGTTCTTCCTGAATTCCCAATTGTCAATAAAAGCCCAGGAAGGCCTGTTACATGGTCTCCATGATAATGTGTAAAACAAATGACATCAATAGTTTTAAAGCCCCAACCTAACATCTTTAAAGTTATTTGCGTTCCTTCACCACAATCAATTAATATTTTTCTTCCTTGGTATCTAATAAGTAAAGCTGTTAACCATCTATTTGGCAAAGGCATCATTCCACCTGTACCTAAAAGACAAACATCTAACATAAGGACCTCCTTTATGGCTGCTTTTATTTTAATATATTATATCAATAATATGTAACCAATAAAGGCATATTATTATAAAATACGTCTTGCAATTTTTTTATTGGTATGTTATTACATAAGTATCTAATTGCAAACGTTTTGCATTTAGATACTTATAAAAAAGGAGCTAGTATTATGAGAAAAATAGTTTTATCTATTATCTTATTATCTATTATATCATTAACTCTAACTGGATGTTTTAATGAAAATGATAATTCAATGGACAAAAAAAGTACAATTACAATATATACAAGTATTTATCCTCTATATGATTTTACACAACAAATCGGAAAAGAAAAAGTAAATGCACATCTTATAGTACCTCCAGGAGCAGAACCTCATGACTGGGAACCTTCTGCAAAACTAATTGCAAAAATTGAAGAAGCAGACATTTTAGTTTATAACGGATTAGGCATGGAATCATGGGCTGAAAGAATTATTTCAACTGTTAATAATCCAAACTTAATTATTGTCAATGCATCAGATAACGTTGCTTTATTAAAAATGGAAGATGATGAACATAATCATGAAACTAGTCATCAGCATGAAGAAAAACATCATCACACATATGACCCTCATATTTGGCTTGATCCCATACGAGCCATTCAGCAAGCCGAAAATATTAAAAATGCTTTAATAAAAGCAGATATCTCTAATAAAGATTTCTATGAAAATAATTTTTTAAAATTAAAAGACAAGCTATTAAAACTGGATGAAGAATACAAAAATACTATATCACAACTTTCAAGAAAGGAAATCATAGTATCCCATGCAGCCTTTGGATATATGGCTGACCGCTACAAGCTAATACAGCTTTCTGTTTCTGGTTTGTCTCCTCAGGCAGAACCAAGTCCTAGCGAGATGGCAAAAATAACCGATTTTATCAAAGAACATGACATACATTATATTTTTTATGAACCTTTATCTAATCCTAAATTAGTGGAAGTTATTGCTAAAGAAAGTGGGATTAAAACCTTACCTCTTAATCCATTAGGAAATTTAACTCAAGAAGAATTAAGCCAAGGAAAAGACTACTTTTCAATTATGCAAGAAAATCTTGATTCATTAAAAAAAGCTTTAAGTGAATAAGCTGTGAAAAGGTGAAAAATATGAATAAAATATTAGAAGTAAACAATTTAACATTTGCCTATGATAAAAACCTGATATTAGATAATATTTCCTTCGAAATAAATGAGGGAGACTTTGCTGGCATAGTAGGCCCTAACGGTTCAGGAAAAAGCACCTTAATTAAATTAATTCTTGGCTTATTAAAACCTGTTAAAGGAACTATTAAGCTTTTAGGAAAGGATATAAACTCTTTTAATGAATGGTCTAAAATAGGCTATATATCCCAAAAAGCTGCTTCATTTAATACTAGTTTTCCTGCAACAGTAGAAGAAACAATTGCTGCTAATTTATATCCGCAAATTGGTCTTTTTAAAAGAATAAAAAAAGAAGATATGAAAAAAGTCCATGATGTTTTAAAGGTTGTTGGAATGGAAGATTATAGTAAACAGCTAATTGGTAATCTTTCTGGAGGACAACAACAAAAAGTTTTTATTGCAAGAACCTTGGTTAGTTCTCCTAAAATCATGTTTTTAGACGAACCTACTGTTGGAATAGACAATAAGTCACAAGAAAACTTTTATGAATTAATTTATAAACTTAATACTAGTATGAATATCTCTATAGTAATGATTTCCCATGATATAGGCGTAATGACCGAAAAAGCTAACAAAGTACTGTGTATGGGAAATAAAAAATTAATCATGCATACTAATCCTTCAAATACTAAAATAACTGAAATACTTTCTGAAATATACGGAGATAAAATGCATCTTCTCCTACATCATCATTAAAATTTTTGCAAATACACCTTAAGGAGCAATTAATATGCCAGAAATACTTCAATATGCCTTTATGCAAAGAGCTATTATTGCAGGAATCATTATTGGTTTTTTATGCCCTTTAATTGGAATATTCATAGTACTAAGACGAATGTCATTGATTGGAGATAGTTTATCTCATGTAGCTCTATCTGGTGTTGTAACTGGAATACTATTAAAGACTTCTCCTTTAATTATGACATTGATTTTTTCTATTACGGCAGCTCTTGGAATAGAAAAACTAAGAAAGAGCTATGAAAAATATGCTGAACTTGCTATATCAATAATTATGTCAGCAGGTATGGCTATTGCAGTTATTTTGATTAGCCTTGTCAAATCTATAAATATAGATTTATTTGGTTATTTGTTTGGAAATATTACAACAGTTCTTCCTCAAGATTTATGGATTATTATCGGCCTTGGCATTATAGTTATTTCTTCTATTTTCCTTATTTATAAAGAACTATTCTATATGTCTTTTGATGAAGAAGCTGCATCGTTAGCTGGCATCCCTATAAAAGCTATTAATATTTACTTTGTTATTCTTATAGCTATTACTATTACACTTTCTATGCGCATAGTTGGAATTCTTTTAATATCTTCATTAATGATTCTTCCTGTTGCTTCAAGCCTTCAGATTGGCAAAAGCTTCAAAGAAGTTACCTTCTTATCAATAATATTTGCTCAAATATCGGTTATCTTAGGAATTATTGTTTCATACTATTTTGAATTAGCTTCTGGAGGAACTATTGTACTTATTTCTGTAATTATTCTATTATCAGTTTTTGCTTTTAAAAGCATTAGAAAGCTTAAAAATAGGCATTCATATCATTAAGTAAAACTAAATCTAGCATGATATTAATAAACCAATCTCATAGATTAAAAAAACTCGTTTTTAAGAACGAGTTTTTTTAATCTAAAAGATTATTTTATATCGGGTAAATTTTTCATACTTTCTTTTACTAAGTCATCAGAATAATCAATATCTACAAGTTTTCCACTAAAGTAATTATCGTAAGCAGCCATATCAAAATATCCATGTCCACTTAAATTAAATAAAATAACTTTTTCTTCTCCTGTCTCCTTACATTTTAGAGCTTCGTTTATTGCACCTCTAATAGCATGAGCTGACTCAGGAGCTGGTATAATACCCTCTGTTTTTGCAAATTTAACAGCTGCATCAAAAACATCTCTTTGTGGAACAGCTTGAGCTTCAATAGTTCCATCATGATAAAGTTGACTTACAATCGGAGAAGCCCCGTGGTATCTAAGTCCTCCTGCATGAATACCAGCAGGAACAAAGTCATGACCTAAAGTATACATTTTGGCAATTGGTCCAACTTTTGCAGTATCTCCATAATCATAAGCAAAAACACCTTTAGTAAGGGAAGGACAAGCTGTAGGTTCTACAGCAATCAAGCGAATATTAGTTCCATTTAACTTGTCCTTTACAAATGGNAAGCTAATACCTGCAAAATTACTTCCTCCACCACAGCAAGCAACTACAACATCAGGATATTCATCTATAAGTTCAAGTTGTTTTTTAGCTTCTAGACCGATAATTGTCTGATGCAAACATACATGATTTAAAACACTTCCTAAAGCATAATTGGTATCTTCATTAGTTGCTGCAACTTCAACTGCTTCACTGATTGCAATACCCAAACTACCTGTTGAATCAGGATCTTTTTCTAATATAGCTCTACCGCATTGGGTCAAGTTACTTGGACTAGCTATGACATTAGCACCAAAGGTGTTCATAAAGGAACGCCTGTATGGCTTTTGCTCATAACTTACCTTTACCATATATACTTCACACTCTAAACCAAAATAATTACATGCAAGGCTTAATGCACTTCCCCACTGCCCTGCACCAGTTTCAGTTGTAAGCTTTTTAATACCAGCGATTTTATTGTAATAAGCTTGTGGTATAGCAGAATTAAGCTTATGGCTTCCAGTAGCATTTCCACCTTCATATTTATAGTAAATTCTAGCTGGTGTATCAAGAAGTTTTTCTAAACCTACAGCTCTATAAAGCGGACTTGGCCTCCACTGTTTATACATTTCTCTTACTTCATCAGGAATATCTATCCATCTTTCCTCAGAAGTTTCTTGCTTAATTATTTCCATAGGAAAAATAGCTTGAAGTTCATCGGGTGTAGCAACTTGATTGGTCATGGAGCTAAAATATGGTTCTGGTTTGTTAGGCATATCTGCCAACACATTGTACCATTGCTTAGGAATCTCATTTTCTGTTAAAATTACTTTCCTAACTTCTTTTTTACTCATCTTACTTATCTCCCCTCACCTAAAACTTTGTTTTTAATTAAATAATATATAATAAGTTCTTTATTATTTTTTATTATTTAATTTTATATAATATTATTAATAGTATAAATTTCGTATAATTCTACCATAATCCCGACCTTTTTACAATAAATTTAATGTCGCTATTTTGCGACATTATTAAATTATTTTATAATATTAGTATTTAAATTGTAAAGATAACAAAAGTGAAGCCTACACTTCACTTTTGTTATCTTTGCAATTATTACAATATCCATATAATTCAAAACAATGGTCCGTTAAAACAAAATTTTTTCTCTTTAATTCTGTACTAAGACTTCTTAAAGGACAAAAATCAATAATCTCCGACTTTCCACAATCTTTACAAATAAAATGATGATAATGCTTATCATCATTAACCAATTGATATTTGGCTGCTTCGCCCTTCATAGTAATTTTATGAATTATATTGGAGCTTTCAAGTATTTCTAGATTTCTATAAATTGTAGAAAAATTAGTTGTTGGATGTTTTTCTTTAGTTTTTTTATAAATTTGCTCAGCAGTTAAAACATGACCGTTAAAATTTATTAATACTTCTATAATTGCTTTTCTTTGAACCGTCAGTTTTAAACCAGATTTCTTAAAAATCTCCTCAATTTTAACTATATCCATTATGGGCACTCCTAAATAACAAGCAAAAATATTCCATAATATAATCAAACAGATATTTCGAAACTTTTGAGCCATTTTTCATAACAGACCTGACAAACATCAAATTCATCCTTTTTACCGTCATTGTTCGAATGATAACCCCAAACTTTTTCTACATGTAGATAGTCTTCAAACTGATTGGATGAGATCTTTTTAATTTTTTCCCCACATACATTACAATATACTTCGTCAATTATTTCTTTTTCAACAGATACTGCTTTATATTTTCTCATGTTAGGCCTCCATTAAATCATTTCATGCTGAGAAAACTTTGTAATTGTCAAATTACATTATATATATTATACCCTTCTATTTTTCCCATGTATAGAGGTAAAATTTGATTTCGTTTGAGGTTTCTGTAAGTAATTAAGAAGTTTCTCTAATGATTAATTCAGGTTTCATAACAATTCTTCTTTCCTTACATTCTTTCTTCTTGATTAAATCAATTAGCAGCTCTGCACATTTTATTCCCAGTCTTAGTTTGGGAACTCCTACTGTAGTTAATCTTGGCTTTACAAATGATAAAATATCTATATCGTCCGTACCCATTACCGCAACATCTTCAGGTATCCTTATTAGTCTTTCTTGTAAAGCACAAATTGCTCCTATAGCAATATAATCACTATAACATAATACAGAAAAAGGAGGTTTGTTTTTTTCTAATATTTTTAACATAGCCTTATAACCATCTAGCTGATTTTTACATTCAGGTATTACCCAACTTTCGTCCATTTCTATATTAGCTTCTTTTAAAGCATCTTTATAACCTTTAAGACGATTTTTAGATGAAGATACACTTGATAAAAAATTTAAGAAAAATACTTTATCATAACAAAATGAAGAAAGATGTTTAGTCCCTAAATATGCTGCCTTCCTATCGTCAACAACTACATAAGTATCCTCTTTTTCATTAATATAACGGTTAACCAATACATATGGTATATTGAACTTCCTTAACAACTCGCAACTTTTCCTATTTCCTGCTGCAGGTGTTAATAATACTCCGGCAACGTTTAATCCAAGCAATTCACTAACTAATTTCATTTCTTTTTCTGGATCTTCTTGGTTATTCATTATAATAGTATAATATCCCTTAGAAGATAAGGTCTCTTCAATACCTCTTATAATTCTTGCATTATAAGGATTAGAATTATCACTTAAAATAATTCCAACTATTCTTGTCCTTTGTTGACGGAAGCTTCTTGCAACTTGGTTAGGAACATAGTTAAATCTTTCTGCATACTCTAATATTTCTTTTCTTCTTGCTTCAGAAATATCAGGATGCCCGTTTAAAGCTTTAGATACCGTTGTTATACTAACATTAAGTGCATCTGCTATATCTTTTAATCTCACCATTTTTTTCACTTTCTCTCACCTAATTTTTATTATTTTACAATTATTATAAACATGTTTACATAAATGTTTTAGGTGTTAGTAAAATGTCTCATTTATTATTAAACCGTCATTCTGCCATTTTTATTATGCTCAATATTTGTATATATTATGAAGACAGGATACTCGTTCTCTTACTAAGTCTTCTTTTCACTTCAAAACTTGTAGGCATCCTTTCTACTACACAACCACCCTTTTTCTCAATAACTAATGAAGCAACCGCAGTACCATAAACAACCGCTTCTTCAAGGTTTTGCATGTCGTCTAAACTAGCAATCATGCCTGCTGCTAAAGCATCCCCTGCACCAACAAGATTTAAGTCGTCCTCCTCACATTCTGGTGGAAACGCTTCTATACGCTTTGCTAGTTGCCCTTTAGTCTGACACAAAGCTCCTTTTTCACCCAAACTAATAACTGCAGCTTGTGCTCCCTTATCAATAAAATATTGGGTAGCTTCCTCTGCTGACATACTTGGTATAATATATTTTAAATCTTCTTCACTTAACTTTATAATTGTAGAATACTTACACAAGTGGTCAATTAAAGCCTTTCCTCTTCTTGTATATATACTGAAATGATTGTAAGATGTAGTACCACCAAAACCACCTAAATCGACTATTACCTTTTTACCCATTTCATATAATTTTTTTGGTATATCAATAATTACTTCACAATTCATTGGGCAAATGTAAAAGGTTTCTGCTTTTAAATAATTATCTGGGATATCTTCAAATTCAATTACTGGAGTTACTTTTGCATATTCAACACTTTTATTCCCATCTGCATGATATATCAAATTGTTTTGTGTTGTAAACTTATACGGAATAAATCCTTCTGTATCAACTATTTGGAACTGTTCTACCATGTCTTTAGTAAGATCATTTCCTATATAGCTTACAATCCCAATCTTTCTTCCTAGTCTCGCCATTATAATACTAGAATAAGCGCAGGGACTACCTAATACTGGACCTATTGTCTTGTTTGGAAAAATAATCGTTTCATTAATAATATTCCCTAACACTACAATATCTACTATACCCACAACAGTTCCCCCTAATATAAATAAAACTATAGTAATAAGAACTTTATAATTGCTACAAATATTGTTTTCAAAATAATAAATTAAATCTTTCAAATTATAAATTAAATTGAATTGTTCATTCTTCTTAATATTAACCTAATAATTAAAAAAATCAATATTGTTAAATTAAAGGATTGTAAATAACTGATAGTTAATATTCAATTATTCACAATCCTGTATTAAATCACAGTATAGAATTAATTATTCTCTTTTATAAAATCTTTCACTTGCGAATAAATCCCTTCTGCATCTAAACCGTACTTTTTAAGCAGCTTTACAGCAGGTCCAGATTCACCAAACACATCTTGTATACCTATCTTCTTAACTAAAGTAGGATATTTTTCACTTAATACATCGCAAACTGCACTGCCTAAGCCTCCTATAACAGAGTGTTCTTCTACAACAACTACTTTTCCAGTTTCTTTTGCTGCTTTAACTATTAAATCTTCATCTAAAGGCTTAATTGTATGTATATTGATTACCCTTGCATTAACGCCTTCTGATTTAAGCTTATCAGCTGCTTCTAAAGCTGCACTTACACAAAGACCTGTTGCAACAATAGTAATATCATCACCATCACGAAGGGTTATACCTTTTCCTAACTCAAATTTATATTCAGGGCTATCATTAATAACTGGAACTGCTAATCTTCCAAAGCGCATATATACAGGTCCATTATGCTCATAAGCTGCAAATACTGCTGCCTTTGCTTCAATATCATCGGAAGGATTTATAACTACCATGCCCGGAATTGTTCTCATTAAAGCAATATCTTCATTACATTGGTGACTTGCTCCATCCTCTCCTACAGATATACCTGCATGAGTTGCACCAATTTTAACATTTAAAGCTGTATATCCAATAGAATTTCGTACTTGCTCAAAAGCACGTCCTGCAGCAAACATTGCAAAGGTACTAGCAAAGGGAATTTTTCCAGTTGTAGCAATACCTGCAGCAACCCCCATCAAGTTACACTCAGCAATACCACAGTTTATAAATCTGTCAGGAAATTCGCTTTTAAATTTAGCAGTTTTAGTTGCACCTGCTAAATCTGCATCTAATACAACAACATTATCATATTTCTTACCTAATTCTATTAAAGCACTTGCGTAGCTTTCTCTTGTTGCAATCATTTTTACTTCTGACATAATGCTTCACCTGCCTTTTTTAATTCTTCCATTGCTTCTTTATACTCCTCATCATTAGGAGCTACTCCATGCCAAGACACTTTGTTTTCCATGAATGACACACCTTTTCCTTTTACTGATTTAGCTATAATTGCTGTAGGCTTACCTTTTACTTCCTTAGCTTCATTAAATGCTGCTTCTAAAGAATCAAAGTCATGAGCATCTGCATGTATAACATGGAAATTAAATGCCTCAAATTTCTTATCAATTGGATAAGGACAGCAAACTTCTTCTACTGTTCCGTCTATTTGTAAATTGTTATTATCAACAATAACTACAAGATTATCTAATTTTCTATGTCCAGCTAACATTGCAGCTTCCCAAACTTGTCCTTCTTGAATTTCACCATCTCCAAGAAGTGCATATACACGATAATTATCATTACTTATCTTTGCAGAGATAGCCATACCAACTGCTGCTGAAACACCTTGTCCTAAAGAACCACTGCTCATATCAACACCAGGAGTACCTTTCATATCAGGATGTCCTTGAAGATAAGATCCAATTTGACGAAGAGTTAATAAATCTTTTGGATCAAAATATCCTCTTTCAGCTAATGTTGCATAATACGCTGGTGCTGCATGCCCTTTAGAAAGTACAAAACGATCTCTATCAGGCTTTTTGGGATCCTTAGGATCAATATTTTTTAATTCTACAAAATAAAGATATGTAAGTATGTCAGTCGCTGATAAAGAACCTCCTGGATGACCGGCTTTAGCACTATGAACAGATGCTACAATTCCTTGACGAATTTTATTAGCTTTCTTCTGAAGCTCTATTTTATTCATCAGTATACCTCCTTAAATAATTTATAAAATTCTTTTATGTTTTTATTAATATCTCCATTAAATACTGCTGACCCTGCTACAATAACATTTGCACCTGCTTTTATTACTTCTTGAACATTCTCAAATGTAATTCCACCATCAACTTCTATGTCAATAGTCAGACCCCGGCTATCAACCATTTCTTTAAGTAAAGAAATTTTGTTAATAGCACTATTAATAAATTTTTGTCCTCCATATCCAGGATTAACTGACATAATTAATACCATGTCAACATCCTCAAGGATATATTCAATAGCTGAAAGGGGTGTAGTAGGGTTTAATACTACTCCGGCTTTAACACCAAAACTCTTAATAGCATGAATAGTTCTATGCAAATGTATACAGCTTTCTACATGAACTGATATAATATCTGCTCCTGCTTTTACAAAACTTTCAATATGATTGTCTGGGTTATTAACCATTAAATGTACATCGAAAATTTTATCGGTATATCCTCTAATAGACTCTACTAGCTGTGAACCAAAAGTTATTACTGGCACAAATGCTCCATCCATAACATCAATATGTATATATTCTGCATCTGTCTCATGAATTGCTCTGATGTCTCTTCCTAAATTTGCAAAATCTGCAGATAGGATAGAAGGTGCTAATTTTATCACTATATTCCTCCTAATAAACTAATAAATATTTTACTAATTGCTTGATTAGTATTATAACAGTAATATTACTATCAATAATAAATCATATAGCATTTTACTTAATTTAGGATTCATAAATTTCGAGCTTTATCCCATCAGGATCGTAAAAAAAAGCATATTTTTTACCTGTAGCATTATCTAGTTTAACTTCTGAAGTCTCAATATTTTTGGAACGAAGTTTATTTATTACATTTTCTACATCATCAACTAAAAAAGAAAGATGATTAAGTCCTGTAAATACTTCTTCATTCTTCTTTTTTCTATTGTCATCTTCAACTACAAAAATCTCCAACATGTATTCTCCATTATAATACAATTCTAACTTTTGTCCATTCCAGTTGCTAGAAAAGCTTTCACGAAATATTTCAAAACCTAAAGTTTCTACATAAAACTTTATTGTTTCTTGATAATTAGAGGATACAAGACAAATGTGATGTAATTTTTTAAGCATATCCCAACCCCTCAAGTCTTTTTTCATCTTCCTTAATTATGTCTAAAGCTTCTAATAAATTGTCTACGACTTTATATGTCTTTGCCTTAATTTTTTCTGTAGGATATTTCATATCAGGAACACAGATACATGAAATGTTTGCATTATAAGCTGCTAGAACACCCATCTCTGAGTCTTCCAATACATATGCTTCTTCTGGCTTTACATTTACTTTTTCACATGCCTTTATAAAAATTTCTTTATCAGGTTTTCCATTGACTACCTCATCTCCACAGACATAGCCTTCAAAATATCTAGAAATACCAGCATCTTTTAATATTTTTTCAACTCTTGTTCTGTGACTTGAAGTAGCAACAACAAGTTTGTAATTCTTGTGTTTTAGGTATTGAAGGATTTCCAATAAGCCAGTTTTTAAAGGAATACCTTTTTCACTAAAAACCTGTTCTATATATATATGAACCCTTCTTATAATTTCTTCTGAAGGGAAACCATTCCCAAAATGTTCTTTGAGTTTTTCATTAATTACATTAGTACGAAAGCCTAAGAGAGTTTTGTAGAAATCAAGAGTCATTTCATAATTATACTCACTACAAATTTTTACATATCCATCATAGGTTACTCTCTCGCTGTCAATCATTAAACCATCCATATCAAAAATAACTGCTTTTTTCTTCATTATTTCACCTGCTGTCATTTTATTTGCAAGCATTTGAAGAGCCTAATACATTACGGATTTTATGCTTTACTAATTCTTTGATACTTTCTTTTCCTGGCTTTAAGTACTGTCTTGGGTCAAAGTCTGCAGGATTTTCCATAATGTGCTTTCTTATAGCTGCTGTCATTGCAAGACGGATATCCGAATCAATATTTATCTTACAAACTGCTGATTTAGCAGCCTTTCTTAACATTTCCTCTGGTATCCCAATAGCATTATCAATAGCTCCACCAAATTTTCTAATAATATCTACATATTCTTGATTAACAGAAGATGCGCCATGTAATACAATTGGGAAATTAGGAAGGCGTTTGCTTACTTCTTCTAAAATATCAAAACGAAGTTCAACCTTTTGACCAGGTTTAAACTTAAACGCACCATGACTAGTACCAATTGCAATGGCTAAAGAATCCACACCAGTTCTTTCAACAAATTCTTCAACTTCATCAGGATTTGTATAAGATGCATTTTCTGCTGACACATTTACATCATCTTCTATTCCAGCAAGTACCCCTAGCTCACCTTCTACAACTACTCCATGAGCATGGGCATAATCTACTACCTTTTTGGTTAGTTCAATATTTTCTTCGAAACTAAGTCTGGAACCATCAATCATAACTGACGTAAAGCCACCATCAATACAAGACTTACATATTTCAAAGTCTTCACCATGGTCTAAATGTAAAGCTATAGGAATATCAACTTCCATAACAGCCGCTTCAACTAACTTCATAAGGTAATTATGCTTTGCATATCTTCTAGCTCCTGCTGAAACTTGTAAAATTACGGGGGATTTTTCCTCCTGAGCAGCTTCAGTTATAGCTTGAATAATTTCCATATTGTTTACATTAAATGCCCCTATAGCATATCCGCCTTCATAAGCTTTTTTAAACATTTCAGTTGTTGTAACTAATGCCATAATACTATGCTCTCCTTTGTTGATATTTATTACAATTATATAATATTATTTAGCCTTTATATAATACTGAACAGTCAAGTTCATTAAACTTATCAAAGAAAGGACTTAATCTTTTTAGGATGATTTCTACTCCTCCTTTGTTATTTGTTTCAATATTCATAGGCAAAATTGGATCATGTAATGACATTCTCAATAACATCCATCCAGAAACTTCTTCATCATCAAAGGTAATTCTTACACCTTCATAATTATTTTTAACTAGGTTAAACTTATCGTTTTTACTTGCAAACTTTTCAAATTCATCCAGAACTTTAAGACCATACTCACTATAGTTTTCTACCTTAATAGGAATTCTATACTCTTTACTTTCTTCTGGATCTTCAAGACCTTCAAGTAAATCTTCAAGAGCTTTACCTTGCCTTTTACATTTTACCAATTCACAGATAATCTTAACAGCTAAATATGCTCCGTCATCTAAAAAATAGTTTTCTTTTAATGCACCATGACCAGAAGTTTCTATAGCTAAATGAGTTTCTATTCCTTCTTTATTTAAACGAATTGCTTCGTTAATTACATTTTTATATCCTCTTTTAAAACGATGATGCTTTAACTTCAACTTGTTTTCTAAAAAATCTGTAAGTTGTTCAGAAGTAACTGAATCTGTAACTATAGTAGTATTAGGATGCCTTGATGCTACAATTGCTGACATAAGAGCTACAATAGCATTTTTATTAATTTCTTTTCCATTAGAAAATACTGCTCCCATCCTGTCTACATCAGTATCGAAAATAATACCTAAATCTGCATTATTGTTTATAGTTATTTCCTTAACATATTCCATAGCTTGTCTGTTTTCTGGATTTGGTTCATGGTTAGGGAAAGTACCATCAGGCTCTAGACATGTGCTTCCTGAAGTATCTGCTCCAAGATCTTTTAGTACTTTTTCTACGAAAAATCCACCAGCACCATTAGAAGCATCTACAACGATATGAAGTCCTTCTAAAGGTTTATCATAGTTTTCACTAGCAACTTCTTTCTTTATTATTTCCTTTAGGTAGTCGCTATAATGAGAAATCAAATCTAATTTCTTAATTTCTTTAATACTTTCTGCTTTCTTAGGGTTATCTTTTGCAATTTCTATTGCAATTTCTAACACTTGCTTAATTTCTTTGCTTTCTAAGCCACCATCTTTGGTAAAAAACTTCATTCCATTACGATTAAAGGGAAGATGACTAGCAGTAATCATTATACCTCCGTCAAACTCAAGGCCTTCCAAAACAGTACACATAAACATTGATGGTGTTGATGCAAGAGAACAATCATAAGGAGTAGAACCCATATTTTGAATACCTTCTAGTACTCCAGTCTTTAGCTGATTGGCTGAAAGTCTTGAATCATGACCAACAGCTATTTCCAACATTTCTGCAGGTTTATTCTCTTTATTAGCCAGATAAGTGATAAAAGCAGATGCAATATTTCTTGCAACTTCTGGAGTCAAATTTACTTTTTCTCCTTCAACGCCTTCTAGTGCAATACCCCTAATATCACTTCCATTTTGTAATTTAAAATAACTATCTGTTAAATCATACATACTGCTCTCTCCTTTTTTTCATAAGAAAATATGCAAATATTGTAGCTACTGCAGAAAGAATAGCTGGAATAATCATACCAACTTTTATGCCATAAGTAAAGATTAAAGCCCCAATTAAGGGTGGTGTAATAATAAATCCGCCATAATGAACAAAAAGAACCATTGTACTTCCTAATGAACTTTTATCTTTTTGCCAATTACATGCCATATCCAATGTCATTGGTAAAATTGCACCTTCTACCAAACCTGATATACCACAAAATATAAACATAATAAATCCATTTCCTATAAGAACCCCTATTCCTATTGCAAGTGCACTAAGCAGGTGCCCAAAAAAAATCAATTTAGACGGTTCTAAGGACAATCTGCTAACAGCCAACCTAGATAGGGCTATACCAACCCAAAAAAGAGAAAGTGCTCCCGGCCCCCACTTTGGTGTTCCTAAATAGTCAGAAATAAATCTTGTCATCCAAACAGTTATCCCTATTTGATGTGCTCCATATAAAAAAGCACAAATAAGTATTATCCTATTTCTTTTTTCAAGAAGAAATTTTTTTATATCTAATAAAGTTAAATCTGAAGTCTTTTCTTTACTATTAGGATTTAACTTTCTTGTTGATACTATACCCATAATAAAGATACTTACTCCTATAAGAGAAAGAATCCCTGATGCTATTAACATCTGGTTCCACATAAGCCCCATGCCGCCTAAGCCTTGAAATACTAATGGTCCTGTTATTCCACCCAATCCAAAAATACCATGTAATATGTTCATATAGCGGGAAGAATTTGAAGAATGAATATCAACCATTACTGATGAGGCTAGAGAATCCCAAAGAGCAAACATTATACCAAAAATTGCATAACTAACTAATATGACAGATAAAGCTGGTTTGGTTCCCATAATAAAAAATATAAAAGGTATTATTGCAGCAGATATAGCTAACATTGTACTTTTCTTAAGTCTTCCAGCAAAAATAAGAATTATAATTAAGCCAGCAATATTACCAACACTTTGAAAAGCACTCATTAATCCTTGCTTCGATGATTCTAAATTATAATATATAATATAATCAGATAAAATAATTCCTTGAGTTGTACTACAAAGAGAAATAACAAATATCATAAGTAAAATACCATATGTGTACAAACTCTTACTGTTAATTGTTTTCATGTTATTTCCCCGCCCTACATCATTATTAATAGAAATATAATTGCTAATTATTCCATAAACAAGCGGTGGTTGGTCTTAAATACCACCGCTTTTAATTTTAGTTAAAATTATTGTGCTACTCTTTCAGTGTATTCTTTTAATAACTGCTGACCCAAAGCCCCGCCTGGATGGCATAAGGCAAAATCTTCGCGTTGAAAACCTTTCATGCTTGATACTACTGTTGCAAGAGCATCTCCAATAGCAAGAGCTGCTGTACTACTTGCTGTTGGTGCTAAACCCAAATGATCAATCTCTTCTCCTGCATCACATAGGATTCTTATATCTGTTTCTTTTGCTAAAGGAGAATTTTTGTCTTTTGTAATTGATATTGTCTTTGGACCAATAATCTTTAAAGCAGGAATCATATTTAAAATCTCTGAGGATTTCCCACTATTAGAAATCATAATAACTACATCATCTTTTGTAATCATCCCCATATCGCCGTGTAGTGACTCACAGCTATGCACAAAAAACGATGGAATCCCTAAGCTAGCTAATGAAGCAGCTATCTTTTTACCAACATGACCAGTCTTGCCTAATCCTGTTACAATAACTCTACCTTCACAGTTAAAAATTGCTTCACAAGCTGCAATATACTCTTCATCAACTTGTTCTGCTACTCTATTTAAAGCTTTTGCTTCTTTTAATATTTGTTCTCTACAATTATTAATTATGTAACTTTTCGTATTGCTGTCCATTCTTACCCTCCTTTTTAATTATTACTTAGTTATGTTATTAGGATTTCTTTCAAGGGTAACATAAACTGCAAAGATTAATACAACACCCTTTATAAATAATTGTACTTCTGAAGGCATTCCTAAAAGTACTAGCCCGTTTGATAGTACGGCAAGGGTAACAGCACCAATTAATGTACCACTTACTCCTCCAATACCACCTCTTTGAGATGTTCCACCAAGTACTACTGCTGATATAACGTTCAACTCATATCCTTGACCAACAGCAGGAGAACCTGAACCAATTCTAGCTGCCATCACTACTCCCGCAATAGCAGTAAGTAAGCCCGCAAACAAAAATACTAATAATTTTTGCTTATTTACGTTAATGCCGCTTAATTTTGCAACTCTTTCATCGCCACCAATTAACCTGGTATATCTTCCAAACAAAGTATACCTTTCAATAAGCCATACAATTAAAAACATTACTAGTCCAAGGATTAGTATCCAAGGTCTTAAGCCAAAATACTTCTTAAAAGGACTATCAAAAGGTATCATTGTAATAGTACCAGAACTTATCATTGTCACTACTGCTCTTGCAATAGATAAGAATCCTAGTGTTACAATAAAAGTTGGAACTTGTAGTTTAGTATGAGCTAAGCCCATAGCTCCGTAAAAAATAACACTTACTATAATAGCAACAAGTAATGCTAATAATGTGCTTTTTGTTCCGACAAATATCTTAGCTGCAATAACACCACAAAGGCTAATCATAGAACCTGCCGATAGATCAATACTACCTAGCATTATGATAAAAGTAGCTCCTAATGCACATATAAGAAGGTCAATACTAGCTCCTAATAAAGTCTGAATATTGTTCATTGTTAAGAACTTTCCACTTGTTGTCAGTGAGAAAAATATAAAAAGTATTATAAAAGCTGTTAAAGAAATATTCTTTTTCAATTTTTCTTTTATTAAATCCATTTTATTCGCTGAATTTGTCATCCCCATATTAACAATTTCCTTTCCCCTTAGAATTGTTTTAAACCATTTTTGCTACGACAGCTTCTTCAGTAAAATCGACTCCCCGAGTAAACTCACCAGAGTTCTTTCCCTTGCGGAAACTATATATTCTGTCACACATGCCTAATAATTCTGGTAGTTCATCAGAGATTAATAAAATGGCTTTCCCTTCGTTCTTAAGAGCTTCTAGAGTCTTATAAATTTCATATTTAGCTCCCACGTCTACGCCTCTTGTAGGAGAATTTACAATTAATAGACTTGATTCATTAGCAACCCATTTTGCTATTGATACTTTTTGACGGTTACCACCACTTAAATTTGACACAAGCGTCAATTCTGATGGCGTTTTAATCTTAAGTCTTTTTATCGAGTCCTTTGCAACATTGCGCTCTAATCTATGATTAATAATTCCTCTTTTACTCATTCTCTTTAGATTTGCAGAAGAAATATTCATAACTGAATCATATATTAAGAATAAACCTTCAAGGTCCCTGTCTTTTGGAATATATGCAATTCCATTTTTGATTGCTTCTAATGGTGATTTCATATAACCACTTTTACCTTTGTAAATCATTTCACCGCTTGTTGGCTTTTCATCTCCGAAGAGGGCTCGTCCAAATTCATCCGAACCACAGCCACCAATTCCCGCAATACCTACTATTTCTCCAGATCTAACATTTAAATTAATGCCTTCGAAACAACCTTTTTTTGTAAAGTTCTTTACTTCTAACATTACATCGCCAATAGAATCATTGTTATCGCTTCTATAACTTTCTCCTGACACATCTCTTCCAACCATGTTGTTTATTATCATATCAGGAGTAGTATCCTTAACCATCATATTGGCTACTAATTTTCCGTCCCTTAATATGCTAACTCTGTCGCAAAGGTCATAAACTTCATCTATAAAGTGTGAAATATATATTACTGCAGTACCTTTGTCTCTTTCTTCACGCAATAACTTATAAAGAATTTCTACAGATTTTTTTGAAACAGCGGCTGAAGTCTCATCAACTAACAGTATTTTAGGTTTAACAGAAAGTGCTCTTACTATTTCAACTTGCTTTCTTTCTTCAAAACCTAAGTCATTTAGTATATCCGTTGGTTTAATGTGACTAAAATTATATTCTTCTAAAATCTTTGCTGCTGCTTCATTTTGTTTTTTCCAGTTTATTAATCCTGCTTTATTTGTAAATTCCTTATCCCTGCCCATAAATATGTTTTCAGCTACTGTCATATTATAAGCAAAATTGGGTTGTTGCATTATGATAGATATGCCTGCCCTCTCAGCATCATGTACATCATTTATATCAGCTTGCTGTCCGAATAAATAAATATCTCCAGCATTGCGTTTATATATTCCCATTAATACTTGAAATAAGGTTGATTTTCCTGCCCCATTTTCTCCTACTAAACCATGTATTTCTCCCGGGAATACTTCCATAACGTCTTCAGGGTCCCAATCTAATGCTTTTGTACCTTCGAAGTATTTCTTTATTCCTTTAAAGACCACTGCAGCACCCAAAATTATTCCTCCCCGTTATATATCTTTTTGTTAAATCTCCCTTGTCAAACAACTAATATTAATGTTATTTGACAAGGGATTAAACAATAAAATTAACTATTCATTAACTATAGATTAATCTACAGTTTCTAATACTTGTCTAAATTTTAGTCAAGAGATAATTCAAATATTAATTCTGCATCTGGGTTGTAAGTTTTACTTAATTCTTTCCAATTGATAGGTTGCTCATTATCAATATATTTTTGTACGAATTTATCTAAGTTGTCTTGAGAAACATTTAATAAATTCAAGCTAACTACTGGGTCACCAGTATATTTGTTACCATTGATTTCGTCAAACACTATAACTGCTCCAAAAGCTGATTGCATATAGTGTCCTCCAGTTGAGAACCATAGTTCGCCTGCTTGCATAGATTCTACTGCTGGTGATAATAAGTCCATACCACCAACTTTAACTTTGTCAATAATTCCTAACTCTTTACATACGTTAACTGATGCTAATGCTAAAGAGTCATTATAACACCATACACCTTCTAAATCTGGATTTGCTTGATACATGTTACGGAAATATTCATCTCCGTCATCCCAGTTTTCTCCAGCCCATTCATATTGCAATAATTCAACATCAGGATTTTCTTCTAACGCTTTCATTAAACCTGCTCTACGACCTTCAGCAACTGATGTGTTTTGATATCCGCCGATACCAATCATCTTTTTAACACCAGAATCGATTAAGGACATTGCAATTTGATAACCTGCTTCTTCGTCGTTTGGTCCAATAAATGCAATGTAGTCTTCTCCTGCTACTAAATCGTTCCCTGGCCAACGGTCAATAATAACAACTTTAACGTCATTTTTCTTACAAGCATCTAGTATTCCTGCTACAACAGATGCATCTTGTGGCCCAAGAACAAGACCATCAATTCCTGCTGATATCATACTTTCAACGTCATTTAACTGTTCTGCTTGGTCATTATTACAGTCATCATAAATTAAATCAAATCCTAATTCTTTAGCTGCTGCTTCTACATGACCAAGTGCTGTTCCCCAGAACTCATTGTTGATAGTTGGGAATGAATATCCAATAGTAACTTTTTTGTCAGTTTTATTATCTTTGTTATCATCTGCTTTTGGTGTTTCAGTTCCTACGTTTGTGCTTCCACCGGTATCTCCTGCATTACCGGTATCCTTTCCACCACATGCTACTAAACTAGCAAGCATTGCAACTGTCAATAATAAAGCCAATAATTTTTTCATAGTCTTACCCCCATTTGATTTTTTTTGTTTATTAATACTTAAACGATACAACCAGATATTACTTAATTTCTGGAGCATCGTAGAGCGGTACTATGTAGTTTTCCATGTCTCGTCCAACTTCAACCCATGAATTAGTTTCCATAGACTTATATGCACCTACAAGTATGTCTGTAACAAGAGCACTGTCTTCAGGAGTAAGTGATGGTGGTACATCCTTTTCTACACAATCTAAGAAGTGTTCTAACATTGATTTATATGCCCATCCTCTCTTTGGATAAATTGGCACCCAACGTTTTGGTACATATCCGTTTGGTTGCATAATATCTTCTGACCAGAATAATTGAGGATAGCGGTATTCTCTTACTATTTCAGGTAATTCAGATTGTTTAAAGTCCTTATGGGTATATACTGCTAATGGTGCAGATTGAAATGGGTTAGTTGCTTCTGAGCCAGTAAAAATTGTACCTTCTGTACCATATACTTCAGAAATATTAGATACAGCAGGTGAATATCTGTCACCACTAATTACTCCAGTTGCTCCATTTTCAAACTCAATAGTAATCCAGAATGAATCATCTAATGGTGTATATTCTTTACCAAATGCTTTTACAATACCTATTACACGTTTGGGTTTACTTCCCATCAAGAACATTAATAAGTCAGCTCTGTGTGCACCTAAATCAAATAATGCACCCGCACCAGCTTCATAAGGATCTTGACGGAATCTTGTATAAGATAACTGCTCATGATACAAACCCCAACCTTCATGAAGTGAAGAACGTCCCATTTGAGGTTTACCAATAAAGCCTTCATCTATTAATTTACGTGCAATAACATTTTGTTCCCAAAAGCGTTGGTTTGTACCTGCCATCAAGAACACGCCTTCTTCTTTACTTACGTCTACCATTTTCCATGCTTCTTCATGAGTACATGCAAAAGGTTTTTCTACTATTACATGTTTTTTTGCTCTCATTGCATCAATAGCTTGTTGTGCATGATAGCGGTTAGGAGACCCTACAATTACTACTTCTACGTTCTTGTCTTCTAGCATAGCACGATAGTCAGTATATGACTTTTCAGGCTCCCATTTCTTTGTCATTTTTTCTAGTATTTCTTCGTTTGGATCACAAAGAGCTGCTAACTTAGCATTCTCTAATGCAGCTATTGAAGGACAGTGTCCAATATCAGCTATTGAACCAGCCCCGATAATTCCTACTCCAATCTTTCTTGCCATATTTAATGCACCCCTTTTTATTATTTATTAGTTATACCTCCTATATACTGTCAACTATTCATTATTTTGTTGCAATCTCTCTTGTACCCGTTCTTTTGAAGGCATTCTGTCATATGTACATCCCCCCGAACGTTGAATTACCAAGGACGCCGTAGCATTCCCATTTAAGATTGCCTTTCTAATGTCCTGTTCTTGCATATAAGAGGCCATAAACCCTGCCCCAAAAGAATCACCTGCTCCAGTAAAATCTAAAGAGCCGTCTGGATTTTCACTAGTTGCAACAAATGGCTTTATGTACTGAGGATCATTATCAGCAATTTTGTATAAAGCACCTTTTCCACCAAGGGTTACTACTACTTTAGGAGCACCCGTACTAATTAGGATTTCTGCTGCTTCTTCTGCTGTTTTCCCAGGAATTATGGATGCTAAATCTTCTTCACTAGCTTTAATTATCGAGCTATTATTACATAATGTTTCAATTACCTTTTTGCCATATTCAGTTTCTATAGAATGTCTAATATCACTCGTTGCTCCCCCAAAGCCTCCCAAGTCTATAAATACTACTTTATCCATAGAATGAAGTTTAGATACCAAATCTAGATCTACCTCATAATTCATAGGACAAATCTTATAATATTTCGCTTCTAAGTAATCTTTATGGATATCTTCAAATTTTATTGTTGGAGTGCTTTTTTGATATTCTACTCTTTTTGTTCCATCTTCGTTATAAATTAATAAATTAGTTGTTGTATGTGAATATGGTAGAATACCCCTTTTATCTAAAGCATCCATTTCAGAAATTACTTCTTCCATATCATTCCCGTAATATGTTACTATCCCAACCTTCACGCCTTGTGCAGCCATAACTAAACTTGAGTAGGCAGCAGGGCTTCCAAGTACAGGACCCATTTGCTTATCCGGGAATATAATTGTCTCTTTTATAATTGTACCTATTACTACAATATCTATTTTGTTTTTCATATTAATACCCACCCAATTTTATTTTTAGTTAAAAGCTGAAAAATGAGTGACACCTTTTATATAATTCAACCTTTAGAGAGGGAGTTGAAAAAGTATACATGCAAGGAGTAACACCTTTTATAAGGAGCCGCTCACTTTTCAGTATGAAATTAACAAAGTGATAATCTTAATTATTTGCCTTTAATAAATTCTTCTACTTTTTCTCTACATACATCATCTGTAAATTGTACAGGAGGATGCTTAAAGAAATATGATGAAGGTTCTATTATTGCACCTGCTAGTCCTCTATCTAAAGCTAACTTACAGCAACGAACTGCATCTATACTAATACCTGCTGAGTTAGGTGCATCTTCTACTTCTAAATGCAACTCAAGCTTAACAGGTGCTCCCCCAAACTTAGTTCCTTCAATTAAAATAGAAGCTGTCTTCATATCACCTTGATTATCAACAAATGCAAATCCTGGTGCAATCGGAGTATCAGATTTTTTAAGAATAGAAGCAACCGCATCATGCTTTGTTACATGCTTTGTTTCTCCACGCATTACCAAGTTGATAAAGTCTGTGTTACCTGCATAGTTTAATTGATATGATTTTGTAATTTTAATTCCTCTGTCTTCAAATAGTTTTGCTAATGCTCTATGAATAATAGTTGCTCCAATCTGGCTTTTCCAGTCATCACCTAATATTGGTACTCCTGCTTCTTCACAACCTTTTGCTATTTCTTCATCAGAAGCCAATAATTCTGGAATTCCGTTTACTATTCCACAGCCTGCTTTTTTTGCACATTCTACATAATATCTTGCTGCTTCATATGAACCAGTTGGTAAATTAATAAGTATTACATCTACCTTATAATCTTTTAACGCTTGTGCTACATCAACAGGTTCTTGATTTTCATCGATTGTGAAATAATCTTTACCATAATAATGTTGTAAATGATCTGGAGCTCCATCAAGAACAGGCCCTTTTAATACTGGTGCGTTTAGATAAGGTACTTCAGCAATCTTGTACGCACAGTTTGGAGCTGCATAAATTGCTTCACTTACATCTTTTCCAACCTTTTTTGAATCAATATCAAAACCAACTACTACTTCAATGTCTTTGGGCTCATATCCACCAATCTCATAGTGCATTAAGCCTCCAGCTTCTTCTGCGATTTCTGCATTTTTGTAGAATTCTATACCTTCTACTAATGAACTAGCACAGTTCCCAACTCCTACTAATGCTAATCTAATCTTTTTGTCTCCCACTTTTTTACCTCCTCAGTTTATTAAATTTATTTAAAACTTAAAATTTATAGTAAAGGTTTTTACCCTTTTACCTGTTTTACCATGCTAAATAATTACATGGGAAATATTGCAGTTAACGTTAAAGTAGACTTTAAAAAATAATAAATGCTCAATTAGGCAAAGTTAACAAAGACAGTAAGCTATAATGCTTGTTTGTTATTGGGTAAAATAATAGTTTTTATTGTTATTTTTTGTCCAATAAGCATTACAGTTAACGTTAAAGTGTTTTGAGAAAATAATTAGAAATAAATTTATTTATTTCTAATAGCTTTCTTTTGTGCAAAGTTTTATTATTCCTTAACAATAATCATTTAGTTTTGTAAGATAAGCATTACAGTTAACGTTAAAGTAGTTGTGAAAAATAATAAGCAATGAAGCTAGGTAATTATTTTAAGTTTTGCTTATTGCTAAAATGTTTTTCTTAATGATTAATTAATTGTTCATTCGAAATATGTATAATTAATAATATCTAGAATTAATAAATACTATTTTTATTTGTATTTAAATTTTAACTTATTTATTTTATTATGTCTATTGTCAAATACGCTAGAATGATCTTATAGTTTTTTGTGCACTTTGTATAGTTTGCGAAAAAAATTGGT
>JGI24710J26742_10000736_pt1 | contig 30772 bp, 19 predicted proteins | sample BioPla2DNA2_FD_26742 | JGI IMG/M metagenome (IMG submission 26742)
GGCAGCCTCCAGATCTTTCTGATTCGAGGCAATCCCGCCATAAGGTTTATCCAAAGCGTCAACCAGGTAGAGTCGATCCCGGGCGCGGGTCATGGCGACATATAACAAACGCCATTTTTCAGCTTTCTCGGCCATTTTCTCAGCGTCGAGCTGTATCTGATGCGGCAGATTCAAATAGGTGCCGGCGCCGTTCGGGTCAATGCTATAGCTGGTGATGCCCACCTGTTCGCTGAGGCTGGCAAACTGGTAGCGGTCGCGCTGATGATAGGCGGAGTCCAGCCCGGCCAGGAATACGACCGGGAATTCCAGCCCCTTGCTGCCGTGGACAGTCAAAACCCGCACAGCATCGCCGCAAGACACAGCCGGCTCGATTTCCTCCGGCTGACTTTCTTTCTCGCGCAGATTGCGGATATAGCCGGCCAGCGCATTGACACTAAGCGGCTGGTTTTGCTCCAGCAATTTGACCCAGTCGAGAAAACTTTCCAGGTCCGTCAAATTCTCGCCGGCATAGCTGCGGTGCTCAAGATAGTCCGCATAGCCACTGTCGGCAATAATGCGTGTCAACAGTGCCGATACCGGGATATCCTCGGACAGCCGACGCCAAGCGGCGAGCTTGTCCAGCAGGCGGCGCGCCTTGCTCCGCAGTTTTGCCGTTTGCTCCCGGGCAGTGCTACTCGCTGCGGCGAATGTTGTCGTCTGTTCCCGATTCGTGCTGCTCGCCGCGACAAATGCCTCTGTCTGTCTTTGGTTTGGATTTCCTGCTGCGGTCGCTGTTGCTATCTCCCCCCGATCTGAACTACCTGTTGCGGCGAACCTCTCCAGGCGCAGATAGTAAGGATCACGGTAATAGACCGTGCGGGCACTCTCATCATCATCTTGCGATAAGGCGGGTTCAAGCGCTTTCGCCGCAGCCGTTCCGGCGAGGATTCCACGGTCACTGTCTGCCGCTGTATTGGCAGTTCCCGGCAGCTGTCCCGGTTTACAGGTCGGGAGAACCACAGTCATAGCTTCCGCGCTCGCTGCGATCTGCAACAGCTCCTCTTCATTCAGACTCTCACCCAGAAGGCCGGAAAGAAGAATTGAGGTTAAAGGAATGTCTTGTCGGCTATTGTCGAGTACTTGTACTAAAGCTTCCAGTTGCCGCAGAACCGGCGAATCGAGAAATTCCCGCTTGGGAATACCGGCCACAGGGATGCCGTGACCGGTCAGAACCTGGCGCCAGATCTCCAATGTCTTGTGCTGCGGTGCCAGAATAGCGATATCGCTCAACTTATACGAGGTCATGCTGAGTAATTCCCGGATCCGGGCTACAGCCAGCAGCGCCGCCGCTTCCTGACCGCGGGGATCCGCTGTCAGACCGAGTTCCGCCAGGAGCTCATCAGAGAAGCCGGTTGCATAAGCGGTAGATGATGAATCAACCGGAACTGCAGAATTTGCCGTATTCGCGCTTACTGACTCTGCTATTTCGCCGGTGGCTGCCTCTTCCGGATTCTCTGCTTCAGATGTCTCTTCCGTCTCAGCGGTACCGATCGCGAGCAAAAACTCCACCGGCAAACCCTGATCCGGCTCAGCGGCCCGGCCGGCGATCAGAGCCTCTTTATAGTCGTATTCGATCTCGCCTGTCTCTTTGGCGAGGAAAGAGCTGAAGACCTGATTGACGAAATCGATAATGCCGGGCAGACTGCGGAAATTCCGGTTAAGGCGGATGATATATCCCTCCGGACCACCCGATAACGCCTTCGTTTCTGCCTCATAAGGGGTAAAACGCTCCTGCTTGCCCCGGAAGAGATCGGGGTTGGCATAGCGAAAGCGGTAGATACTTTGCTTGATATCGCCGACCAGATAGAGATTGTCGCTGGCGAAAGATGTGATGACCGCTTCCTGAATACTGCTGGTGTCCTGATATTCATCGACATAGACCTCCAGATAGCGCCGGCGATATTCGGCGCAGATCTGAGGTTGGCGCAACAAGCGGAGAGCATCGTGCTCAAAGTCATTGAAATCGACTTTGTTCTGCCGCAGCTTCAGCGTACGGTAGCGGCTGTCAACCAGCAGAATTAGTTCGAACAGGCGGGCGAGAGGGCCGAAAGTACTCCCCAGGCTGTTTTCAATCTCCGATTGGCTGAGACTGAACCAGGGATAGACATCGTCAAAATATTGGGCAATCGGAGTGCCGCGCGTATTCTGGAAATTGGTTGTGATCAGAGCCAGAACCTGAGCGATATGAGTATTGAACAGGGCATTGAATTCCTGAGCTTGCTCGCCGCGGCCTCCTTTGAGGACCGTGATCGGCGGCAGGTTCAGCCCCAGATGATTGATCGCATCCCAATCATCAGTAACCAGGACTTCGGCCAGAGCGGGCAGCACGGTGGCAATCGCCTGCATAGCCGGTTTGAGCGCCGTGATAGTCTTGGCTTTTTCGCGGGGATCGAAAATCCGCTCCCAATAGGGCAGGGTCTGCAATAGTCGCAGATCTGCCAGTGCCGGCTCCAGATGGCTGCGCAGGGTTGCAAATAAATCCCGGGCATAGTCTGAGTCCGTCCAGCTGCGGCAGCTATGGTAATTTGCGGTCAGCTCGGCCTGAACCCACCGGGGATAATCGGCCATACTGCGGAGCTGACTGAGCATCCGGGCCAAATTGTCACGCAGACCCTGATCATCATAGCCGGGCGCGATAGCGGCGGCCAAGAGATCGAAGTCAGCGAGCCAGGCGGCCAAGGTGCGGTCCGGCCCCGCCGCTACAAAGGGCTTGATCTCATCACGGGGCTGCGGGAGCTCACGGGAAAGCAAAGCAGTCGGAAGAAGAGTACCCGGCGCGGAAGAGGTGACGGCTTCAGTCGTATCAGTATCCTCGGCAGCGCCGTAGTAGTCCGGACCTGTTCGTACCGCTGAGGAAGCTGAGTTAGAGCCGGCGCCGAGTGTAGCTTCACTGCCGGCGGCCAGGCGATAGATTGCGCCCAGCACATCATCGATCGCCCGGTCTACCAGCAGTTTCTTCTCTTCTTCTTTCAACACCTGATAACCAGGTTCGATCAAGGGCACCCCGTCCTCATCAACCAGCTCGCTTAGGTAATCGGCAATTACGCTGTGACAAAAGGAATGGATCGTGGAAATCTGCATGGCCGGCAACTGCCTGACCAGCTCGCGGGCCCGCTGCCTGGCGGCCGGGTCGGTCTCTTTCTCCTGATAGCTTCTGATCGCCGACTCGATCTTCTGTGCCATCTGAGCGGCAGCCAGCTCGGTAAAGGTCATAACCGCGATCCGATCCGGCTCAATCAAACCGGCAATCAGGCGCCGGACAATCCTCTCGGTCAGAACAGTTGTCTTGCCCGAACCGGCGGCGGCGGAAATCAGGAGATCCCGCTCCCCGTCATAAGCAAAGGTCTGCTGTTGTTCGGCCGTCCACTTAATCGCCATTCTCGCTCTACCTCTGCTTCTCCTTACGCTGCTGCCGCCAGTCTTCAATCATTGCTGCAGCCCGGGCCTCATATTCGCTTGGCGCGCCGGCGATCTGTACCCGGTCACGCCCGGTGCGGCCATCATATAAGCAATGCACTTTGAACTGGCAATAAGAACAAGGCGACTGCCCGGCCCGCAGCACAGTCGGCCTGGCCCCCAGTTCACCGCTGAGAATATCCGCCATGGTCGCCTGCGCGCGGTCAGCGGCAAAGTCTGCTATCAACAGCAATTCCTCAGAGCTGCCGGTCATTTTTTGTTTGTCGAAGGCGTCGCGCAGCAGTCCGGCAGGATCAGTCGGGACGGGCATGATCCCCAGGCGATTATCGCTCCGCCGGTCGGCAAAAGTAAAATAACCGAAGCCGCGCGGCGCGGCCTCCGGATACAGATGGCTGAAAACCTTAAGGTAAAGCGGCAGTTGCAGGTTCAGGCCGTGCACCAGATCCGCCAGCAGAATCTGCCGGCGGCCGCGCTTATAGTCAATCAGAATAAAATCATTTCCCGCTGTGTCGATCCGGTCAATCGTGCCGGTGAGAGTCACCTGCCAGTCATCCGACATCAGCTTAAGATTATCCCGTTCGGGCAGAGGAAATTTCCATTCCACCGCCCTCGGAAAGAGCAAGTCGCGCCTGATCTGATCCGCCGTGAGCTGCAGAGTCGTCAGAGCGTAACTTAAAATCCGCCGCTTCATCTGCCCCCTAACCTCCGGGAAACCGAAGTGCATCAGTCCCGCGTTTTCGACTGCGGTCTCGAAATATTGCTCAAGCTTGCCGGCAGTCAGACCGGACTGCCAGGCCTGCGCCAGTTCCGCTTTCTGACCCGTCTCTGCCACCCCCTGCCAGGATGCCATCAATTCCTTGATCGACAGCTCCATCACCGCATGCAAGAGACTGCCCTGCTCCCTGGCGCTCGGCTGCCAGATCTCACGCTCATGCAGGCGCAACAGATAAGTTGCCAGATAGCTATAAGGACAGTGATTATAGCGCTGCAACTGCGACACACTCATCCGGTCGCGCGGCAAAATCAGCGTCCGCACCAGATCCCGGGGCAGTCGCAGCAGCTCAGGCCGCCGCTCCGGTCGCAATTTCAGCCCGGCCATATTGTCCAATAATTTCAGTGCTTCAAGCCAGGCCTCGCGGTCGCCAAGCGGTCTGTAGCGGGCAACTGGATCGGCCAGCGCCAGATTCAGCTGTCTTTGCGCGATCTTAGCCGTATTCCACATCGGCGAAGGCGCAAAGGGGTCGGACAGCAGGACGGTCACGGTCTCCGTTCGCTCTTCAATTTGTTTCTGGACCAGAGAAACCTCATCCCGATTGAGAGACGGCGTGGTCAGATACAGCTGCCCGCGCGGCGCCGTCAGCAACTGCTGCAGTTGCCATTCCCGCGCCAGCGGCAGATCCGCCTGATGGCTGGGAAACATCTTCCGGCTATGCTCAGCCAGCAGTGCGCGTTCATTGTCGCGCAGATAGCCCTCATCCGCGCTGCGAGGCGGGAAATTGTTCTGATCGGTGCCGACTATGAACAGCACCTCAACCGGATAAGTCGTCATTTGGCGCAGATTACCGACGCGGATGCTGTCAATCCCCATCGGAATTGAACTATGGCTGAAACCGGCCAGGGCCGCCCGCAGCAGCCGGGTAAACTCCGCCTGGGACAAAATCAGCGACTGCATAAGCGCCTCGGCTTCTTCCCTGAATGTAAACCACTGATTCCAGGCAACGGTCAAAATCCGGGCCGCTTCTTCCTCGCCTTGTTCGCGAAGATAAGCGATTCTGCCCTCAAGCCGGACAAATATCTCTTCCTGCAGCCATTCGGAGAGCAGCGCCAGCTTGGCAGCGCCGAGACGCTTCCGCCGGATTTTGCCGCCAAGTTGATTCAAAGGCTCCAGAACAAGACTGACCTCATTCCAGAGCTTAAATTCAGTGCCGGACAATTTGCCCGCAGCCAGCAATTGCTCAGGCTCAAAACGGGCGAAATCATGTGGCCGGATCAAGCCCCGGGCCAGACATAGATTGTCGAAATCATCAATCGTCTCACCGGACAGCCCGCTGAAACCGGCGCGCAGATACGACATAATAGCTTCCCGGTCAGGCTGCGCCAGCAAATACTCCAGCACGGCATCAAGCTGGCGCAGAAAAGATGATTGGGACAGAGGAGTGCGGCGATCGATAAAAACAGGCAGGCCATATATCCGGGCAGTCGCCGCCAACAGATCATTGTAAGTCTCCGGGTCGGCCAGTGCGATGCCGATATCCCGCCGCTGCAGATCGGTTTCGATCAGAATTCTTCTGATCTCGCCGCAGACGAAGCCTAGTTCCGCCCTGGCATTGGGAACATAAACAGTTGTAACCGCAGGCATTTTACGCCGGGCCGGTATTTGCTCTGTCAGCAGCCTGTTGCTGATGCCCTTCAATTGTTGTGCAGTGTTCCTGCCGTGGGTATAAACTGCTTCGCCTTGATCATCCAGTCGATCAGCGCTAACCGTTACGCATAGCGAACTGCAATATCTATTGAGATAAGTCAGAATAGCCAGCTCCTGGGTGGTAAAGGCCCTGGTCTCGCCGAAGCCCAGAACCCAGACCGCTGTTTCGCGCAGGAAAGCCAGCCGCGGTTCCCGATCGGTCTCTCGCAGCAGGTCTGCCAAACGATCCAGATCATAATCAGGGTCACTGAGATCATATTGTTGCAGCATCTTTCGGTACTGCTCCAGCAAAAGCGAGAAATCCGCCAGCTTGTCCGCCGTAAGCGCAGACGGGGCTGCCGCTGCCGCAGCGCTCAGATCGCGGGGTGAGATCTGATAGCGGCTGAAGTCGCCCATTACTGTAACCAGTTCTGAGGCAAAGCCTGGTTTCCCGACAAATCTGCCGAATCTGCGAAAAGATTTCTCCTTGGATTTATGAGTAACCGGATTGTCCGTTGTTGTTTCTTGTTCTGACTCTGCTTCCGGATCTAAGTTCGTCATCAGCGAGGTCTGCGCTTCGGGTTCGGCAGCTGCCGCTTCCGCAGCGCGGGAATGCTGCTTCTCTGTCTGTTGGAGAATCTCCTGCAGCAGGAGGGCTTTGCCGGCGGCACTGATCTGCCTTACAGCCAGACCCCCCGCCTCGGAGAACAGCCTGTGCGCTAAACGGGAAAAGGACAGTACCTCTGCCATCATCAGACCGGCTTGATTATGCTGCTCCAGATATCTCCTCTCCAGATCGGCTTTCATGCTCTCAGGCACGATCAGAAAGGCCCGGCGCATCGGGTCTTCGCGCGTGTATAGATTCAGCTCGCTCAGGCAGCGGTCTGCCAGTGCGTTCGGATCGGTACTATAGTAAAGCCTCACTGCCAAATCCTCCTGCTTTATTATACAATGACTCAGACCGGGATAATCGACACTTGTATATTGAAATCGCATTCTAGCTGTTAAAATGGGGGCGCATGGAAAAAGAACAAGATAGATTTTCTGAGACCATAGATCTTAAGATGAACGACATAGAAAATGCTTCCGGTTCAATACCGCAGGACAACGAAGTCCCGCAGTCCGAAACGGCTCCGTCTGATCGCAGCTGGGTGCGAAATGCCATCATCATGTTTTCCGGGCAGCTCGCATCGCAACTCGGCTCGGCAATCGTGCAGTTCGCTCTGATCTGGTATGTGACTTTGCGCACTAACTCCGGACTGGCTATGACTTTGATCACGCTGGCCGGTTATGTGCCGCAGCTCCTGATCGCGCCTCTGGCCGGAGTATGGGCAGACCGCTACAGTCGCAAATGGGTAATGATAATTTCCGACGGCTCGATTGCGCTGGCCACGCTGTTAGTAGCGATCATGTTCCTGATCGGTTATGACGCCATGTGGCTGATCTATATCGTGACCGGCATCCGCTCCTTCGGCAGCGGCATTCACTCGCCAGCCATCACTTCAATCGTGCCACAGGTTGTGCCGCGCCGGGGTCTGGTGAGAACCAATGCCATCTATCACGGAGCCAGCAATTTGATTTTGCTGGCAGCGCCGGCTCTGGGCGGCGTCGCTGTTTCTATAATGCCGATGTGGCAAATCTTTATGATTGATGTGGTGACGGCTTCTATCGCGATCTTCTGTCTCTTTGTAATCAAAATCCCGGAAGGTCAATCCAGCCCGGATAATAAAGCCAAGACCTCACAGTGGCAAGAAATGATCGATGGCTTCAAATATGTGCGCTCGCACACAATCGTCTTCGCCATGCTCAGTGTCTATACGGTTTTCATGATCCTTATTTCGCCAGGCGCCGCTTTGCTGCCGCTGTATATCCGGCGCAATTTCGGTCTGGATCCTTTCAATATCACGATTACTCAGATGGCGATCTTCTCCGGTATGGCGCTGGGCGGTCTCCTGGTCGCCAAGCGCGGTGAATTTCTGAACAAAGTCCACACCCTGCGCATGGCCGGAGGATTGATTGCCTTGATCATGATCGCTCTCGGCCTTTTGGGCTATGCCAAATGGGCCGTGATCTGGATGTTCGGACTGGTTCTGTTTTTGTTTGGTCTGGTTGTGCCCTTTTACACAACCAACAGCACGGTCTTTCTCCAGGAGGAGGTTCCGCGCCGGTATCAGGGGCGAACTTTCGCCTTGCAGTATATGGTGGGTTCGTTCGCTATTCCGATGGGCACCGTCTTCTTCGGACCGCTGGCCGACATAGTTTCAATTCAATCAATACTGATCGCGGTCGGCATCGCTCAACTCTTGGTTATTGTCACAACCCGACCGCTATTCCACCGCTTGGCCGCCCATTTATACTATCCTGAGCAATTCCCTGCGTCTAAAAACACAAAAATAGAAACCGATGAGGACACAGAGCAAGATAGCCGGAATTAAAATCAACCGATTTCAAACGGTTTCCTTTAACCGGATCCTGAAAAGACAATATTAAGACTAAGTAGGGGGCTGTACCTGGTCGCAGGGGGCAGTCGTAAACTCATAATAATGTTGCGGCTTCTCCAGCTCTTTGGAAATGACGATTTTCTGCGGACACTTGGGCTCGCAGGCTTTACATTTGACGCAAGCATTCGGTTGACCGCTGCCCAGAGCGGCGTACTCGGCACAGAGTGCGGCCGTATCATCCGTGTCCAGATAGCGATTGTAGAGAGCAAAACTCTCCGGAATATTGACGCCGGCCGGACAGGGCATACAGTAGTGGCATTCCGTGCAAGGGATGCGCCCTGAGGCCAGATAAAGCTGCCTTACCTCGTCCAGCAGCTCATAGTCATCGGGAGCCAGCTGATAATCGCCGTTGATGGTAGCCAAATTGTCCCGTAGCTGCTCCGGATTGCTCATCCCGCTCAGAATCGTCAGCACGCCGGGCAGAGAGGCAACATATCTGATCGCCCAGCTGGCAGCGCTGACTGCACTATCCGCCTCCAGCAATCTGGACTGAGCCGCTTCGGGCAGATTAGCCAGCGCGCCGCCGCGCACAGGCTCCATCACAATCACGGGAATGTCTCGCTCAACCAGGAATTGATAACTGCGCTTGGCATTTTGCAGCTCCCAGTCAAGATAGTTAAGCTGAATCTGGACAAAATCCCAGTCATGCTTGATCGTATAGGCTTCGAGAATATCCGGCGTATCATGGAACGAATAGCCCAGGTGACGGATAATACCCTGCTCTTTGAGACCCAGCAGCCAGTCATAGATGCCAAGCTTCTCCGCTTTGGCAATCGTGAAGCGATCCAGCGAATGAAGCAGATAATAGTCAAAATAATCGACCCGGCACTTTTGTAATTGCTCGGCCAATATCTCCTTGGCATGATTCAGTGTTTCAATACGGAACATCGGCAGCTTGTCAGCCAGAAGATAGCTCTCACGCGGGAATTGCGTCAGCATTTTGCCGACGAAAATCTCCGACTGATCGCTGTGATACATATAGGCCGTATCATAGTAGTTGATGCCCTGCTCAAGCGCATATTTGATCATCTCAAAACTCAGATCATAATTGATGTCGGCGCTGTCTTCCGAATTCAAGGGCAGCCGCATCAGACCAAAGCCAAGTAGCGAAGGGCTGCTTTTAATCCCGGGGAAGCTGCGATATTCCATAATGACCTCCTGAAGAACGATGATCTCGTCCTAAAGATTCTGCTCAAATTCAGAACAACAGAACAGATATTTATCCAATAATAAGTATCATCATACCAATCTATAGCAGTATTATACTAGTCGGGAAAGCGGCCACAACCTAAATTCCCAGATTCCCACCAGCCGGCTGTTCCAAAGTGGCAAGGCTGGCTGCGCAGCCTAATCGACAGTCGAAAGCTAAGCCCGGCCGTCTAGCCCTCAAGTTTTTTCAGGAAGTGCTCAATACGAGTCAGCTCTTTCTCGGTCAGGGCAGTAAAAAGATTCATATCTATTTTCTGCCCGATCTGACGCCAGGTGCCGACAATGCGGCCACCGACCAGGATGCTGGGTCGCACCATGCCCGTATAGGTAAAGACTTCGCGCATATGCTCTTCCTCAAGGAAAGGATTTGCTGTCTTTTCATAACCCATCAACAGAGGATCGAAACCGGACAGCAGCAGCAGATCCGGCAAATCGCCATAATCGACGTCGAGATTGAAACCGAATCGCTCCTGTCCTTCGACGGTTATTGTTTCGAGATCAAGCTGCTCCATCCATTCCAGGATAAGGCCTTTACGGCGTTTGAAATAGTAGCGGGCGTCGTCAATAGTACAAGGGCCGTAATTTTCGAAATAACGGCGAGCGATTTCCAGTTCAGCCTCTTTCTTCGGCCACGGCTGATAATCCTCCAGTTTCACATAAAGTCCGTCCAGGCCATATTTGCGGTATACCTGACCCGACTCGATCAGATAGCGGATCAGCCCGCCCCAGGGATTGAATACCGAGCGCTCGGCATCCTTGGGCAATCCGGCTTCCGCCGTGATTATTTTCAATTCATTTCTGGTGCGCGGCCGCTTGGCCAGGGCCGCCAAAATAATCTCCGCATAATACCGTTTTTCGTTTTCATTCAGATACATATCCGACCGCAGATCGTCGACATCCCTTTGCCCGGTCTGGCGCCCCTGATGCAGATACAATGGGATCTCAGCCAGAGGGAAAACATGCAAAGTGCCGCGGATCGACCAGCACCGCACCAGCTCATCACGCCAGCCTTCAGCGCGGAAGGCCTCCGTCTGCGTCCGCACAACAAAAGCCTGCTCCGGCATCAGATTGTACTGCGCCTGAAAACCATTCAGCTTTGAGCAGATGGTCAAAGGATCGGGTGACGGATTGGTCAGCCCCTGGCGGTGCAGAATTATTTTTTTCAGTTCGTTTTTACTAATTTCCATATCATTTTCCGTCTCTGTCATTATCAGAGTCCATTATACCCTATTCCATTGTTGCAACTTAGTTGCATTTATGATATAGTACTTAAATGGTAGTTAATATTTATTGCTGTCACAATCAGGCGGCTAAATAGGGAAGGATTGACGCCTAAACTGAAAACTGCAACCCGAAATACTCAGCAACGGCAGGTAATCAAGGAATGTATCCGCAAGCTGTCGCATCCGACGGCAGATGATGTCTGGCATTGCGTGACGGACAAGCTCCCCAATGTGAATAAAACGACGATCTACCGCAATCTCAGCCGCATGGTAGAAGATGGTGCCCTGAAGCGCTTCATGACTGAGAATGGAGTCATGCTGTTTGACTCGACGCCGGAGAGACATTATCATCTGCACTGCGAGCGGTGCGGCCGGGTATTTGATGTGGAGCCTACCCTGTCAGATCAAATCGCGGAAATAGTGCAGCGGGAAAAGCAATTCCTGATCACGGGTCAAAAACTGATTCTCAGCGGCATCTGCGCCGCTTGTCAGGCTTCAGCCCCTGCCGGAAATAAAAAGGCAACAACGCAAACTTAATGCGTTAATGCGAATCAAAAATCGCCAATATTTTTCGAAGGAGAAAAACCAGAATGAAGAAAGATCTTAAAGGAACAAAAACCGAAGCCAATTTGAAGGAAGCTTTTGCCGGTGAGTCGATGGCCACCAACAAATATGCCTACTATGCTTCACAAGCTAAAAAAGACGGCTACGAGCAGATTGCCGCTTTTTACGAGGAAACCTCCAGAAACGAGAGAGAGCATGCCAAACTTTGGTTCAAGGCTCTGCACGACGGCAAAGTCCCCACCACCACGGTAAATCTGCAGGATGCTGCCGACGGTGAGAATTACGAGTGGACCGAGATGTATGTCAATTTCGCCAAAGACGCTGAAGAAGAAGGCTTCGGCGAGTTGGCCCGGAAATTCCGCCAGGTAGCTGACATCGAAAGACATCACGAGGAGCGTTATCTCCGCCTGCTGGCCAATATCGAGGAAGACTTGGTCTTCAAGCGCGACGACGGAGAGACCATGTGGCTTTGCCGCAACTGCGGACATATCCATGTCGGCAAGAACGCACCCAAGGTCTGTGTCGTCTGCGAACACCCGGAATCCTTCTTCGAGCTGAGAGCCACCAATTATTAAGCAACAGTTATTCAGCCCCCATTGGGCCAATCTATCCAAAAGTGCCGGCGCGGTTTTCCGTCCCGGCATTTTTAGTCCCCCCCGGACTTCTCAGCGCCCTTAACTCAGCACTCCTGATTAATGCAGCTATATATCACTCCGTTTTTCAAACGAAGACGCCCGGAATTGCGCGCCGGAGCCCTTAGGAACGTTTCCGCCGCAACCGGCGTCTAATCATTGAACAGAGACACTTAAGTTCTGTCACATGTCTGTTTATGCCTATGCTTTGTATGCTCGGCACGTACATCTTTCCCCGGTTATTGTAGTACTCCGGGCCGGAAACGTAGTTATTAAGTGAAGCCATATGGTTAAAGCCGAGAAAACTAAAGACCGCGACGGATAAGAAGCGCAGTCGGATTAAGACTAAAATCGGAAAGGGGGGACATCGATGCTGACAGATGAGGAGATCCTGTCCTTGTTCTTTGCTCGCTCAGAACAAAGCATCCGGGAGCTGGACAAAAAGTACGGCAAACTATGTTATCGGATCGCGTTCAATATTCTGAATAACCGTCAGGATGCCGAAGAATGTGTGAACGATGCCTATTTAGGCGCCTGGAACGCGATCCCGCCGGCGCGGCCGGATCCTCTGCGGCCCTATCTCTGCAAGATCGTGCGCAATTTGTCTTTGAAGCGCTATTACAGAGAAAAAGCAGCGAAGCGAAGCAGCGTCTACGAGGTCGCTCTGCAGGAGATTGAGCATAGTCTGTCCTCCCCTCATACTGTCACAGCAGAGGTCGAAGCCGGAGAGCTGGCTCGCTTGATTGAGGATTTTCTCGATAGCCTGACCAAGGAGAACCGCGTCCTCTTCATGCGGCGCTACGCTTTTTCCGATACTTATGCCGACATCGCGCAACTGATGGGGATTTCGGAGAAAAATGTCTCGGTCCGACTGACCCGGATCCGCCGGAGCTTGAGAGCTTATCTGAGGGAAAGAGAGGTACTGGCATGAATAGCAAAAAATTCGCCGCAGCCATGACTGAACTTGGCGATCACTACTACGAGGAAGCGTCTTCGTATCAAGTAAAAAGTAAAAAGCGGCAATGGGTCAAAGGAGTAGCGCTGGCAGCTTGCCTCTGCCTGGCTGCGGCTGTCGCGATCCTCTGGGACTTAGCCAAATCATCGGACGGTAATAACCAAAGCCAACAAGATCATCAGCTTGCCCTGGTCGCAACACCGACAACCGCCGGCGAGGATTCGGAACAGGTGCCGGATGCCGCCTGTATGGTTTCGTTCTTCATTTATCAGGGCAGAGTATATGAGCATTATCAGTGGATCGACGATACCGGCGATATCGCGGGTGCTATGCTGGGATCAGCTGTTGCGTCGATCGATGAATATACACCGCTTGAGGACTACAAGGAACTGACGGGCAGTGTCGGCGGTGACTTTTATGAGGTCAAGGGTTTCGATCCGGGATTTATGTTGGCCATGAAAGCAAAGCCAGGCGAAACGACGGAACCTGGAATTGCCATCTTCACCTGCATCAATGATATCCGTCCGGAATCTCCCGCTGATCTGCTGGAAAAACATTTCCGGCTTTCCCGGAATTTTGTGTCCGCAGAGTATGAAAGTGGAGACTCTTGGTATAACGAGTGTGGCGAGCGCTATCCGTTGTCTGAAGAGGGAATCAAGGTGTTGAATAAGTTTTTGTGTCAGCTGAGCGCATCTGAGTTTGTTTCCGTAGGTGAGGCGCTTAGCTACGGTATTGATTTAACCTCTATCATGAACAAGCGACAGGCCGTCTTGTACTTGAACATGAAGAACGGCTTAACTGTGACATTGATGTTGAATCAGTATGGCTATGTAAATTTTGGTGGCGTTTTGGATTTATATGCGCAAGTGCCAGCCGCTGATCTCAAGGCTCTGCTGATGCAATTCACAGAATTGGATCAGCCTGATCAGGAACCGGCGGGCGTTATTTTGCCGCCGGTACGCTTCGGTCGAACCAGAACGCTTCCCCTCCCGGTCAAAAACTATGATCTTCGGACCGCTGTAACTGAGTCCGATCTGGTGGCCCGGGTGAAAGTGCTTAATTGGCTAGGGGAGGACAATGATAATCTGACAACTTGCTTTGAAGCAGAAGTGCTGGACACCATCAAAGGACAAAGTCCGCGGCGGATCACCCTGCTACAGGACGGCAGCTCGGAGGGATCCAGCGAAGCATTGTTCACCCATGGCACTGAGCTGTTTGTATTCCTGAGGCGAGATAAACATTCGCAGCACAAAAATGTCTACCGCAGTACCGGCGGCCCGACTACCACCGTATTTATAGTCAAGGACGACACCGGTACAGCCTATGCTCTGGATAAACACGGCAATCTAACTCGGAATTTTGATGTTGAGTTGGTAATGAAGTGGGTCCGGCCGGGGAGCAAAAAGTATGGCGAACTGCGGGGAAATTGGAAAGAACAAGATCCGTATCTATTCAATGAAACATTTGATGATTACTACAAGCATGTCTACCCCTATGACGCTTTCGTCGCTAAAGTAAAGAGTGTCTTAGCCAAGGCCGATCCTGAGGCCACAACTGCGGACTAAGGTCAGTTGCGCTGTGTCTGATATCCGGTGGCTGGCAGTTCCCGGCAGCTTTACAATCGTAACTTCCGCCGGCACTCATTAAGAGTCGTAGTTTCCCGGATAAATTTCGCAACCGCGGTTTATACAGACGTAACTTCCGCCGGCACTCATTAAGAGTCGTAGTTTCCCGGATAAATTTCGCAACCGCGGTTTATACAGATAAATGCCGGTCGGCACTTGGTCCGACCGGCACTTATTAAATCAAGAATTATCAATCTTAACAATTAATTAGCTGATATCGCCTGTTGCCCTATGACGGAAGTATTAGATACGGCAGTATCTAAATCAATAGCTGTCATTGGAGTGCGAGATCTCGATATCATCCAGCATCACGAATTTTGGAACCAGCACAGCGCGTGGATCTCTCTCTCCGTAGGTCTGAGAAGTATTGTAAACAACACGCTTTTGTGCCAGCTTTACCAGGCCTCTGCCAAACAGGTCAGTGAGCTTATTGGTCAGGCGAACATTGTAGGGAACCTTTATACTGCCATCTTGCTTGAACAGCAATGCACCGAAACGGCTGGATCCCGTGACCAGACCCTGCGAGGGATTGACGACACCGGTATAGTGCAGATACGGAATATAGAGGATATCTTTTTCACTCTCAGCCGCCTCCGCGCAAAGCTCTCGTACGTCTTTTATCTCCCAGTCGCCGCCATCCAGAGTCAGATTCAGATGCGGCACATCGGTAGCATTCGCCTCCAGGCCGAATTCATCGGCCAGTTCCTGGAAAATACTGAAGTTGCGGTAGGTGCCCTGCTCGTAGAGGGCAAGCTTCTCTCGTTTCCGTCCCCACAGATCATGCGAGTAGGCGAATGTCTTCAGCGCCTCCGGGTCGTCATATAGGCTAAAACTGTCAGAAAAAACTTGCTTGCCTAAATCTTCTTTTGTGTGCATGCCGGCTAACCGTATTACTGCATCGCCATTTAGCGCTAACCAGTCGAGGAGATCCAGATACTCCGCTGTAGCGGCCGCACCGAGCACAATACGGTACGATCCGAGCGGCAGCTGCACCGGCTTGCTCCGCAGATAGGAATCGACCAGGAAGCTAAGCTGCTTGTGCAGGACTCTGGACTTGAGATCCTTTTTCCGATAGGCGGACTGTTCGGCATTGACCTCCCATTTATTCTTCAATGACGACAAAACCAAGGTCACCTGGGCATCCGTCGCCGCCCAGAAGCCTACATCATCAGATAGTGAGGTCATAATGCAAAGCATCGTCTCACCCCGGCTGAAGTTCCCTGACAGCACGATATCGTCAGTCTCCAGACTGAGCGTCGCCTGCTCCACGAAATCGATCATTTCATCGCTGCTCATTTCTGCCAGATCGGCATCATAACAGCGCTTGTCGCTGAAGCCTTCAATAGCGGATAAGGTCGGCTGATAGCTCAGCTTGCTGGAAAATTCCAGTGTTGCCAAAGCCTGATCGAACATTTTTTTCATCTGCTCCAGATTGGACGGATCCATCACCAGACTGGTTTTAGCTTGTTTTTTATCTCCATAGACAGTGATACACAGACGATTCAGATTTTCGCTGGTGTTCAGTGAAATGCCGGAGTTGGCATAACGGATAAAATGGCTGTTTTCATGATGCCAAAGCAATCTGAACTTCGCATCTTGCGCCAAGCCGTATTCCCTAAGCGCAGCCAGCGCTTTTTTGATTTTTTTCTCCATCTTTTCCATCTTATCTGCCCACCTTTACCCGATCGAAGCGGCAAACCGGGATGCCGTGTCCCAGCTGCATAATCTGCGAGGGCGCTCCCTTGCCGCAGTTATTTACATAGTGCAATTCCCAAGTACTCGCATCGCCGACGGCCGATAAATTGCGATAGAACTCCAGCGTATCGCCGCCGTAGGATGTATTGCGGACTATGCCTTTATTGACACCGTCCTCGACCAGCCAGCCGATATCGGTCGCGAAATGAAAATGCTCGCGATTAGAACCGATAGACCAGCTCCTCTCGCCACCCAGAATCAGCCCGCGCTCAGTATTGCTGACGATATCCTCCAGCGTACCGTCCTCACCCGCATCAACATTGATATTTGTCATGCGGTCAAGCGGCACCCGGTGGAAAGACGCCGCTCGCGCCGCGCCGCCACTGCCGGGGAAAATCTCGCGCCTGGCATTCCGATTGGCCTCCCCGGCACTCTGGCGCGAAGAGATCGCACCGACCAACCTGCCTTTATCGATCAGCAGACAGTCCTGACAGGCCACGCCGTCATCATCAAAGCCGAAGCTGCCGGGCGAATTGGGCTCTGTAGCATTGGCACGCACCGTCAATTTCTCGGAGCCGTACTTGAGCCGGCCGAAATCCTCCAGCCGCACGAAAGAACCGCCGGCAAATGAGAGCTCATAGCCCAGGATACGATCCAGCTCCAGCGGATGCCCTATAGTCTCGTGCACCTGCAGGAACATCATGTCCGGCAGCAAGATCACGGAACGGGTATCCTGCGGGCAGACCGGAGCCTCCAGTAGTTGGCGCAACTCGCTGACAATGCGCTCTGTTTCCTGATCCCAGTTTTCCCGGCGCATAATTTCCCAGCCCCGTGTATCATACAGCCGCGGCGGCATATATTTGCGACTTTGCATGCCGCCGTCTGCATCTATACCCATTACGGCAACTCGCGGATAAATGTCGATCAGATGCTTGCGGATTTCCGCACCCTCGGTATCGTAATACTCGATCGTCTTGCGATTGGTTTGTAATATGATCTCACGGTTTATCACTCCCGGCTGATTTAGCTTTCCGTCCAGCCACTGCAGCATCGCCATCTGTTCGCCGATCTCCACCTCAAACGGATCCTCGGCACAGGGACTGACAAACTCGCCCCCAACTGCATCTTTGTCCGCCAGCACCACCGGTCGCTTAACCTTGCGCGCCGCTGTCCTGGCGTTCTTCAATGCCATCTCGAAAGTGTGTCCGGCCTGAGCCGGATCAGACGAAGCCGCAAAACCCCAGGCTCCCTCGTACAATACCCGCACACCGAAACCCTGTTCCTGCAGTTGATTAAATTCAAGCAAATTTCCATTAAGCATATAGAGAATACTGCTATCCTCCTGGGGGAAGTAGCGCACATCCGCATACGATGCCCCCTTCTCGAGCAGCTTCTTCAGCGATTTCTTCCAGTCAATTTTCATCTTTTCACCACCCGTACATAATACAATTCAACTCCGTGCCCTCTAACAGGACACTAATAAATATTACTCAATACAACAAAATCTGTCACCCGTTACCAGGTAAAATTATCCTTAGCCCAAACGTGCTGCGCAGTTGTGGTAAAGAATTCGGCAAGCAAAAACAATGCTGGTATAATGTAAGTTACGCCGGATGTCGTTGCCAATCCGAAGCAGACAGGCATCAGGCTGTTGAGAGCAGACAATAAGGCCTGCTGACCAGTATGTGGCAGGAACTTATAATCAGGCCGGCTCACTGGTTCAAAACTAATACCGGAACAAAGAAAGATGACAGACGAACCGACAAACAACTCGGAAATTGAACAAAACCCGGCGCAGAATGCAGAGCAACACGCGCAGGACAGCCGGCCAAACGGCTCTGCCCCGGAAACTGATCACCAGCGGAGGACAAAACGTTTTGCCCAGTCTGTGAAACCATCCGGACGCCAAGACCCCGGCGCGCAGGAATATTTGTCTGCTGAGGAGAGAACTTTCTCGCGGCGGATGCGGGTTGCTAAAAAAGATTTGCGGCGCCGGGTCTCAGGCAAGCCCACGCGCCATGCCGGCATGGTTTCCGTCTTTCAAGTGCTTGGCAATGCTTTGAAGCATCTGCTGTTCTCAGCTCTGGTTCTGATTATTCTGATTGCCTTTCTCCTGGGCGGGATAGGCTTCGGCATGCTGAGCGGCTATATCGCTACAGTGACACCGGTCGAAGTCGTGGATCTGCGCAGCACCAATGAAGCCACTGTCGTTTATGACCGCAACGGCAAAGAGCTGGCCCGCTTTACCGGCGCCAATAACTTTGAGCGCGAATATGTGCAGATGGCCCGGATCAAACCGACCTGGCTGGATGACGCTTTCATCGCAATCGAGGACGAACGCTATGAAACCCATCGCGGCATTGATCCCAGGCGGATCGGCAGCGCTGTTCTCAGCATGATCGCCAATGCCGGGACACCGACACACGGCGGTTCGACTATTACGCAGCAAGTCGTCAAGATGCTGTCCGGTGCCAGCGAAGAATCCGCCCAGCGCAAAGTTCAGGAATGGTACCGGGCAATTGAGCTCCAGAAAATCAAAACTAAAGATGAAATCATGGAGCTATATTGCAATCTGGTACCTATGGCCAATAATTATGTGGGAGTGCAGGCCGCGTCCAAGGCCTATTTCGGCAAGGATATTTCGCAGCTTTCGCTGGCGGAATCAGCCTTCCTGGCTGGTATCCCCAATCTGCCCTCTGTCTATAATCCCCGTACGGAAGCTGGCCGCCGCAATGCCCAAAGACGCATGCGCATTGTCTTGCAGAATATGTTTGATCTGGGCATGATCTCTAAAGATGAGCACGAAGACGCTCTAAACGAGGAGCTCATTTTTGCCACAGTAGATCCGGAGCAAAAATCTAATCAGGTAAATAACTATTTTGTCGATGCGGTGATCAGGCAGGTAATAAAGGACTTGCAGCTGCGCCGCGGTTATTCCTATGAGCTGGCCCGTCTGGCAGTTTATCAATATGGCCTGCGGATTGAGACTACAATGGATCCTTGGGTGCAGGATGCGCTGACAAGATCCTTCAGCAAAGTTGATTTGTTCTCCAGCAATCCCGATGCCTTGCCCGATATCCCGGAACCGCCGCAGGCAGGCATGACTGTCATCTCGAATATGCCGGCGCAACGGGGACAGGTGCTGGGAATTTACGGCGGTTTCGGCGAAAAAACTACCCATATGGGCTTTAACCGGGCGACACAAGCTGTCCGCCAGCCGGGCTCCGCCATCAAGCCAATCCTGGTCTACGCGCCTGCTATAGAGACGGGTGTCATTACTGCGGGATCTGTGTTGATGGATGAGCCGAAACATCTCGATCCGCAAAATCCTGATAAAGAATGGCCGCAGAATGTGACCAAAAAATATTCGGGCGCAACCACGGTGCGCGAAGCATTAAAGTATTCGATCAATACAATTGCTGTCGATACCTATGTCAACTTGCTGACGCCGCAGGTCGGACTCTCTTTCCTCAGAGCTCTGGGAATCGACAGAAGAGAAGAAACTCAGCCTGCCGGCGCTTTGGGCGCTTTGGGCCAGGGGGTCACTACTTACGACATGGCCGGGGCTTACAGTGCTTTTGCCAATCAGGGGATTTATATCGAGCCCTATATGTATACGCGGGTTCTGGATGCGGATGGTCGCGTACTGTTGGAAAACAAACCCGTTATCCGTCAGGTTTTTACTCCGGAGACAGCTTATATCATGACGGATATTATGCGCGATGCGGTGGAAAATGTCTCTTGGTTCGAGCCATCACGGCTGGAGTACCAGGTCTCGGCAGGAAAAACCGGTACCTCTGACAGACTGATTGACACCTGGTTCTGTGGTTTTACACCTTATTATACGGGAGCAATCTGGTACGGTTACGACAATAACAACGGCAGACGCACTTCGGTGCCGGATGTCGATCATTATAACGGTTTGGGCATCTGGAAAGATGTGATGGAGCAGATCCACAGCGATAAAGAACCTATGGAGTTTGAACGGCCGCAAAATGTCGTATCGCGTACTGTCTGCGCTGACACCGGCCTACTTAGCAGTCCTTACTGTACCTCGACTTCAACCGAACTTTTCGACCGGACTAAGCCGAATTTCCCGAATTCGACATGTACTTTGCATAAAGCGCCAACACCAACGCCGACACCGACACCGGAGATTCCGGCGCCTATTGTACCGACGCCTACGCCAACTGTTGAGCCTACCCCTGCCGCGCCTGAACCCACGCCGGAAGGTTGAGCAGGGCCAAAACGGATTTGGTTAGCGCCTTCATCAAAAGGCTTTGCAGTGTGGCTTTGCGATATAACTACTGAGGAGAATTGAGATGTTATTTAGCGATATCAGTGTGATTGATCATCTGGGGCAGGCCCGGGAACATATGTATCTGGCCACGGCCGGCAATGAGATTGTCTGGCTGGATGGTCAGCCGCCGCCGGCCGGGCTGGCGGAGGGCAGCGAGATATATGATGGTAAGGATAAAGTGCTCCTGCCTGGGTTGTACAATATGCATTGTCATGTGCCGATGACGCTGTTGCGCGGTTATGGCGAGGGTCTGCCGCTGCAGCGCTGGCTGGAAGAAAAGATGTATCCCTTTGAGGCTTTGATGGCTGCGGAGGATATGTACTGGGGGACTTTGCTCGGTGTGTATGAGATGCTGGCTTCGGGTGTGGTGTCTTTCAGCGATATGTATATGCGTCTGGATGGTATCTTTCAGGCAGTGTTGGAGTCGGGCATCAAGGCTAATCTGAATAATCCCCTGACCGGCGATGATAATACCGATATTCGCCGGGATATCGCCTATATCGAGGTAGAACAGCTGATCAAGGACTGTGCTGTTACGGAGGGGCGTATTATTGCCGAGGCGGGTCTGCACGCGGAATATACCTCCAGTGAGCGAGTGGTTCGCGATGTTGTGGCCTGGGCTAAGGAAAAGAATCTGCAACTGCAGGTTCATCTTTCTGAGACGCAAAAAGAGCATGAGGAATGCAAGCAGAGACATCAGGGGTTGACGCCGGCGGCGTATCTGGATTCATTCGGCTTCTTTGATCAGCCGACAGTTGCCGCGCATGGTGTCTTTCTGGAGAATCAGGATCTGGATTTGCTGCGCGAACGGGGGGTAACTATCGCCCATTGTCCGTCTTCTAATCTGAAGCTTGGCAGCGGCATCGCCTCGGTGGCGAATTTTCTGCGCCATGGGGTGGCGGTTACGATCGGTACTGACGGGGCAGCTTCCAATAATAATCTCAATATGATAGAGGAAATCTCACTGGCGATACTGCTGGCAAAAGGCGTGAATCGCGATCCTTCTTTGATGGCGGCGACGGATATTCTGCCCATGGTCAGCAGCAACGGCGCCCGGGCACAGGGGCGGTACGATTGCGGCCGTCTTGAGGTCGGAGCCAGAGCGGATCTCTTCGTTATCGATCTGGCCAGGCCGCATCTGCAGCCGGTCTACAATTTGGCGGCGAATGTCTTTTGCAGCGGCCAGAGTTCAGATGTCGTGCTGACAATGGTTGACGGACAGGTATTGTATCGTGATGGCAGCGCCACCTTTATCGATCTGGAACGCGTCCTGTTTGAAGTTAATAGAATCAGGGCAGAAAAGCTGCGTCAACTTAGCTAATCTGCCCCAATCAGAAAATTAAGTATTTCAGGTTTTGTGTCGGCTGCGGGTCAGCTCTTAGATGGGCGTGGTGCCTTGCGGAGAGAGCTTAATTCTCCAAAATTCACAGCCAATATCATTCCTCATCCGGCAAAGTATTCGGATCCAGATCTTGTACAGCTTCGACCAATTGCAACAGCTCGGAGATGCGTCCGTCTTTAGTATCGAGCTGTGAAAGTTCCGCAACTACATCATTCGGTTTGTAAGTGCCGAAGTACTGGGATTGTCTCAGTATGCCCGCGAAGGCGGCCACACTGTAGGCTAAGCGCATATTGTCTGATGGTCGATCCGAGAAGACGCTTTCGGTTACGGGTGTGCTGATCAGACGGCTGGTCTCGCCTGCGGGATCTTTATAACGGACATTGACTGTCAGCAATTCATCAGCATGCGGCGCACTGGCGGAATCGGCATCGGTATCAGTCTGTCCGTAGCGGCCCGGATCGACTTTAGGCACGAATTCCTCTGCTCCGGGCAAATATAGTTCATAGAGAGCCGTGACCGTATGGCCGGCACCCATTTCGCCGCCGTCCTTGGTGTCGTCAGCGAAATCCTCGCGATTCAGCTGCCTGGTCTCATATCCGATCTGGCGATAGCCGATCACTTGCTGAGGATTGAACTCCAGTTGCAGCTTGACATCTTTGGCGACTATTTCCAGAGTAGAGCCTATTTCCTCAACCAGAACCTTGCGCGCTTCCAGAATCGAATCTATATAGTGATAGCTGCCGTTGCCATGGTCAGCCAGGATTTCCAGCTTGCTATCCTTGAGATTGCCGCTGCCGAAGCCGAGCGTGGTAACGGAAATCCCTCGCTTGCGATTTTCTTCCACCATGCGCTTCAGATCTCCATCCGAAGTAACGCCGATATTGAAGTCACCGTCTGTAGCCAGAATAATGCGATTGTTTCCCTCAGGTATGAAGTTTTCCTGCGCCAGTTGATATGCGGTACTGATTCCCTGAGAGGCAAAGGTAGCGCCGCCGGCTTCAAGATCCTCGATATAGCGGATAATCTCAGCTTTATTTTTCCCGCTGACGCCGTTACAGATGATTTGATCACTGCTGGCATAGATTACGATCGAGATGCGATCCTCAGCTGTCAGATTTTCCGTCAACAAATGGAACGAGCGCTTAACCAATTGCAATTTATCCGGGCTGTCCATGGAGCCGGACACATCGATCAGGAACACCAGATTCGATGGCTTGCGTCCGGAATTGTCCAGCTCGCGGGCTTTCAGGCCTACCAGCAGCAGTTTGCTGTTTTTGTTCCAGGGTGTGTCGATCATCTCAGTGGTAATCGCCACCGGGTCAGTGCCGGTTGGATAAGCATAATCGTAAGTAAAATAATTAACCATTTCCTCGACCCGCACCGAATCAAGATACGGCCACATCCGGTCGTTTAGGATCTGCCGTCTGACATTCGCGTACGAAGCGGTATCAACATCGGCCGCAAAGGTCGAGAATCTCTGTTCCTGCGTATTGATGATCCGATTCTCGGTGAAGTCTTGATATTCTTCAGTATTCCATTGTGGCTCCGGATAGTACGGCATATCGAGGGCAGGAATCATATCAGGTTCATTTACCAGACCAACCTCTTCTTCCCCTATTGTTCTTTCGGCTTTAGTGGCCTGATTGTCAGTCTTTGTTTGACCTGCCGGACGGGCAGTCGTATTTTTAATTTCCATTACTGATTGACCACAGGAAACCAGGGTCAGAATGATAGCTAGAATCAGGGCAATCGTGCTTAGCTTTTTCATTTTTAATTCCCCCATGGCATTGATTTGTTTGCGTTTGGCGCCTTTCACCATTTAGACGGCGGGAAGGGGAAAAAAGTTCCTGACAGCAATTATAGCAAGTAACAGGGAATAATCGGAGAAGAGAAAGGGGAGAGAGGAAAGATGTGCTCCCTTGTGAATAATGGCGACAAATAGCGAAAAGAGCCCTGGTTGTAGGCTCTTTTCTGAGGAGACGTATGAAGAGGTGTTGTATGTAAGGTTTACTTACGGACTCATTGTAGTAGTTTTTTGTGTACTCGATTTCGCAAAATCATGAACTATTGTGAAAAAACTTGAACTTGTCCACTTATAGTCAAGAGCCCAGATAAGCCTCTCGGATACGTTCGTCATGCAGCATCTCGCTTGCTATCCCCTCGTGGACAATCTTGCCGGTTTCCAGAACATACGCCCTGTCAGCAATACTTAAGGCCATCCGGGCATTTTGTTCCACTAGGAGGATCGTCGTACCCTCGCTTCGCATCTCCTGAATCAGGTCGAATACTTCCCGGACGAGCAAAGGAGCAAGTCCCATGGATGGTTCGTCCATCAGCAGCAATTTAGGTCTGGACATCATGGCCCTGGCAATGGCCAGCATCTGCTGTTCTCCGCCGGAGAGAGTGCCTGCCGGCTGACGTCTTCTTTCCGCCAGGCGCGGAAAGCGTTGGAAGATTTTATTCATATCAGCTTTGATTTCAGATTTTTTGTGTCTGGTATAGGCTCCCATCTCCAGATTATCCTCAACCGTCAGGCGGGTAAAAATACGACGCCCTTCAGGTACCTGAGCCAAGCCGGTCTCCAGGATATTCTCCGGCCTTACTTTCAGCAGGTCATATTCCTTAAAGAGGATCTGGCCTTGTCTGGGCCGGAGGAGACCGGAAATGCAATGCATGATCGTGGTCTTGCCGGCGCCGTTGGCGCCGATTAAGGAAACCAATTCACCTTCTTCTTTAATTTCCAGGTTAATCCCTTTGACGGCGTGGATTGAACCGTAAAAAATATGGAGATCTCTAATCGCAAATAATGTACCCATAATCAGACCTCATAGCCCAGGTAGGCGTTAATGACTTCTTCGTTATTCTTGATTTCCTCCGGCGATCCCTCGGCAATGACACAGCCATAGTTCAATACCACAATTTTTTCACAGATGCCCATTACTAATTTCATGTCATGCTCAATCAGCAGGATCGCAATCTCAAAGTGTTGCCTGATGCGGTCAATCGTACTCATCAGTTCCTCTGTTTCAGATGGATTCATGCCTGCGGCCGGCTCATCCAGCAACAGGACGCGCGGCTTGGTCGCCAGGGCTCGGCAGATCTCCAGCTTGCGCTGCTGGCCATAAGGCAAACTCGCCGCATAATGATCGGCATAAGGTACCAAATCAAAGACATCCAGCAGTTCCAGCGCTCTGCTATGTGTCACTTTCTCTTCTTTCCAATAGGAGGGAAGACGGAAAACGCCTGTGGCAACGGAATACTTGCCTTGTTGCAGGCAGCCTACTTTTACATTGTCTATAACCGGCATATTGCGGAAGAGACGGATATTTTGAAAGGTACGCGTCAGACCCTGGGTCACAGCCTGATGAGGTTTCTTGCCTTTCATCTCCTTGCCGTCCAGGAAAATATGGCCACTGTTCGGCTGATAGACATAGGTTAACAGATTGAAGACAGTCGTTTTGCCGGCACCGTTTTGACCGATCAGACCGGTAATGCTTTTGTCTTCCACGGAGAAACTAACATTGTCGACAGCAGTAAGTCCGCCGAAGCGCAAGGTTAAATCTTTAACTTCCAGCAGTGCCATCTTATCTCCTCCCTTTCCATTTGCGCTCAAGAGCTTCTTCCGGAGCCCCGGTAGCTGTGCCTAATCTGTCGCTGACCGCACTGTCCGCCTTGCGTTCAGCAGTACCGCTGACCGGTATATTTTCCTGCGGACTGGCACTGCTGCCGCCCACACCCGATTGCGGCGATGTTCTCAGTCCGTTTCTGCCCAACAATCTGGCAAAGAGACGTTGCGACAATTCTTTCTGCCCCAGCAGGCCTTCCGGACGATACAGCATCAGCAGAACCAGTACGACAGAATAAATCAAGGTGCGGTAGACAGCCAGGCCTCTCAAAATCTCCGGCAATAAAGTCAGGAAGAAAGCCGAAATGACCGAGCCGGTCAGAGAGCCGATACCTCCCAGCACAACCATAACCATAAAGTTTATAGACTGATTGTAATCAAAAAATTGTGGTTCCAGAACGCCCTGATAATGAGCGTAGAGGCCGCCTGCGACACCGGCAAAAAAGGCAGACAGGGAAAACGCCAGCAGTTTGTAGCGGGTGACCGCTACTCCGGAAGCCTCAGCGGCGATATCATCTTCTCTGATCGAGAGAATCGCTCTGCCGTGGCGGGAACGAATCAAAGTATAAATAATGATAATGGTCAGAATCAGAATCCAATAACTCATAGTGTAATTTGTGGTCAGAGAGATACCGGTCATTGGCTGACCGCCCCCCGTGATTTTCAGAGCACGCACTACAACCTTGACAATCTCGCCGAAAGCCAGAGTGGTAATTGCCAGATAATCGCCACGCAAGCGCAAGGCGGGAATGCCGACAATAATGCCGGAAATAGCAGCCAGCAAACCGCCGATAATTAATGACAGCAACAAAATAGGTATGTCCCCTGGTTTTTTGAAAGCAATAGTTACCAGAGCAGAGGTATAGGCCCCCACGGACATAAATCCGGCATGGCCGAGGCAAAGCTCTCCCAACAAGCCGGTCGAGAGGTTAAGTGATACAGCGGCGATACTGAAGATGCAGCCAAGAGTAAAGAGATCACGGTAACTGCGGCTGACAGTTCCGCTGCTGAACAACAGATGGAAAGCCAGGAAGACTGCCGCTGCCGCTGCCAGATTGACTACATAGGATAAGAATTTAGATTTTGTCATTTCCGCCTCCTACACTTTCTCTCTCTCGCTCTTGCCTAAGAGACCCGCCGGCTTCAGCAGCAAGACCAGGATCAGAATAATAAAAACAACTCCCTCTGAAAGCTGTGTCAACTGCGATGGCATATACGCCTTGGTCATTGTTTCGACCAGACCTAGCAGGAATCCTCCTAACATTGCTCCCGGTATCAGGCCAATGCCTCCCAGCACCGCGGCAATAAATGCTTTGATGCCCGGCAGTGACCCCATATAGGGAGTAATCTGCGGATAAGAAACTATATAGAGCGCGGCAGCAATACCCGCCAGGGCAGAACCGATCGCAAAAGTCATAGCTACGATCCGGTTGACTTTGATCCCCATCAGATAAGAGCCTTTAAGATCTTCCGATACAACCAGCATGGCTTTGCCTGCCTTGTGCCGGGAAACAAAAAGCTGGAGCAAGATCATCACAATTACGGCAGTTACGATTGTGATCAAAGTCCAGGAGCTGAAAATAATCTTGCCCAGTTTTAAGACCGGAAATCTGGTTGCGGTCATCGGGAAAGCCCGGGGGTCGGGAGTAAACAGGATCATATAGAGTGTCTGCAGGAACAGGCTGATGGCAATGGCCGTAATCAGTGCTGACAGCCGGGAAGCATTGCGCAGGCGCCTATAGGCAATTCTTTCGATCAGGACACCGATGACAACCGATAATAAGGTTGCCAATACTGTAGACAGCAGAAAAGACAACTGCCATTTAGTCATAAAGAAATAGATGAAATAGGCAGCTGTCATAATGATTTCGCCATGAGCGAAGTTGATCAGCTTGATGATACCGTAGACCATGGTATAGCCCAAAGCAATCAGGGCGTAGATCGACCCTATTTGTAAACCGTTCAGAAACTGCATAATGAAATATGTCATATTGGTCTCAGCTTTCAGCTTTACAGCAAACTTCCTCTAATCAAGGACAAAGTCATGAACCAAGAGGTTTGTCGCCTGCCTGGCTCATGACTTCGAAAAAACTAATTTTTAATTATGGTTCGTTGCGAACCAGTCTTAACTTAACCCAGTCAGACTACTCATCACTTTTCATCTTGGTAAAGAGTGTATAAGCTCCATCCTTGATCAAGATGATCGACACAGTTTTAATAGGGTTATTGTTTTCATCAAAAGTAATATCGCCGGTAACGCCCTCATATTCTATATTTTTCAGGGCGTCTACTATAGCCGCGGAATCTGTCGATCCGGCTTTTTCAATGGCCTGGACCATCATCATAGCCGCATCATAGCCCAGAGCGGAGAAAGAGATTGCTTCCACACCATATTCTTCGCGATAAGATGTAAGGAAATTCTGCAGTTTCTCTGCCGGATCGTCCGGTGCATAGTGATTGGTGAAGTAAGCTCCGTCAGCGTCATTCTTGTCCGCGCCGATTACATTTTCACTCAGTATGCCATCCCAGCCATCACCACCGAGGAAGGGAACATCCAGACCGATCTGCTTGGCCTGACGGACAATCATAATATTATCGTTATAGTAGTTAGGAACATAGAGCACTTCCGGCTCGGCTGCCAAAATCTTGGTCAATTGGGTCTTGAAATCGGTGTCGCCTGCGTTATAGATCTCGGTTGTGACAACTTCGACCCCCAGATCTTTGCACTTGGCAGTAAAAGCATCATTCAAACCCTGAGCATAAGGATCTGAGACATCGTACAGCACGGCAGCTTTCTTGAGCTTCAGATTCTCAGCCACGAAAGTTCCCATCAAGGAGCCTTGGTTGTCATCAATGAAACAGGCGCGGAAAACATTCGGCCCTTGCTTAGTAATATCGGCAGAGGTTCCTGTAGGTGTAATCATAGGCAGATTATCCAGTACCGCTCTCTGAGCCACTGCGATTGAGGGACCGGAGGTTACGTCACCAATCAGAGCAATGACCTTGTCCTCGTTGACGAGACGGTTATAGGCATTGGTTGCCTCAACCGGCTCACCCTTCTCATCATAGACAATGTATTCAATTTGTTTGCCCAGCACGCCGCCATTAGCGTTAACTTCTTTTATGGCCAGCTGTGCGCCATTATCGGCAGCAATACCGTAAACCGATACCGGGCCGGTTAGCGGTGCTAAGCCGCCAATCTTAATCTTGTCTCCCGCGGGCGTTTCACCATCTGTTCCAGCAGCATCTGTAGCAGCGGCATCATCAGCCGCCGGTTCGGTAGTCTTCGTTTCAGTTTTCCCGCAGGATGTCAGCAGCATAATAATCGCCATCAACACCAGCAGTACTGATACAAATTTTTTCGTTTTAGACTTTTTCATACAATTGACCTCCTGTGTTATTGTACCGTTCGATAACGCTCAATATACTGTTAGGTGCATTTTTATTCAGTACTAAGCTCTTATTATCGAATTCTTTCGATTCTATAAGCATTTATTGTAAAGGTCAAACGAGTATTAAAAGACTGGCATTTTGTTATAATATTATAATTGTGCGGCATTATTTATGTGCATATTGTAGATCAAAGCATTATGTCGGACTGTAGTTAAGCCGAGCCCAGTTGTGGTATGCTTTTTAAGCAGATTCAGAAGCTGATCAGCTGATGAGGGGTGAAAGAAAAATTGCTTAAGACATTATTTAGCAAACAGGATATGACGTTGGGAACACCCTGGAAGAAAATTCTTTATTTCAGTGTGCCCCTGCTAATCGGGAATATCGCTCAGCAGATGTACAATACCGTTGACAGTATCGTGGTCGGACAATATGTCGGCGATAACGCCCTGAAAGCGATCGGCAGTTCGGCGCCGGTGCTGCATTTGTTGATTATTTTTTTCACGATGATCGGAACCGGCAGCAGTATTATGGTCAGCCAGTACTATGGCGCCAGAGACCGGGTCAATCTATCGAAGTCGATCAATACAGCTCTGATCTGGACGGCAATTATCAGCACCGCTCTGCTGATTCTCGGCCTTTTTATCACTGACCCTTTGCTGAAGCTGACAAAGACTCCTGAAAGCTATATCGGCTGGAGCAAAGATTATCTGACGATTTACTTTTGGGGTATCCATGGTTTGGCTTTCTATAATATTCTGGCCGGAATCCTGCGCGGATTAGGCGATAGTATCAGTTCCCTGGTATTTGTGCTAATTGCCACAATACTGAATATCGTTCTTGACCTATACTTTGTCAGGGAACTCGGCCTGGGCGTGGCGGGAGTTGCTATTGCAACCGTTATCAGCCAGTATGTCTCTGCCGTATTGACACTTTTGAGACTTAAACGGTATCAGGATTTTGACTTTTCTTTCAAAACCGCGAAGCCGGATTGGCAAACCAGTAAAGATCTGTTCCGTCTTGGTATTCCTTCCGGGATTATGCAAAGTATGTTTGCCGTCTCTATGCTCTTTGTCCAAAGCCTGACCAATCAGATCAATATTGCTGACATCTCAACTATGGTAATCCGGGTTGACGGCTTCGCCATGTTGCCAAACTTCACCTTTGGCATCGCAATGGCCACATTCACAGGACAGAATGTAGGCGCCGGCAAAATGCATCGGCTAAAGCAGGGCGTCAAACAAGGTTTGGCTGTTGCCCTCGTGACGACCATTACACTGACAGGACTTCTGATTATTTTCGGTAAGAATATCATGCGCCTGTTTACTAAGACAGAAACTAATGTCGAATTAGCCTATTCCATGATGCTGGTGCTGACGGCAGGTTATATTGCTTTTGCTATCACCCAGGTTTTGAGCGGAGTGATGAGAGGGGCGGGCGATACTTTGACTCCGATGTGGATTACGATTTTTAACAATATCGTCTTCCGTATCCCGATGGCCTACCTGATCGCTTACCTGACCAAATCAGCGGAATGGCCGCATGGCCGGCCCATCTCTACTTTTGGCTCACTGGTATTAACTTGGTTTATGGGCACAATACTGATTTCGATCTTTTTTAAACGGGGCAGATGGAAGGACAAGGCTCTCGTCAAGACCAACCAAGTAACGGGCGAGGACATAAGCTTTCAAGCCGACGAGTTCTAGTACCCTCGTCAGCTGGACCTCAAATATGCTACAATTATAGTCTAACGCCGTAACCGGCCTGCAGTTGATCGCGGGTCCCGTGCGATGCGGCCCGTGAACCCCGTCAGGTCTGGAAGGAAGCAGCGGTAAGCGGTAAACCGTAGGTGCC
>JGI24710J26742_10000738_pt1 | contig 30770 bp, 31 predicted proteins | sample BioPla2DNA2_FD_26742 | JGI IMG/M metagenome (IMG submission 26742)
CGCTTTAAAAGATGGTCATAAGGAAAATTTGTTAATAGTTAAAAATAAAGAAAGAGAATATCGAAAGTCATTGGTTGCTAAAAGACATGAGGAAAGGCAAGAACATATTACCTTCCGAGAAAAACTTAAAAATAAAACCGATAAGATTACTTTAAAATATCAAGCTAATTTAAAGAAGATTAATTCTTAAAAAAATAAAAGATGAGTCTCAAAACTCATCTTTTTTTGTATATATTTTCTTTAAATTCTAATTCAGTTATAACTTTTACACCCATATCTTTGGCAAACTCATAGCCAATTTCAATGGCAAAATCATTTAAGACTTTTGGATCATGAGCATCACTTTCAACAATAGCAGTTGCCCCTTCTTCAGCTACCATTTGCCAAAACTTAGATCTTGGATATTTATAACTGTTATAGTCGCGAGCTGAAAGACCTTCTTCTAATTCAACTCTTCTAATGCCGTTGGCATTAATTTCAATTGGGATATTAAGTTTGACACATTCTTTTATAGCTGGGCGTAATGCCTCATACATTTCATCAGTTGGGTTTTTAATCCCCCAAAAACAAACATCAGGGTGACATAACATTGAAAAATAACCACTTCTTAATCCTTTAATGACTTGATTAGCGTAAATCTTAATATCATCTAACGTTTTTAAGGCATAAACACTAACCAATCTATCTTTAATTGGAATATAGTGTTGGCCTAAAATTAAATAATCTAAGTGTGCTAATAAATCGTGGAAATGTTCGTCATATCCCTCGAAATATTCCATTTCTAAACCGCGATAAACAGTTAATCCATGTTTTTTACCATAATTAACACCTTCATCTAATTCATGAAGATAAATATTATAAAACTCATCTAAAGTCATTCGGTATTGACTATAAGGATCTAAAACGTGAAACGGAGCGTGATCAGAAATACCTAAAATATTAAAATTATGTTTAATTGCTTCTTTGACATAATCCACTACTCTACCACTGGCATGGCGACATAACCAGATGTGGGTATGATAATTAGCTTTGTGATCTTTAAATTTAGTCATAAAATTCGAACTCATATCCTAATATTTTTACAGTGTCGCCATTTTTAATGCCCGCTTCTCTTAAGCGTTCATGAATTTGAAGTTGTCTTAATTGATATGAAAATCTTTTCACACTAGCTTCATTTGAAAAGTCTGTCCGGTAAAACAATGCTTCAATTACACTACCAGATAATGAATAAATTCCATCATCATCTAAAGTGATGTTGTAGATTAATTCTTCTTTTTTATTTTCAATTAATTCTTCATAAGGAATTTCAAGAATAATCTTAGGTGCCATTTGTAAAACTTCAACAGTTTTATCTAAGAAGGTTGATAGCCCCTTCTTAGTTACTGCTGATAATAATAAAACATCTTGATTAAATTTAGCTTTTATTTTATTTATTTCTTCTTCAGTTAATAAATCAATTTTATTTAAAACAACCACTTGTGGACGATTAACTAATTCCTCATTATATTTAGCTAATTCATTATTAACAGTTAAGTAATTTTGATAAGGATCTTCGCTTGATGCATCAACGACATGAACAAAGACGCGACAACGTTCAATATGTCTTAAAAATTGGAAGCCTAAACCACTTCCTAAACTAGCATTTTCAATTAATCCAGGGATATCAGCGACGACAAAGTCATAATCATTGTGCAATACTACACCTAGGTTTGGAGTTAGAGTGGTAAATGGGTAGTCAGCAATTTTTGGTTTCGCATTAGAAATTATCGAAATGATGGTTGATTTTCCAGCATTTGGAAATCCAATTAATCCAACATCAGCAATCATTTTAAGTTCTAATTTAAGTTCTCTTATTTCGCCTGGAAGACCACGCTCACTAAATTGTGGAGCTTGGTTTTTATTTGATTTAAAAGCCGTATTTCCGCGTCCACCACGACCACCATGGGCGACGACTAATTCTTCATTATGTTCGGTAATTTCGCCAATATAAGCGCCATCAGTAGTTTTTACGACTGTACCTAGCGGAACTTTAACATAAGTGTTTTTAGCGCTTTTACCATGTTGATTTTTATTTTTACCGTTTTCGCCGTTATCAGCTTTAATCAATCTCGTATATCTAAAGTTTCCTAAGGTATTAATTCCTTCTTCACCGACAAAAATAACTGAGCCACCACGACCACCATTACCGCCAGCTGGTCCCCCAAGTGGAACGTATTTTTCACGTCTAAAAGCGACGATACCGTCGCCCCCTTTGCCACCATGAACTTTAATCAATACTTCATCTAAAAACATAATTTTACCTTAATAAACAAAAAGGATAACTTGATGTTATCCTTCGTAAACAGAAACTTGTGTGCGATTACGTCCTAAGCGTTCGTATCTAACGATGCCTGTTACTTTAGCAAATAAAGTATCATCGCCACCACGACCAACGTTGTGTCCAGGGTGAACTTTAGTTCCTCTTTGACGATATATAATTGATCCAGCAGTAGCAAATTGCCCATCTGATAATTTTGAACCTAGTCTTTTAGCTTGAGAATCGCGTCCGTTACGAGATGATCCAACACCTTTTTTAGATGCGAATAATTGTAATTGTAATTTTAACATGTTTATTCCTCCTTTAAATATTTAGGAAATTGACGTTTAATGTCATCTAATGAATATATTAAATTTTCGAGTAACCCTTTAACTACCTCAGTAAGTTTACAAACGGTTATTTTAACATATCCTTCTTTTAAATCAACCTTGATATTATCTTTTTCATTTAACTTTTCAATTGCGTTAATCGTCATAATGATGGCAGTTGAGACTGCAGCACAAACGATATCTTCTCCGTGTGGTGCAAATAACGCATGTCCCGAAATAACAATTGATTCAAGGTTTTTTTGGTTAAATGATTGCGCGTAAGTAATCATTATCCGTTAATCGATTCGATTACTAATTTAGTATAAGCTTGGCGATGTCCTTTTTTTCTAGCATCATTGTTTTTGTCTTTGTATTTAAAAACGATTAACTTTTTACCGCGACCATTTTTAATTACTTTAGCTTTAACATTCGCTCCTGCTACATAAGGTGTTCCAACAACTGTTTTCTTGCCACCTAACATTAATACTTTATCAAAAGTATATGTTTCTTCAGCTTCTACAGGAAGTTTTTCGACAAAAATTTCTTGACCAACTTCAACTTTTAATTGTTTTCCACCAGTTTCAATTACTGCGTACATATGTTTTTCCTCCTTTTATTTTTTTGAAGACTCACTATTAGAGTAGTTGTAAATAACGTTTGAGACTCTTTCTACGTGGTACAACGATAGTATATTAACATAGTTAATAATTAAATTCAAATATTTTGATTATTATTTACTAAATAATAGTTTTTCTTTTATTTCTTATGCTATAAAACTCATTACTTCCGATTATTAAGTGATCAACAACATCAATTTTAAGTAAATCACCGGCCTCAATAATCTCTTTTGTTACTTTAATATCTTGTTCACTAGGCTCAGAATTACCTGATGGATGGTTATGAACTAAAATTAAGGCATTTGATGATAACTGATAAGCGCGTTTAAAGATCTCTCTTGGATGAATTAAAAGCGAATTTAGTGTGCCTTTAAAAATATTTTCATAGGTGATGACATCACCTTTGGTATTTAAATAGATGACATAAAATGTTTCTTGTTGTAAGTTTTTAACTTCTTCAACAAGTAATAAATAGATGTCAAAAGCGGTTTTAATTTTAGTCGGTTTCTCATCATTAATATTACTTAGTCGTTTACCAAGTTCAATTGCGGCAATAATTTTTGAAGCTTTAGCCATTTTGATTCCGTCAATTTTAATCAGTTCATGATAGGTAACGGTTTTTAGACTACTTGCTTGATTAATTTCATATAATAATCTTTTACTTAAATCTAAAACGGATTCCCTTTTCGTTCCAGTTTCAAGTAAGATGGCAATTAGTTCATGAGTTTGTAGTGATTTAGGTCCGTGCTTAACTAGTCGTTCGCGCGGACGCTCTTCATTGGGAATCTCTTTAATAAAATAAGTCATATCATCACCCTATTTATAATAGAGTAATTATTTTGATTTTACTTTTTGAAGTTATTTAAAAAATAACCTAAGAAATGAATTGATCCCGTAATTAAATAAGTTTCGCAAGGATTATTTATTTCTTTTAAAGCCGTATTAAAATCTTTGATTAGTTCAATCTTAGGAAAATCAGTTTTAATTTTATCTAAATCAGCTAATCTTGGATCAGGAAAAGAGGTTATGATAATTCTTTTTGAGAATTTATTTAACTCGGTGATAAAACTTTGATAATCTTTTCCTTTTAAAATTGAGATAATCGAAACTATCTTTTGATTTGGAAATAATATCTCAATTGACTCTCTTAATGCGATTGCCGCTTCTTTATTGTGAGCGGCATCAAGATAAATTTTAGGGGTATCATTTATTAGTTCTAATCTTCCGGCCCATTTCGCATTACATAGCGCTTTACTAATGGTTTCGTATTTAATATTAGGAAATAAATAGTTGATTCCTTTAATTGCTAAAGCGGCATTAAATAGTTGATATTCGCCAATCATTTTTAGTTCATATTGATTACCCTCTAAGATAAATCTAAGGGGATTATCATTTAGTTTTTCTGGTTTATCAACAAAGAAAACTTGAGCATTAATCTTCCTTGAATAATCAATAACATAGTCTTTATGTTTAAGATCCATCGTCGTAAACATTGTCCCATTTTCTTTTAAAATTCCAATTTTATTATTCAAAATATCAATTTCAGTTGGCCCCAATTTTTCGATATGATCAGTTCCAATATTGGTAACTAGTGACAAGTCATAGTTAATAGTGTTAGTTACATCTAACTTGCCACCAATGCCAACCTCAATAATAATTACATCTACTTCTTGGTCTTTAAAATATAAAAATGCCATGACGGTTAGTAATTCAAAAAAAGACATTTTTTCGTCTAATGTATCGTTATAGTTTAGTATTTTTTCGAGATATAATTTTAAATCTTGATTACTAATTAATCGATTATTTAAAAGAATTCTTTCATTAAAGACTTTTAAATATGGTGAAACAAAAGTTCCAACTTTATANCCNGCNAANGTTAAGATTTCAGTTAAGTATTTACAAACTGAACCTTTACCATTAGTCCCAGCGACATGGATTTTTTTAATATTAGAAAAGTCAAGGTTAAAATACGCAATTGCGTCCTTGACTCTTTTCATATTATTTTTAGGGTTAATTGAAATTTGACGTTCTAGTGTTTGAATTAAACAGAATAAATTAGTTGTCATATTTTTTTAATTCTTCTCTAACAGCTTTAAATTGTTTTAAGTATTCTTCATATTTTCGTTTTTCTTCTTGAACTTTTTCAGGTTTAGCCCGTGAAATGAAGTTTTCATTTGATAACATTCTTTCGCTTCGATCTAGTTCTGATTGCAATTCTTCTAATTGTTTAGTTAACGCTTCAATTTCACGATTACGATCAATTATGTCGGCTTTATCAACGTATATACGAGTTTCTAAACTAGTAATTAACAATGTTTCTTCTTTCGTTTCTAGTTTGTTAGAAATCACTAAATTATTCGGATTTAAGAATTTAGTCGTAACATCTTTAAATTCTTGATATAAACTTAATACTTCTTGATTTGAAGAAACTAAATTAATATTGATTTTCTTGCTAGGGACAACTTGATATTCACTTCTTAAGTTTCTCACTTTGGTTATCATTTCTTCAAAAATTTTAAACTTTTCAATTGCTTTTTGATCAACTTTTCCCGCTACTGGCCAAGATGAAATCATAATTGATTCTTCTTGTGATAACTTTAAGAAAATATCTTCCGTAACAAATGGAATAAATGGATGCATTAACTTTAAGATAGCTTTTAAGACATGGAGTAATATTTTTTTAGTATTTTCTTTTAACTTGTCATTTTCAAGTTGAACTTTCGCTATTTCTAAATACCAACTGGCAAATTCATCCCAAGTAAAGTTATATAATTCTCTTGCCACTTCAACAAACTCATATTTATCATAGTTTAAATCTGAAGCAATGATAACTTCATTAAGTCGTGAAATGACCCATTTATCAGCCAATGTTAATAACTTATAGTCGTCTGATTCGACATTAGGATCAACATTCATATAGATAAACCTGGCGATATTCCATAGTTTATTAATAAAGTTCCAACTTGATTCAACTTTTTCTTCTTCATAACGTAGGTCAGCACCTGGTGCTGAGTTAGTCGTTAAGAAATATCTTAACGCGTCAACTCCGTATTGATCAATAACGTCAATTGGGTCAACGCCATTACCTAGTGATTTTGACATTTTTTGACCATCACGAGCCCGAATTAAACCGTGAATTAAGACATCTTTAAACGGGTCTTGTTTGGTAAAGTGTCGACCTTGAAAGATCATTCTTGCAACCCAGAAAAAGATAATATCATATCCAGTAACTAAGACATCACCTGGGTAATATCGTTTCAAATCAGGGGTGTTATGAGGCCAACCTAACGTTGAAAATGGCCATAAAGCACTTGAAAACCAAGTGTCAAGTACATCTTCATCTTGAACCCAACCAGTACCAGGTGAGTTGACTTGAACTTTTATTTCATCGTCTTTATACCAGGCTGGAATTCGGTGTCCCCACCAAAGTTGACGGGAAATACACCAATCTTGAATATTATTCATCCAATTTTCATAAGTCTTTAAAAATCTTTCGGGATAAAATTTAGTTTCCGTTTTAAGAGCTTCTTTAGCCAAATCATCCATTTTTAAAAACCACTGAAGTGATAATCTTGGTTCAACCATAACGCCAGTTCTTTCACTATAGCCAACAGCGTTATTATAATCTTCAATTTTAGCTACCAATCCTGCTTCATCTAAGTCTTTAAGTAAATTTTCGCGGCATACAAAACGGTCTTGTCCTTCGTACTTAAAAGCGAATGAATTCATCGTGGCATCTTCATTCATACATAAGACTTTTTCAAGATTATGACGTCCAGCTACTTCAAAGTCATTTGGATCATGAGCTGGGGTAACTTTTACTGCTCCGGTTCCAAATTCCATATCAACATAACTATCTAAAATAATCGGAATTTTAACCTCAGTTCCTGGAATATAAACTTCTTTGCCGTGAAATTTTTGATACTTTTTATCATTCGGATGAACCATAACCGCTTGATCGCCAAACATCGTTTCTGGTCTAGTTGTTGCTACTTCAATATAACCAGTTCCGTCAACTAGTGGATAGCGTAAGGTATATAATTTTGATGTTTGTTCAACATGTTCCACTTCAATATTAGAAAGTGCAGTTAAAGCTTGTGGATCCCAGTTAATAATTCGAAAATCACGGTAAATTAAACCTTCATTATATAAAGTAATAAAAACGTGATTAACTGCTTCATTTAGCCCTTCATCTAAGGTAAATCTTTCTCGTGAATAGTCAACACTAATTCCTAAGGCTTTCCATTGCTGGCGAATTCTTTTTTGATATCGTCTCGTCCAATCCCAACTAACTTCTAAAAATTTTTCTCTTCCTAAATCATAACGACTAACGCATTCATGTCTTAATTGTTCTTCAACACGAGCTTGTGTAGCAATCCCAGCATGATCGCTACCAGGAAGATANAGGGCGTCATAGCCTTGCATCCGTTTACGTCTAATAATTACGTCTTGTAAGGTATTATCCCAAGCGTGACCAAGGTGTAAGACACCGGTTACGTTTGGTGGTGGAATGACGATTGTAAATGGTTTTTTCGTTTGATCTTTTCCAGCTTTAAAATAGCCTTTTTCAACCCAGATATCATATCTTTTGTTTTCTACTTCTTTAAAGTCATATTTCGGTTTAAATTTTTCCATATTATTATCTCCTATCATATCGGTATTTAGTTAATCTATATTTCCAAACTCTAAAAGTAAATTGCCTAAATCTTTCATCATATTCAGCACTGACAAATTCAAAACCTAGTTTTTCAAGAACTCGTTGTGACCGACTATTTTGTTCAGAGTGTCTTGCCGTTAATTCTTTGACTCTTAATTCATTAAAAGCGTAATCAATTAGTAAGTTGCTAGCTTCTACCGCAATTCCCTTGCCCCAATAAGCATCATGAATACTATAACCAAGTTCATAAACAGTAGGTTTAAAGATAAATCCCTCTTCATCTGGGGTTAAATCAATGGTTCCAATCATTTTATCATTCTCAAGCCAAATAATAAACCAAGTATGTTTATCTTTAATCATATCTTCTAAGACATATTTGGTAGTAGATATATTATCATGTGGCATCCACCCCGCCATCGGACCAATATTCGGTTTACTGGCATACTCATGAAAATCTTTAAGGTACTTAAAGTCAGGAGTAATTAATTTAATTCGGTTTGTTCTAAATTCTTTCATAAAATAATCTCCAAAAGATAAAAATAGCGTCCTTAGACAAAAAATCTAAGGACGCTAATAAGCGCGGTACCACCTTAGTTCTAGTATAACTAGCACTTAATTTAATCGTTAACGGGATTATCCGAAAATAGCTACTACGATTTCACTATTTCAACTCCAAGGCGACCTTCACTAACTAAACATAGAGTTTTACACCAACCAACTCTTCTCTGCGATGTCTAAATTAATTACTCTTCCTCTTCTTCGTATTTATAATAATTTTAACATATTGATATTTTAATATCAAATAATATTTTCTTATTTTTTGTATTCTTTAACTTCGTATAAAATTCCGATACATCCAGGTCCACAATGTGAGGATATAACGCATCCAGCTTGAGCTTTATAAATATTTTTAATTTTAACACCATGAGCTTTAAGTCGCTCCATAGTATATTCATGCATTTTTGGGTTTTGAGTATGAGTAACAAATAAATAATCATCAACAATATTTCCTTTATCATATTCAGCTAGAAAATCATCAATTTGAATATCCATGCCACGAGAGATTTTACCCATTGGCTTTTTATATAAAAATAGTTTGCCATCTCTTACTCTTAAGACTGGTCTTATTCTTAATGCGGCCCCAAGTAAGGCTTGCATTCCGGTAGCTCTTCCGCCTTTTCTCATATATTCAAGAGTCCTTAAAACAAATTGTGAGTGTACACGTGGTGGAAGATCTTTTAATTCTTCATATATTTCTTTTGCAGAATATCCTTTATCACGTAAATCGCAAGCTTTTAAAATAATAATAGCAATTCCTGATGAGAGATTACCTGAATCTAGAAAATACATTCTACCTTCAGGAAATTCTTGAGCGGCTAATAAATAATTTCTTCCAGTTCCTGATAATCCAGTCCCAATTCCACAATAAAAAATATCGTAACCTTTTTCGATATAAGATCTAGCCATTTCTTGAAATTTATACGGAGGAACGGCGGCAGTTTGTGGAAAGACTCCGTTTTCTTCAATCCATTGATACATTTCATCAGTAGTAATATCAATACCATCACGTAATTCACGATTACCTAAGTGAATGTATAACGGCATAACCTTAATATTACGACTGTCAATTAGTTCCTGTGGTAAATCTGCTGTTGAATCAGTTACAATTAAAACTTTATTTTTCATTTTGACCTCCTGTAATAAGCTCTTTAATAAGTTCATTTACCTTATTATAACCCATTTTCGTCTCAGCTGAAGTAATTATGTGAGGGATACCATAAGTTTTCTCTTCAATCATTCTAAGTTTTTTCACGCGCTCACTCATTTTTACTTTATCAGCCTTGGTTAGGATAATTTGGAAATTTAATTTTCTTTCTAATAAATAGTTGAGCATAACTAAATCATCTTCAGTTGGACCAACTCTAAAATCAATTAATAGTAAAACTAAATCAATTCGATTAGGAAGCGATAAATAATTATTCATCAAGTTTAAAAAATCTTCTTGCATCGCTTTTGAACGTTTGGCATATCCATATCCTGGAGCATCAACTAAAAAGTACCCATCACTAACTGAAAAACAGTTAAGTGAAATAGTTTTACCTGGTGTACTTGATGTTCGTGCGATATTTTTACGATTAAGTAAGGCGTTAATAAAACTAGATTTTCCAACATTTGATCTGCCTACTAGTAATATTTCTGGTAGTGTTTTTGGATCTAATTGTTTCATATTAAAGACACTTTTTAAAAATTTAGTTTCCATCTTATCAGTCCTTTATTTCAAGTAAAACAGAAGTTACGTCGGTAACTTCTGTTTCATAAATTATTCTTTAATCGCGATTTTGAAGACTTCGTTAACTTCAGAAACCAGAATAATTCCTAATTTTTCTTTCACTTCTTCTGGTATTTCATCAATATCCGATTCATTTTCTTTCGGAATTACAATCGTTTTAATTCCTGAACGATCGGCGGCAATTGATTTTTCTTTTAAGCCACCAATTGGTAAGACTAATCCTCTTAAGGTTACTTCTCCAGTCATTCCCACATCGTTACGGACTAATTTATTAGTTACCGCAGAATATAATGCGGTCGCAATCGTAATTCCGGCTGATGGTCCGTCTTTAGGAATCGCTCCTTCTGGAACGTGGATATGGAAGTCATTTTCCAAAAATAGATTTGGATCGATTTTATATTCTTCCGCTTTCGATTTAATGTATGATAGTGCGGTTTGCGCACTTTCTTTCATAACATCGCCTAATTTACCAGTTAAGACTAAGTTGCCTTTACCTTTATAGTAAGTGACTTCTACTGGTAGGGTATCCCCACCATAAGCAGTATAAGCTAGTCCTGTAACAACACCAACTTGAGCCTTCTTATCAGCTAAGTTATGGATAAATTTATGTTTGCCTAAATATTCTTCTAAGTTAGCGTTAGTAATCTTAACTTTTTCAACTTTTTCAAGTAAAATTTTCTTAATCGCTTTTCTAATTAAAGAACCTAAGTGACGTGCTAGTTCACGGACACCAGCTTCTCTAGTGTAATACTGAATAATTTCTAAGATGGCTTCATCGGTAATTGAAAATTCCGCTTCGGTAATACCATGGGCATCTAGTTGTTCTTTTAGTAAGTGATTACGTGCAATTTGTTGTTTTTCAAGTTCAGTATAACTAGATAGTTGAACAATTTCCATTCTATCTCTTAGCGGTGCTGGAATGTTTTCTAAATAGTTAGCAGTGGTAATAAATAAGACTTGTGATAAATCATAAGGAACTTCTAGATAGTGATCTGAGAATTTTGAGTTTTGTTCTGGATCTAATACTTCTAACATCGCACTCGCAGGATCTCCTTTATAATCAGATGAAAGTTTGTCAATTTCATCTAATAAGAAGACTGGATTTATTGTTTGCGCTAGTTCCATTGATTTTAAAATTCGTCCTGGCATCGCGCCAACATAAGTGCGGCGGTGTCCTCTAATTTCTGATTCATCTTTAACGCCACCTAACGAGTGTTTTACAAATCTACGGCCTAAAGCTTCAGCAATTGAGATGCCTAAAGAAGTTTTACCAACTCCAGGAGGACCAACTAAACAAAGAATAGTTTGTGGATTTTTTTGGGTTTTGATTTTAACCGATAAATACTCAATAATACGGTCTTTTACTTTATCTAGACCATAATGGTTAGCGTCTAATATCTTTTTAACTTCATTTAAATCATTACGATCTTCTGAAGTTTTATACCAAGGAAGTTTAACGATAAATTCTAAGTAATTTTGAATCACGTTAGCTTCAGCCATAAAGCTTGAAGTTGATTGTAATCTTGAAAGTTCACTTAAAGCATGCTTTTCAATGTTTTTAGGCATACCGGCTTCGCCGATAGCTTTACGTAGGCGTTCCATATCTTCTTCACGTTTAGCCCGGTCACCTAATTCATTTTGAATTGCCTTCATGCGCTCTCTTAAATAGTATTCTTTTTGGTTTTCATCAATCGCTTTTTTAACTTCTTCGTTAATTTTAGCTTCAAGTTCAACAATCATTTTTTGTTGATTAATATCCATTAAAATGAATTTTAATCTTTTTAATACATCGGTTTCAGCGATGTATTTATATTTTTCCATTTCATTAATTTTTAAATTGTAGGCTATTATATCAGCAATTTTATCTGGAGTTGTTTCCCCTTCAATTTTTTCTAAAACTAATTGTGAATCAAGTAGTTGAGTTGGATTTTTAGCAATTTCAGTAGTAATCATTTTAACCGTTGTAATTACTTCTTGGATATCCCCTTCAAATACTTCTTCTAATTCATCATATTCAATTTCAAATGAATCAATAGTTTTAGTGTATTCCACAACTTTAATTCTTTTAATGATATTAAACTTTACTTTGTAAGTATCATTAGGAAGTTTAATTTTCATTGCCAGCTTAGCTAAAACCCCGAAATCTTCAACATCTTCCACAGTTGGAACGTCAATTAACGGGTTTTTTTGAATTAGTAATACTAAGTATTTATCAAATTTTTCTTCAGCTTCATCAAGCGCTTTTAATGAAAAAGGTCTTCCTATTTCAATTCTAAAATCATTATTTGGTAGTGGGACAACTCCTCTTGTGACTAATGCCGGTAATATTTTCTTTGATGGCATCATTTCACCTCCGATAAATTATTTTACTATTTTTGCATTTTCGTATAAGAAGTCTAATGTTTTAGTAAAACCAACTTCTAATTTAATTGAATGTTCGTCAATATATTTTTTAACTTCAGCAACTGAAATGTTATATTGAGTAGCGATTTCTTCATATTTTTTAGCAACTTCTTCATCAGTTGCGTCAATTTCTTCTTGCTTCATAATCGCTTCAATGACTAACATTTGTTGTAATCTTAATTCTGATTGTTTATTTACTTGTTCAGTAAATTGTTCCATAGTTTGTCCTGAAAAAGAAATATAAGTTTCTAAATCAAGACCATATTGTTTTGCTTGAGTCTCTAAGTTTTGTTTGTATTGTTCAGTTTCATAATCAATCATAGCTTGTGGCACTTTTACCACTGAATCTTCAGTAACTTGTAAGACGATTGCATCAGTTACCCTAGCTCTTTCTTCGGCTTCTTTAGCAGTTAATAAATCTTTTCTAAGATGTTCTTTATATTCTTTGACAGTATTTAATCCTAAATCTAATGAACGAACGAATTGATCGTTTAATTCAGGACGGATTTTAACTTTGATTTCCCAAAGTTTAACTTCAAATACTACCGCTTGACCAGCTAAATCTTCAGCGTGGTAATCTTCTGGAAATGATAAATTAATTGATCTTTCTTCATTTACTTTCATTCCAATCATTTGTTCTTCAAATCCTGGAATAAATTGGCCAGATCCAATAACTAGTTGATAATTTTCAGCTGTTCCACCTTCAAAAGCAACTCCGTCTTTTAATCCTTTAAAATCAAAGATGGCAGTATCTCCTTCTTCAAGTGTATCTCCTTCTTTATCTTTTAAAACTTCTTTTTTAGTTAAATCTTGATCAATTTTAGAATCTACTTCTTCATCAGTAACAGCAATTTCTTCGCCGTCAACTTCAACACCTTTGTAGTTACCTAATGTAACATCAGGTTTGATTGGGATGATGAATGAAAAAGTAAAACTTTCTCCTCTAATTACTGTTGTAATATCAAGATCAATTTCAGGTTCGCCAACGATTCTGAAAGTTTGATCTTCTAATGCCTCATTAAATTTATGTCCGAAAACATGGTTTAAGGCATCTTCATATAAACCTTTATCACCAAATTTAGATTCATATTGTTTTTGAGTTACATGTCCTTTTCTAAATCCTTTAATTTCTACATCTTTTTTAATTAACTCATATGCATGAGCAAGTCCGTGCTCAAATTCTTCTGGTGTAACTTCAAAAGTATATTTGGCCGTATTTTCATTAATTCTTTCTACTTTCATAATTTGTTTCCCTCCGTTTAAAATGTTTAAATTCTAATACATATTATACCATTAAGTTATATATTTAATGATTTTTAAACTTATAAAGGCTTTAATCATTGCCTTTTTGACGAAAATTAGGTAAAATTATATGGAGTTTAATAAAAAAGGAGTAAGATTTATGATTACTATTAAAGAGGTTAAAACCAGAAAAGATTTAAATAGATTTATTGAGTTTCCAAATAAACTATATAAAGACAATCCATACTACGTTCCATCATTGTATATAGATGAATGGAATCACCTAAAAAAAGGGAAAAATCCAGCACTAAAATATTGTGATTTAGTGATGTATTTAGCGTACAATGATGAAGGTGAAATTGTTGGTAGGACCGCAGGAATTTTAAACCACGAATACAACAAACATAAAAATGTTAAACAAGTAAGATTTAACCGTATTGATTTTATCGATGATATTAAAGTTGTTAAAGCGTTACTTGATGCCGTTGAAAATTGGGCTAAAGAAAAGGGAATGAATGAAGTTATTGGCCCAATTGGTTTTACTGACCTAGATAAACAAGGACTTTTAATTGAAGGATTTGATGAGGAAGATATGTTTATTACTCTTTATCACTATCCATATTACCAAAAACATATTGAAGCGTTAGGATACGGAAAAGATGTTGACTGGGTGGAATATGAAATTGATGTTAGTTCAATTGATGATGAAACAATTGAAAAAGTTACTAAACTTGGAGAAACTGTTAAAAGACGTAACGGATATCGATTAATTAAAGCAAATCGTTTTAGATTACCTAAATGGGGCGGGAAAATGTTTAAGGTGTATAACGATGCTTTTAAAGACTTATATGGATTTTTAGCAATTCCAGAGGATGTAATGAACTTCTATATTTCTCAAGTGTTTTTTATTGTAAGACTTGAGTACATTTGGTTTGTTGTCGATCAAAATGATAATGTGGTTGGATTTGCCTTATTGATGCCTTCAATGTCTAAAGTTACCAAAAAATATCGTGGCAAATTAAATATTTTTAATGCCTTCTCATATTTAAAAGCCATTCATGGTAAACATGACACTTTAGATATGTATTTTGTGGCGATTAATCCGGAAGATCAAAAGAAAGGGATACCAGCTATCTTTATGGCCGATGCCTTAAGAATTGTTAAAAAGAATAAAGTTAAACGGGCATTGACTGGTCCTGAATTAGAAAATAATCATGAAGTTATGAACTTATGGGGAAGATATCCTCATCGTCAACATCGTCGTAGACGTTGTTTCACTAAAAAAATTTAATCTATAAGGGGGGATAAGCAATTATGCTTTTAAATAAATTAAAAGATGTTGCACTTAGTGTAGCTCCAGTAATTGCAATTGTATTAGTCCTTCAGTTAATTTTAGTAATAGTTCCATCAGGAACACCTGTTGAGTGGGATTCGTTTTTTAGATTTTTGCTTGGAAGCGCAGTTTTAATCACTGGATTGACGATACTTCTCTTTGGGTTAGAGTTATCAATTAATAAAGTTGGTGAAGAATCAGGGTTAGCACTGATTAAGACTAGAAATTTAGGAATTATTTTAACAGTTGCTGGATTATTAGGTTTTTTCGTAGCTGTTGCTGAGCCAGATTTACTAATTCTTGCAATGCAAATAAACGAATTTAGTCAAGGACTTTTAAATACTTATTTAATCATTATTTCGATTGCCTTCGGAGTCGGATTGATGATGATATTGTCATTTTTACGAATTATTTTTAAATGGAAAATTAGGCCAATTATGTTTAGTTTATATGGGATAATTTTCCTGTTAACGATAATTCTTGAAATTCGGAGTGGTGGTACTTTATTCCCAATCGCATTTGATTCTAGTGCATCAGTTACTGGAGCGGTGGCAGTACCATTTATTCTCGCTTTAGGAATTGGTGTTTCAAGAGCGGATAAAAATGCTAAAGAGGAAGATTCATTTGGAATGGTCGGGATTACTTCTGCCGGAACAATTATTGGTGTTTCTGTCTATTTATTAGCCAAAAGTCACTTGAAATTTCCTAAAGTTACAATTGCAAATAATAATCTAAATGGTGTTTTTAAACCATTTATTACTGAACTGCCAACATATTTATGGCAGGCAGCGTTAGCATTAGTACCATTTATTGTTTTATATTTAATTATTAATGCGACAATTTTAAAGGAAAATAAAAGAGATACCATCTCAAAATTAATGGGATTCTTATATGTCTTTATCGGCCTACTTTTGTTCTTATTATCAGCGAATGTTGGTTATATTGGAGTAGCTCGTGAATTAGGACATAATATGGCACAATTAGGAATCATCCCTGTCGCAATAACTGGATTTTTCATTGGTGCGTTAGTAATTTTAGCTGAATCATCAGTCCACGTGTTAACGGATCAAATTTATAATGTAACTAGTGGTTCATTAAAGAAAATTCCAGTTTTGATTGCCTTATCAATTGGTGTTGGTGTATCAATTCTAATAATGGTATTTCGAACTTATTTTGATTGGTTAACACTACCAATGTTAATTTTACCGCTTTATGCAGCGGCCCTTATAATATCATTTTTTACACCTAATCTATTTGTTGGCTTGTCTTTTGACTCTGGAGCAACATCATCTGGGCCAATGGCCGCAACATTCATTTTAGGATTTGTTCAAGGAGTTGCAGTTTTCTTTGGGGGTACTACTGCTACATTGGGTGATGTCTTCGGTGCGATGGCTTCGGTTACAGTAGTTCCAATTATCGCAATTCAAATATTAGGTATTATTTATAACCTAAAATTAAAGAAAGGAGCTAAACAAAATGCTTAATTATTATGCATATATAATGATTGTCCCTAGAGGTAAAGCTTCGAAAATGAGTCAAACTGCTTTCAGGCAAGGAATTAATAATTCAACTATTGTTGCTGGTAGAGGTGTTATTAAAGATGGATTGCTTAACTTATTAGGATTTTATGATAATCAAAAAGAAATTATAATTATGCTAGCTGATGAAAATATTGGTCGTCATGCGACAGATAAAATTACGAAAAAATATCGGCTAGATAAACCACACAACGGAATTATGTTTAATGTTAAATTAAAAGAGGCGTATGGTGTGGAAGGAATTGATTTACCAAAAATTGAGGAGGAAAATGAAAATATGAAAGTTATATTTACTGTTGTTGATCGTGGGCTTTCAAGTCAAGTCGTCGAATGTGCCAATAAAGCAGGAGCCACTGGTGGTACAATTTTAAATGGTCGCGGTAGTGGAATTGAAAATGCTCCTAAGTTATTCAATATTGAAATTGAACCGGAAAAAGAAATAATATTGACGATTGTTTCAAGTATACAAAAAGATAAAGTTGTTAATGCGATTAAAGAAGAAATGCGGATTGATGAACCAAATAAAGGAATTATCTTTGTTGTTGATTTAGCAGAAACATACGGATTATATAATCCAAATAAATAATTAAAGGCGGCTTCGCAAAGCCGCTTTATACTATATGATTACATTAAAGGAGGTGCAAATATGGATCAAAGACACTATAGAAAAGGAAGAATGGATAACCCATCAAACTATACAATCGCAATTAATAAACTAAGAGATCGCGGCGTTGAAGTTGAAGATATCGCTAAGATAACTTATGAACTTCAAACTCAATATGTAAAAGATTTAACTTTAGAAATATGTATTGAACACGTAACTAGAGTTATTTTAAAACGTGAGGTACAACATGCAATTTTTGTCGCCATTGATTTAGACGTTTTAGCTGAAAAGAAACTTTTATCAGAACCACTTCAATCAATTGTTGAGTCTGATTTAGGATTATTTGGGGTTGATGAAGTTTTAGCATTATCAGTTGTTAATGTTTATGGATCAATTGGGATGACTAATTTTGGTTATGTTGATAAATTAAAACCTGGTATTATTGGTCATTTAGATAATGAAGGTAAAACTGGTGGTAGAGTTAATACATTTCTTGATGATATTGTTGGGGCCATTGCCGCAAGTGCGTCATCATCGGTTGCTCATAACTACGCAGGTTAAGATTATATACAAAAAAAGAGGCGCGAGCCTCTTTTATTTTGATATTTATTATTTCACGCGAATGACTTCTCTTGCAATCATTACTTCTTCGTCGGTTGGAATAACGAATACTTTAACTTTTGATTGGCAGCAATTAATTTCAGTTGTTCCTCTGGTTTCATTTTTCTTACAACTAATTTTAACTCCTAATACCGCTAATCGATCAATAATTAATTTTCTCATCTCAGCTGAGTTTTCACCAATCCCTGCAGTAAACACTAAAGCATCTAATCCGCCCATTAAAACATAATAAGAACCAACGTAGTCGCAAATACGTTTAATTTGAACATCAATTGCTAGTTTAGCTAATTCATCGCCTTCTTTTGCAGCTTTCATTAAGTCACGATTATCTGAATATTTTTTAGACATTCCAAGATATCCGGATTGTTTGTTTAAAATATTTAAAACTTCAGCAACTGATTTACCTTCTTTATTCATAATAAATTCAACAACTGTTGGATCAATATTTCCAGAACGAGTTCCCATTGGGAATCCTTCAAGTGGTGTAAATCCCATTGAAGTATCAATTGATTTGCCATCTACTACTGCGCTTAGTGAAGCGCCGTTTCCTAAGTGTAAGACAATAATCTTTGAGTCTTTCTTACCCAATAATTCGATAGCTTTTTCGGAAACATATTGATGAGATGTACCATGAAATCCGTATTTTCTAACACCATATTTTTCATACCATTCATATGGGGTACCATACATATAATTTTCTTTTGGCATTGTCGTATGGAAAGTAGTATCAAAAACCGCTACTTGCTTAACATTTGGTAATGCTTTTTTAAATGATTTAATTCCAGTAATGTTAGCTGGATTATGAAGTGGTGCTAAATCACTAATTGCGACTAATTCATCAACTACTTCTTTAGTAATTAAAGTTGAAGTTAAAAATTTTTCGCCACCTTGAACCACTCGATGTCCAATCCCATTAATTTCTTCTAAGCTGTTAATAATTTTGTGGTCGGTTAACCCTTTTAATAACATATCAACTGCTACTGCATGATCTTTAATATGGGCTACGGTTTTTACTTTTTCTCCATTAACTTCAATTGTAAAAACTGCTTCTTTTTGTCCGATTCTTTCGACTAAGCCTTTTGTAATAACTTTTTCGCTTGGCATTTCAAAAAGTTGAAATTTTAGCGATGAACTTCCTGCGTTTACTGCGATAATTTTCATAATTAAAACCCCTTTTCTTATAAATATATAATATATAATTTTTAAATAAATATCAAGAATAAATGTTCATGTTACGATTTTTATGGTAAAAGATATAAATAAACAGCGAAAAACTGAAGCGTTGTTCCGGCAATAACAAATAAGTGCCAAATGAAGTGAGCATATTTAAATGGTCTTAAGGCATAAAAGATAACTCCAATTGAATAGGCAACACCACCAGCTAAAATATACCATAATGAATATGGAAAAGCGGCTAATTTATGCATAAAAAACACTCCAGACCATCCGAGTAATAAAAATAAAACTATATGTACCTTTTGGAACCGATAAACCATAACAGCTTTTAATACAATTCCAGTAATAATAATTGCCCATTGAGCCGCTAACATAATCCACTTAAGCGGACTAGGAAGGGCAATTAAGAATATTGGGGCAAATGTTCCGCCAATAAGTAAATATATCGATACATGGTCAAAACGTTTAAACACTGCTTTAGTCGTTCCTGGCGGAAACGAATGATATAAACATGACATCGTATATAAAATGATTATAGAGGCACCAAAAATGGCACTTCCAACATACTCTGAAGTGTTGGTGCTTTTTACTAGTAATAAAACTAAACCAACAATTCCTAATAAGGCAGCCACACCGTGGCTAATGGCATTCGCTAGTTCTTCACCTAGCGATTGTGTTTTGTCTCTTCTTTTAAATTTTTTCATAAGTAATCATCTAAAAAATTAGCTCCTTTCAGTGTTTCTGGTTCTTCGGTAAATAAATTAGGGAAACCATATTGAGATAATACTTCATATGTAACAATCGCTACCGCATTTGATAAATTTAAACTTCTAACTTTATCAGTTGTCGGGATGCGGTAACATCTTGATAAATTTTCTTTTAATAAATGGCGATCAACGCCAGTTGATTCTTTACCAAAAATGAGATATATTTTTCCATTTTCTTTAGTAAAATCTACTTCTTTATAATTTTTATGTCCGTATCTTGTTAAAAAGTAATAGTTACTAGGATTTTCACTTTTAAAGTGTTCAAAATTATCATATACGTGTAGTTTTAAATCTTTAATATAATCTAAGCCACTTCGCTTTAAATGTTTTTCTTCAAGTGAAAACCCTAATGGCTTTATTAAATGAAGCGTGGCATTAGTAGCAACACAGGTTCTCATAATATTGCCAGTGTTCTGTGGTATTTCTGGTTCATATAAAACAATATTTAAATCTAAATTAGACATCGAACGTTACCGTCCTTTCAAGTGTAACTCTTCTCTTTAAAAATACATTTAAGATTAAGTTTAATACGTTACTTATAATCATTGCGATCCACATCACATTATACGTTAAACTTGGGAATAGATAACCAAGTAAAAATATTAGAGGAATTCTAATTACCCAAAGTCGAATCATTCCTGAAATAAAAGTGTATTTAGCATTACCAGATCCGTTAAAATATGAATTATCACACCACATAACGGCAACCATTGGTTGAACAAATAGTAGCCAAAATGAAAAGGTCATGGCAATATCTAAGATATTTTGAGAGATTGATTTTGAAACTAAAATTAAGATTAAATATTTTCTAATAAAAATAAATAAAATTGAAACTATTAAAGCCGCACTGGTAATAAAGATAAGCGCCGTCCAATATGATTCTTTGGCTCGTTTGGGGTTATTATTACCAACATTATTACCAATATAAGTTGCCAGTACGGTACTTACTGAGGCAAATGAATTAGAAATTAATTGAGAAATTCTATTTCCAGCAGAAAATCCAGCACTAACATCATCACCAAAGTATAGCAATCTTGATTGAATAATCATAAATCCGAGTGAGTTTAAGGCGGTGGCCATAGTCGCTGGAATCATTATTTTAAAGATATCTTTTGAAGTTTTTTGGTCAATTTTAAATTCTTTTAACTTAATAGTTACATTCTTCTTAGAAAAAAATAATCCGTAAATAACAAATGGTAAACTAAGTGATTGACCGATTAATGTTGACCAACCAGCTCCAGCCACACCCATATCTAACTTATTAACAAATAGCCAAGTTAAAAAAGCATTAACAATAACTCCGGAAATATTAATAATACCCGGTAACATTGTTTTTCCTTCAGCTTGTCTAATACTTTGATAAATAATAAATAAAAATACGGGAACGATTTCAAGAGATCGAATTTGAAAATATTCAACACCATAAGTATAAGTATCTCCTTTAGCGCCCATTAAACGAACGATTATTGGGGCTAAGAAAAACATCAATAAAGTAATCATAATCCCTGAAATTAGTGATAAAAAAGTAATCCTTGACGCATATGTTGCGGCTAAATCTTGTCTTTTTGATCCTAAATACTGACTGATAATGGTAACTGCCGCCACACCAAGCCCAGTTCCGATAGCTAAAAAGAAAGCATAAGTTGGAAAATGAATATTAATCGCGGCAATTGATGATGCGATTTGCGCATCGGTTGCATTCATTCTCGCTAAAAAAATCAAGTCAACCATATCATGGAATGACTTTAAAATATTACTTAAAAAGATAGGAAATGCTAAAATTAGCATCCCCTTAATAATTGGTTTTTGGTATAAAATTATATCAGTTTTTGATGTTTTTTGTTTTTGTGTCATATTATTCCCTTAATCCCCAATTTATATTATAAAGTTATGCGTAATAACTAATTTTCCTTTCTAAAGTAATTCTTTTTTTCAAAAATAAATTAATTACTACCATTACCACATTACTAACAACTAATGATATCCAACTAGCATTCCATACGACATTATTAAAAATTAGTGCTAGTGAATATAAAACTGGAATTCTAATTACCCAAAGGCCAATTAAAGTCGATATTAAAGAGTAATTAAAATGTCCGGTGGCATTAAAATATGAATGATCAATTCTAATTATTGCGACAAACGGCTGGGTAAATAGAAGCCAAAAAGTAAATCTAGCGGCTACATTGTAATCAAATGGTATATCTTTTGTCAATATAAGATGAATCAATGGTTTAGATAGTAGCATACAATTCCAGTTAAAACCACTGATAATCCGATAATAAAATATAGGGCAGTTAAATAGGATTTTCTAGCTCGATTTGGATTATTGTTTTCTATATTTACTATTAAGTAAGTTGATAAAATGGTGCTAATTGGAGCAAATATATTGGTAACCAATAAGGAAATCCGGTTACCAATAGCTAAACCGCAACTAATCCCATCACCAAAGCTTAATAATCTTCCGGTTAATATCATAAAGCCAATCGCATTTAATGCTGAGGTAATACTTGCTGGAAACACTAATTTTAAAATATCTTTACTTGTTTCCTTATCGGGAAAAAACTCTTTAATATTTACTGATAAAGTTCTTCTGTTAAAGAAAAGTCCAAATAAGACAAATGGTAATGTAAATGAATTACTGATCATTGTCGCCCAGGCGGCACCAGCAACACCCATATCTAATTCTTTGACAAATAACCAGGCAAAGAAAATATTAATAATAATCGAAGCAAAATTAAATGTAGTCGGTAAAATTGATTGATCTTCAGCATGTCTAATTCCTTGATAAATAAGGTACATAAACATTGGTAAAATTTCAAGTGATCTAATTCTAAAATATGTTACAGCATATTCATAGGTTTCACCTCTAGCGTTCATGATTTTTGCTAATGCAGGTGCTAGCAAAAACATCAACATTGAAATAATAATTCCGGTAATAAATGATGCAAACGCAATTTTAGAGGCGTATTTGACAGCTAAATCATCGCGATTTAACTTTTATATTGTTTAATTAATGTGATTGCCGCAACCGCGAGTCCTGAGGCAATCGACATAAATAATAAATTAGTCGGAAAATAGATATTAATTGCTGCTAGCGATGAGGCAATTACCGAATGACTACGTTCCATTCTTGATAAGAAAAACATATCAACGACACTATGAAATGATTTTATTATATTCGTTAGTAAAATTGGCAGCGATAAAATAATCATGCCTTTTAATATTGGCGTTTGGTTTAAAATTATTTCTTTTTTCGATAGTTTTTCTTTTTTTGTCATTATTTACCTTTCTTTGAATATTTTTTAATTAAGTTTTGTTTTAAATCCCAAAGTGGTTTAGATAAGTCGACATAATATTTGTGAGGGAACTCTAAACGCTTAACTTCATCCCAAAGTTTAGCCATTTGTTCTTTTTTAGTTTGTCTAATTTCTTCAAGCGTTGGCTTGTTATAGACTAATTTACCATCGATAAAGATTGGGTGTAGTAACTGTTCACATTCAAAATCTTTGACAATTTTTTGTTTCCAAGTATGTTCTGGATCAAATAGTAAGTATTCTTCTTTTGGATTAATTACTTCATCATGAAGTGTAATTACATCAGCAATCGCTTTTTGATTTTGATCGTAAAAGCGATAAACTTGTTTAAAACCTGGAGTTGTCGTTTTTGCGACATTATCACTTAGTTTAATTTTAGGAATGACTTCTCCTTTTTTATTTTGCATAGCTACAAGTTTATAAACTCCGCCAAAGACAGGCTCGCTTCTAGCGGTAATAAGTCTTTCGCCAACACCAAATGAATCAACTTGCGCTCCTTGGCTAATCAAATCTTTAATTAAATACTCATCTAAGGAATTAGATACAGTAATTTTAGTTTCAGTTAACCCAGCTTCATCTAACATTTTTCTAGCTCGTCTCGTTAGATAGGTTAAGTCACCACTATCAATCCGAATTCCTTTTAAATAATAACCATTTGGTTTTAAAAATTCATTATGGATGCGAATTGCGTTAGGAACACCAATTCTTAATGTGTCGTAGGTATCAACTAATAACAAAGTGTCATGTGGATAAGTTTTAGCATAAGCTAGGAATGATTCATACTCGGTATCAAAACTTTGAACATATGAATGGGCCATAGTTCCTAAAGCTGGAATTCCCATTTTATAATCGGTATAAGTATTTGATGAACCATCAACCCCGGCAATATAGGCCGCTCTAGCACCGTAATTTGCTGCATCATATGAATGGGCACGGCGTGCTCCAAACTCCATAACTGCTCTTCCTTGAGCTGATTCTACAACTCGTGAAGCTTTAGTAGCAATTAATGATTGGTGGTTTACTGTCAAAAGCAATACTGTTTCAATAATTTGGCAATCAATAATTGGTCCTTTAACAGTAATAATTGGTTCACCAGGGAAGATTGGATATCCTTCTTTAAACGAGTAAATGGTACCTCTAAATTTAAAGTTTTTTAAATAATTCAAAAAACCATTAGAGAAAATGTTTTTGCTTTTTAAAAACTCAATTTCTTGATCGGTTACTTTAAAGTTTTTAATATAATCAATTAATTGTTCTAAACCAGCAAAAATAGCATAGCCACCATTATCTGGTATTGACCTAAAGAAATAATCAAAATATGCGATTTCTTCACCGCGTCCTAAATTGTAATAACTATTGGCCATAGTTAATTCATAAAAGTCAGTTAATAGGGTTAAATCCTTTTTCATGTTATCCCTCCACTCTACTATTATAGCATTTTTTATCTGTATATTATATAATATAAGATAGCAAAGGAGATGGTTGCATGAAAAAATTATATCGTTTCTTAACCAACAAAAACGTCATAATTACTCTTTTACTATTTGCTCAAATTGTATTGTTTTTTGCAATTATCTTAGTTTCCATCTTTCGTGATTTCAAAGTTGGATTAATAATTGCAATATCACTATTAGTTTTAAGTTATATTATTTCGCTATATATTTTGTCGAGAAGTTCTATCAACCAAGCTTATAAATATACATGGGTGGCAGCAATTCTTCTCTTTCCAATATTTGGTGGAATTTTTTACTTATTTTACAATACCAGAAACTATAGTAAAAAGCAAAGAAATTTCTATAATAATACGACTAATCGAATTAAATCAATTTTAAAAGAAAGAAACGTTGAATCCGATAATTCAGTTATTAACTATTTAACTGGTAGAGGGTGGGCTAATTATAATAATACTGATGTTGAGTTTTTCCATACCGGAGAAGCCATATTTGCCCAAATAATCGAAGATTTAAAACAAGCTAAAGATTTCATCTTAATTCAATTTTTCATTATTGATGAAGGAATATTATGGTCAAATATTTTGGATATTTTAAAAGAAAAAGTTAAAGAAGGCGTGGAAGTCAAAGTAATTTATGATGATTTCGGAAGTTTTACTCTACCATTTAGATACTATAAAAAACTATATAAGAAATATGGGATTGAGGCGGTTGCATTTAATCCAATGAAGCCAAGATTAAACTTTCAAATGAACTTTAGAAATCACCGAAAAATTATCGTAATTGATGGTAAAATTGGATATACTGGTGGATTTAATATTTCAGATGAATATGCTAATTTAGTTGAACGTTTTGGATACTGGTTAGATACTGGAATTAAGTTAACCGGTGAGGGCGTCTATTCACTCACACTAACATTTTTAAGTGACTGGGAGTTTGCCACTAAAACTAAGATTGATTTTCAGATGTATGATGTAAAAACTGATGTCATCTCAAACTATGAAGTGGCTCCGTATGCGGATTCACCACTAATTAACTTAAATATTACACTCGATGCCTTGCTACGGATGGTTGGACAAGCTAAAGAGGTTATTTATCTTTCATCACCGTATTTAATTATCGATGCTGAATTATCAAACGCCTTATCTTTAGTAGCTAAATCTGGAGTTGAAGTTAATATTATCATTCCGAAGATTCCTGATAAAAAATTTGTCTATATGGTATCAGAATCATATATACCAGAACTATTAAAAAACGGAGTTAATGTCTATAAATATAAACCAGGATTTATTCATTCGAAGATATTCATGGTAGATAATAAATTAGCATCAGTAGGAACTAGTAATCTTGATTATCGCAGTTTATATTTACACTTTGAAAACAACGTTATTTTTAATAACCATGACGCCTTGATTGAAGTTGAAAAATTTTTCAAAAATACTATCTCAGAATCTGAATTAGTTAAACTATCAGAAATAAAAAAGCGCAATATCTTCTATCGCGCTTTACAAAATATTTTAAGAGCCTTCTCGCCGTTATTATAATTTCTTATTTAACAAAGAAAAAGATAGCCCCAATTACACTACCGAGTAATTGGAATAAATAACTAATAGTTAGAGAACCATATACAGCAATTAAATAGTATTTGTTTTGCATAATGTCACCAACAAATTCAACATATGTAGATAATATTGGTAAGAATATGCCATGGGCAAACACCATAAATGTAATAATACCAAGGCCTGCTTTAACAAAGCTTAAAGACAAGCGCTTTGGTTTTTTATTGCCTAAAACGTTTAGAGCAACAATGACATAAAATGCTGTAACTATACCTCCCATAAGGTCTGGATATTTAGCGATTAAGTTATTAAACTGATTAAATAATTCAGTATAACCATTAGCAAAATCAGTAATATATTGTGGTGTTTGATCACTACCAATTAGTAATAGGATACTATTTTCAGGAGCATAGATTAAGTATAAGACCATAAATAGAAATGAAACAATATGAACGATTTTATCAAACCAACTTCTACCAACAGCAAGAATAACCAAAAGAAGACCAACTAAGACTGCTGCAAGTCCATAAAAAACAATATTAGGGACGGCAAGTCCTTGTAATTTAGTTTCCATAATTTCTACATATTGCGCATAGTTATCAGCTGCTGAACCCAAAGCCCCACTTAAGGCAATAATAGTAGTAACTGCGGCAATAGCTAAGCCTAATGCCAACAAAATATAACCTAAAGTTCTAACGAATTTACCAAAGAGTTTGTTTTCAACCCTTCCGTCTTTTCTACCTTGCATTTTAGTTCCAACTCTTCTTACCATATGTTTATACCTCCAAATCTCCTGGTTTTATTAAATTATATTTTCTAAACAATAAGTCAATTAGATATACCAATAATATTGGTAATCCGATTTGAATTACTAAGATGAAAATCCATATTTGATAGTTTCCAAAGTTTTCAAAAGTGTTTCCTAAAGCTGTAATTGTTCCAATTTGTCCAACAAGACCACTTGTTCCCATTCCGGCAGCCATTGACCACGCTGATGCAACATGATTAGGAATAATATCATTTTCAAATACTCCCTTAGTTCCAAGATCAAATAATAATACTGTAGGTCCTAATAAAGCGGATGTAATAATTGTTGGTAGCCATATAATTGGCTTTTTAACAATGTTTTTAAACTGAAACATTGATGTTCCAAAGAATATCGATAAAACAACACCAATTGGATTATCTTTTCTTGATTGAACGGCAAATCCAACCATTTGAACCGATGTTCCAACTACTGCTGCAGCAGCAGCAACTGGATTAGTTCCAATTTGAATCATGATAGCAATCGCAGCACTTGATATCGGTGCGGTTAAGATCATTCCCATAGCTACCGAAATAATAATAGTCATTGGAATTGGGACGGCTTTAGTTGAAATATCGACAAACCTTGAAATATAATAAATAATTAAATTACTCGGACCACTTATAACATAAGTTAGAATCCCTGATACCAATACTGATAATAATGGTAATAAAATTAAGTCAACTGGGGTTTTATTTTTAATCAGTTTGCTTAATACAAATACAGTCAGTGTGACTACTAAGTATACAGTTAGCGGATTTCCTGGTGGGGTCACAACATTAGGAAGATAAAACTTAGCATTCCATCCAGCATTAGAAACAAAGATAACTTGAAATGAAGTTGCTACTCCCCCAACAACTGCAGATAATATTAATTTTAAGTTATCTAGCTTTAAGGAGATACCTATTCCTAATCCAATTCCAGCTCCCATGAGCATAGATAATGTTTTGCTAGCTATAATAAAGACGTTGTCTTTACTTATTAAAAGCCCTATTTGTTGGAAAATAGTTCCAATAATTAGGGTAGCAAATAAACCTAATGTCATCCCATTAAGAGTTGACATTAAATAATTTTTAAATTTATCTTTTTTTGATTCGTGATTATCAATTTTGTTTTCATCAATTGTCTTCGTGGTCATAATTTATCACCTAGATAATTTTATTATACCATAATTTAACATAAAATATAGTATTTATATTTTAAATTTAGAAATAAAAAAAAGCAATCTCATTTTGAGATTGCTTCTTGCTCTCATTCTTCTATCCGAAGATCCCCATAATTGCACCTGCCACTGATAAAATAGCAAAGACAAAGAATATAATTTGCCATACTAATTTTTTGCCAGATGCAGCTTCCCAACCTACAATTACTAACACTAAAACAACTAGTAATGTAGCAATTGCTTTAAAGAATGCAACTACAGTTCCTAAGTTTCCAGATAGTTGGACTCCAATTAATCCAAGTAGTGAAGTAACGAACCAAACTAATCCGAAAATAACCATCCCTACGAAAGCTAACGTAGATAAAAACTTCTTATCTTTCATTTTTTCACCCCTTTAAATAAAATGAATTTCAATATATTAAACAGTGTAATATCCCTTTATAAAGATATTATACTGTGTTAATTAATCTTTATAAGCAAATCCAACACCTAATGTTCCGTGACCAGCATGAGCTCCGACAACTGGGGTTAATTGAACTAATTTAACTTCACCTAAATCAGGCTTAATTTTTAGTAAAGTTGCTAACGCTCCTTTTGTTGCTGATAATCTACCATTTTTGACTAAGAACTTAAGTGTATCAACATATACATAGATATCAATCTTTGGAATAATGGCTTCAATGGTATCAGCAACTTCATCTAAAGATTTACCTTCTTTAATTAGTTTTAATGCTTCAACTAATAAATACATTTCACCATATGATACCGATTTAGAATCAACTACTCTGATATTAACTCCTTCAATCATTCCAGCCGCAAGGACACAACCTTGGTATGTTCCTGATAGTTTAGATGAGATTGTAATTACTAAAATATCTTTATATCCTTTATTTTTTAACTCTTTATATTTAAGTAAAACTTCTCCTACTGATGGTTGACTAGTTTTAATATCTAAGTCTTCTTCATGTTTAATTCGATAATAGAATTCATCAGCTTTGATATCAACAAAGTCTTTATACAACACATCATTTAAGTGTAAATTGATGTGAATTGTTTCAACTGGATAATCAAATGTTTCATAGTCAGCCCCAGATGCTGAACAAATAATAATCCCGATTTTATTCATAAATATCCCCCTTGTTAAATATAAACGTAGCCTACTCCTAAAGTACCAGGGCCAGCATGCGCTCCGACAACTGGTGTTAGTGGAACTAATTCAATATTAATTCCAGGTTTAATCGTAAGTAGATGTTTTTTAACTTCATGAGCAAATGGTTTGTTGTTAGTATAGACTACAAAAGCTTCAATATCCCTTCCTTTTGTCTCTTCTTCAAATATTTCATATAATCGATTTAAAGCTTTTTTAGAAGTTCTTATTTTTTCATATGCAACTAGTGAACCATCTTCTTGATTCATTCTTAAAATTGGTTTAATTTTAAGAAGTGATGCCAGTGCCCCAGCAGTTGATGAAAGACGACCATTTTTAACCATAAATTTAACAGTATCAACATATACTAATATATTAATATTAGGAATAACTGCTTCAATCTTTTGTGCTACTTCTTCTAAGCTGAAACCAGCTTTAATGTGTTTAATCGCTTCTTTTACTAAATAAAGTTCACCATATGATACTGATTTTGAGTCAACTGCTCTAACAGTAACTCCTTCAACCATTTCACCAGCTAAAATAGTAGATTGATAAATTCCTGATAATTTAGTGGAAATTGATATAGTTAATATTTGGTTATATCCCATATCTCTTAGTTTTTCATATTTACCAATAATTTGTCCCATTGGTGGTTGACTTGTTTTAATATCGATATCTGGATTTTTAGAAATAATGTCATAAAATTCTTCCGCTTTAATATCAACGAAATCTTCATATACCTTCCCGCCTAAATGAAGATCTGAGTGAATAACTTCTACCGGATGATCAAACTCATAATAGTCTGCTCCAGAGTTTGTACATACTACGATTCCTATTTTATTCATAAATAATACCTCCTTAAATTTGGCTATAACTAATTATACCACGACGAGAAAAAATGTTAATTATAATTTCAAATTGTATTTAAAATTGGCTTAATTGTGGGAAATATGTTATATTTAGTGTGAAATCTATTAAAATAAGGAGGAATTTTAAATGAAATGTCCAAGTTGTAATTTTGAATATACTTATGAAGATGGTGAATATCTAGTATGTTCAGCATGTCAGTTTAGATGGAACCCTAATGAATATGTTGATCCAAGTCAAAAACGATATTATGACGTTTATGGAACGGAACTATTTGACGGTGATGATGTCATCGTCATTAAAGACTTGAGATTTAAAGGATCAAGTGATGTCATTAAACAAGGTACTAAAGTTACTAATATTAAGTTAGTTGATAGTGATCATGATATTGATTGTCGTGTTCCTGGGTTTGGGAATATCAGTTTGAAAACTGAATTTGTGAAAAAAGCTTAATTTAAAAACAAAAAGACTGGAAAATGATATGATACCTCCAAAGTAGACAAGTTAAATAATAAAACATTTAACTTAATACTTTGGAGGTATTTTATTTATGAGCAAAATAAAAAGATTAAGCTTTGAAGAGAAAATC
>JGI24710J26742_10000741_pt1 | contig 30696 bp, 23 predicted proteins | sample BioPla2DNA2_FD_26742 | JGI IMG/M metagenome (IMG submission 26742)
ATTTCCAACAGGAGGACGATACCGGTAAGCGGCGCGCGCACGATCGCTGAAAAGAATCCCGTCATGGCCAAAATGATGAAATTGTTCATATATGCCGGGTTAAGCCCCAGATACAGGATGGAGAATGTTCCGAAGAGCGCTCCGATGATTGCACCGAGGATCAGCAAGGGAAAGAAGATGCCGCCCGGGGCTCCGGATCCGAAACTTATCATTGAAAAGATGAATTTGACAAGAAAAAGCACAGTGAGAAACCCCAGACCGCTTGACAGGTTCAAGTACTCCATCGCCGCATGACCTCCTCCTAAAACAGCGGGGAATACGAGGCTTAAAAAGCCCGCAAGGAAAAATGGAATCATCACCCGAAATCGCGTGTTGGATACTTTTTTATACAGCTTCTGTGTTTTCAGCAGGACGAGATTATACAATGAACCAGCACCTCCCAAGATGATGCCGAGCAGGCAGATCATCCAATAGGAGCTCAAGGGAAGAGCGTCCTGAATGGGAAAAGCAAGAACGGGATGGGCGCCGAAGATCAGTCTGGCGATGGATCCCGCTACGATGGCCGATACCATGGTGACGAGCATGATGAGCGGCGATATGTAGGTAAACAGCTCCTCCACCGCAAAGACCACACCGGCAAGAGGGGCATTGAATGCGGCCGCCAGTCCGGCACTTGCGCCACCCGCAATCAAATAGTTGCGTTCAGTGCGAGTATCACATAATCTGTTGCCAAGACCCTCGGCGACACAGGCGCCGAGTTGGATTGACGGCCCTTCGCGTCCAACTGACAGTCCGACGAAAATAGCGAGCGCCCCTCCCACGAATTTAGACCAAAGCGTGTTGAACCAGTTATAGTTGAAATAGCCGAGAATGGTTCCTTTTACCTGAGGAATGCCGCTGCCGCTGATTGACCGGTTTTTTGCGACGAGCATTCCGACACCATATCCCATGATGCCCAGCACGATGAATACAACAGGAAGCAAGAGGGGATTATTCTTCGCATGTCCATACAGTTGAAAAGACAGTGTTTCCAATTTGCCGAGGAGAATCCGGTATGCGATGACAACCAGAGCTGCAGCAAACCCGGCCAATGCGGCTTTCCATATGAGTGATGGTCGTTGATTTCCTATATCCAATTCGCTTTGACCATAATCAATCATTTTTTTCATCTCTGAATCTTCCTTCAATGCTATCGTCGGTGTTTTCAATTAAATTCGTTACGACGGCGTTGAGCTGTGCGGCGTTCTGACTTGTAATCACCGGCTTCCCAGTTTGCTGTTCAACGGCGAGCCGAGCCTCTTTAGCTGCTGTACCACCGCGCTTCGCAATAGCATGGCTTTCTTCAAAAGAGCTTGGATTCTCATTCTTGGAAATTTCCGTTGAGGTGGATTCGGCAAGCATATTCAGAATCAGTTCCATGTCCGACATATTATCGCGTAGATTTTCTTTTTTGAGACCTTTCAGGTTTTTGTATTGCCGCGTATTCATGTCCGACCAGGCTTTTGTCATTTCATCCGTCAGGATTGCGTATTCAATACCTTTTCTGACACCGCTTTTCTGCCACTCATCCGTCAGAGCATTGCGGACTCGGATAGAAAGAATCCGTTGATGAATCCATTCGTCGCTGTAACCCTTTTTCTGATACGTCTCCAATGCACGGTCAATGGCAAGTTCGGGATCAATGGTTTCTTCTATATGCTTTCTGCCGACTTGTGCAAGCCAAATCTTGAAAGGTTCTGCTTTTGGGGACGGAATAGATTGGATGATACGAAGAAGCTGCTCGGTGTTGGCAACATCGGTTTTATAGCGCTTGCCATCTGCGGAGAGCATTTTCAGTTGACTACAATTTGTAGGCAACTCGCTCCCATCTTTTTTCAGGCGCGTTTTCAAGACACTCCAATATTTGGCGGCCCGGCGGGTGTCAGGCTGATCGGTCAGTACGCCTACCACATCTACAATGGAGAAATACCATTCCTCTTTATCCTTGTCCCATGCGGTACGGATATTCTGATTTTCAAAAAGCTGAACCTTATTGTTCTCTTGCATTTTTCGCTTTCCTCCCACATCATTTCTTTGAGTGCTTCCTTCAATCTCTCGTTCATGGCAGTTCCAAGCTCAAAGTAGGTTTTAGTGAACTGTCTATTTCAGAGTAGGTCTTCTCAACTTCCGGTATCCGGCAAGTATAGCACTTTCTGTGGGTGTCGTTTATCCGGCTATATAGGTAATCCTTTGATATATCGAAGCAGTCCGCGTATTGCAGCATAACCTTGGCGGGAACGGTAGACATGCAGGACTCATATTTGAAAATATTGGACTGCCCGGTGCCGAACATTTTTCCAATCTGTGTCTGCGAAAGCTGTACGCCGTTCATGCGATAACAACACACCATAATTTAAATCCCCCAAGTTTCAAGAGCATGCATAGAAAGATTCTTGGCTCTATCCTGAATGGAGGTTTCGTCCCAAACTTCAGTATCAAGATAAGCGGAAAGCGTTTCGATGCCTTCTGCATACTTACGAAGCCCACCCTTGTCACCTGACCCGGTTTTCTTTTTTTTCCAGTCAGCATCACGGATGGAAGCGTTTAACGCTTGAGTGATAATCGTAAGATTTCCAAGCGTAAGGAGTTTTCGGTCACGAAAGTCTGCAGCTTCTTCGTCCCCGGTAAAAGCCCAGTGGTTTCGCCACTTCTTCGGCATCATATGCTCAAGGCTATATTTGCTGATGCCCAGCAACTGTGTGGAGTGTCTGCGACGGTCACGGATTTTGGATTCAATCAGGTATAGAACACCTATGGCCTGCTTATTCGTCAGTAGCGCATCGTTGAATGCCGTCGTTACATCCCTGTCCGTAGGCATACGATTTATCTTATCATCCTGATTGTCTAGGTAACTGATAAACTGATCCTTTGACAAGACTCGATTAAGTATTAAACGGTCGGAGAAAAGCTGATTGTAATTCTTGGTAGTTGCGCGGGTCACAATGCGTCGCATTATATACGATTCCAGATAATCATACAGGTCGTTCCGTACCGAAATATCCCGTACATTGCGCTCAACAAATAGGAGATAAGGAATCAGTGTGGCGGTGTCCAAAGCGAATATTATCGCGTTGAGGCGTTCAATCCCAGCCACAGAAGGCAACTCGTCATCAATGATGTTTGCGTTAATTGCCTTTTTGAAATAATCAGCATACTGGCGTATTTCCTCAAGGATAGATTGCTTATCGCCTCCGAAGTAATCCTTGATGAAACGCTTGTAGGAATCGAAAAGCTTTTCCACTTTCGAAAATGTCAACTTGTCGTCGGCACTAACTTTCAACTCCGAGTCTTGTATTTTTATTTGGAGGAATGAGAAAAAGAACAGGTCGATAAATGTCCTTTTCAGTCTGCCAGTGGTGACTTCTCTATCCCAGTATTCCTTTGTTTCATCGTCTTTCTCAAAGACATCAAGCCAGTACGTTCTATACTTAGTCATGTCGTTGCGCCCGAAGAAGTAATTTTTCAAGAGTTCAGCTGTAGTTAGACGAACTCCAAGTGAGTTGATAGTATCAAAAATCTGCTGTTCGTCTTCTTCCGTAGCAAGGTCAATGCCGACGAACAGCATATGGTAGCAAACCGCATCGAAATCCACCTTGGAAGGGTTAATATTGTCGACGAAGTATTGATAAGCAAGGGAGATGTTGTCTTTGCGGTCGGTAGGCTGGATATTCTCTAACTCCATAATCGCATTGTACGCTTCGATGTCGTTATGGTTGTGTTGTAAGACTGTTCGGTCATCGTCGAGGCGGAAACGCTTATCGAACTTCCGCAAGCTATCATTCTTAAGGCACAATACCTTAAGCATGATGCTCAACGTAGTGAGCCGCTGCTGACCGTCGATGACCGTTCTAATATCGCCGATAGTGCTTGAAGTATCCGTCAACTTTTGCTTAAGTATAATCGAACCCATAAAGTATGGTGTCTGCGTCCTACTTACATTCTCAACATCCTCAAGTAGACGTTCCCACTGGGGCTCGCCCCATACATAAGCGCGCTGGAAAAACGGAATCTCAAGTATACGGCTTCCGTTAAAAATCTCATTAATTGTACGTTTCCCTGCATCCATTGCTAATCCTCCAGATAGTAATAATAATCGTTCTTATTCCTTTGTAGAAATGGCTCAAAAATATCGCTACTACGGTAAATTATGCGCCTTTGACTTCTTCAGGAAGATTATAAGTCATCTCAGCAGGTTTTTCACATATTTCCAACCGTTCGGATTGTTCTACTCCATGTAATCAAGTGTCTGATCGTTGAGTGTCGCCTTAACTTCTCTCCACATCGGCATATACATATCCATTAGTGAAACGAACCGTTCGTTATGGGTTTTCTCTACGAGGTGAATGAGCTCGTGTAGAATGATGTATTCAAGACATTCCGGTGTTTTCTTGGCAAGCTGAAGGTTAATCCATATCTTACCCGTCTTGGGGTTACAGGTTCCCCACCGTGTGGTCATGTACTTCGTTTGCCACCCCGTAGCCTTCAAGTCTGTTATCTTTTCCCATTTGGGAAGCAATCTCGCTATTTCGGTTTTTAGCAACTCCCGGTACCATTCGCGGACAAGGTTTTCACGCTGATCGGCGGTGCTCCCTTTGCGCACCGTCAGCACAGCTTTGTCACCAGAAAGGACAATCGAGTTTTTGTTGCCGTATTCTATCTGGAGATAGTACTGCTTACCCCAGACAAATAAGGTTTCGCCGGAAACATACTCCCGCTCAGATTGCCGAGACTGGTTGTCGAACTTAGCGATTTGTTTTTTTATCCAGCTTACCTTAGTCCGAACGAACCGTTCAATCGCCTCGTCGCTTATTGTGAGGGGGGCGGATACCATCACGCTACCGTTGGGAGGCTTAACGTAGAGATGCATATTTTTGATATCTTTTTTGCACACCTCTATCGGTATGCCCGAAATGTTCAGCAGCACTTAATATTCCCCCTGTTCCACAACGATGTTGTAGACTCTTTCAACCTCGTCCTTGTCTTTCAGTATCTTGTACAGCGCTTGCTTTATGCGCCGCTCTTTGAACTCGTTATGCCGGAAATCGGCTTGCTTGCTTTCGCGGACAGCTTTGTCGAGGGCAAGAGCTAAAGCCTCGTCCTCTCCGCAGTTATCGAATAGCGCCCTTAACGCTCCGCTGTGGCGGATACTTTCAGGGTAACGCGGATTGTTTTCAGGTGTTTCTGCGTTCTTTACCAATTCGATATACTTGGCGAGCATCTCTTCATATGCGATTGCACCCTCGCTTCTTGCCTTGATGAGTTCGTCGAGAATAGCCGACATCTTTTCATAATACTTCGGATTTATGAGGATCTTCTCAACAATCTTTTTGCGGATGTTGTTCTCGATTGCCTCGGCCGCTGCTTCCTTACCTTTGCCGCCAAGCCGTTCACCCTGAGCCAGCACGAAGTCAAGAAGAGTGAAGTCATCAAACTCTCCTATTTTACGGCTGTCATCGGCTTTAATGTAGGTATCGATAAGTCGGCGCATATCCGCCTCATATGACTTCAAGTCAATAAAGTCGCCGCTGGCATTGCCGATGGTTTCTTTCAAGGCGGTGTAGAATGTGACCTTTTTACCGATGTCCGCCTGCTCGGCAGCAGTGTAGCCTGCTTCGTTCATTTCGCCCTTGATTTCGGCATAGGCACGGATAAGGCGGTTTACAAGTTTATACAGCTTCTCACGGCTGCGGGAACATGACTCGTCGTCAATGCCGCCGACGCCGTCCTCGCCACAGAAATAATAGATGAAGTCGATCTCAGCTCGCGGAGCGGGAACACCGCCGCAGAGGTCTTCCAGTTCCTCAAGTGTGATATCAAGGTATTTCTTCGCTTCACCAAGGCGGTCTTTTATCAAGCCCTCCACGTCTTCGGGCGAGTAGCCTTCAAATGCTCCAGCAGTATATTTATTAAGGGCATCTGCCAGGTCACCAAACAACTGCTTATAGTCTACGATGTAGCCGAAGTCTTTTTCCTCGCCATCCAGACGGTTGACGCGGCAGATAGCTTGAAACAAGCCGTGGTCGCGCATTGATTTGTCGATGTAGAGATAGGTGCAGGGCGGGGCATCAAAGCCGGTTAGCAGTTTATCAACCACGATGAGCAGCCTCATCTGCGCCGGTTCCTCGACGAACTTACGTTTGGCTTCAGCTTCAAATCCCTCCACGCTTTGACCGTTCAGCATTTGCGTGTAGACTTCATATTTTTCAAATTCCTCCGCATCCTCGGTTTCGGTACGAAGGTTTCCGGGAAGCGGAACGAAAGACGTAATGATGGCACATTGTTTGAAACCGCGGGACTGGAATATCTCGTAATACTTGCAGGCGGAATAAATGGAGTCCGCCACGAGCATGGCGTTCCCCTTGCCGTCGGCAAGGCGGTTTTTGATGTCAAAGTCGCTGATAATGTCCTCGGCAATGACTTCAAGCCGTTTCAGGGAACTATAGACTTTTTGCATATTGCCCCACTTGGACTTCAGCTTGGCTTTCGCCGCATCATTCAGCCCACGGGTCTTAATATCAAAATACTGGTCAATCCGCTCTTGATTGCTGATGATTTGCTCGATGTCGCGGGCTTCGTAGCGGAGGTCAAGGACAACGCCGTCGGTGACAGCTTCGTCATATTTATAGGTATGAATACAACCCGGTGCGAAAACCTCAATGCTTGTCTTTTTATCCTTGACAAGGAGTGGTGTACCCGTGAATCCGATGAAGACAGCGTTCGGGAGGATCTCCTTCATTGCCTCGTGTAAGAGACCGCTTTGGGTTCTGTGGCACTCATCCACGAAAACAACAAAACCGCCCTTTGCCTTAAAGCCTGTAGGCAGAGCGGCTTTCAATTCACGGATGAATTGTTCGACTGACCTCTTGGCTTGGGCTTCGTTGGATTCCGAACCGGTACGGACACCGAATTTATGAATCAGGGAGCAGATAAGCCGCTTCTCAGTCTTATCCAGCCGCTTTACAAGATCGTCACAGGACTTGGTGCGGTAGACCTGTTCGTCTACACCCAAATAGACTTTTTCCATCTGCTCATCAAGTTCATCACGGTCGGTGATAATGAGGACACGAGCCTCGGGGTTTCCCGCCAGTATCCATTTGGAGAGCCAAACCATCGTCAAGGTTTTGCCGCTGCCTTGGGTATGCCAGATGATGCCGCCCTGCCCCCTGTTCAATTTTATCTGGGCTTTCTTTACACCGAAAAACTGATTATGGCGGCAGACCTTTTTAACGCCTTTATCGAACACGATGAAGTTATGGATGAGGTCGAGGAAGCGCCGTTTCTGGAACATGCTGAATAGCTGTCGGTCGAGTTTATCGGGCAGGCTTTTGCATTTCTCCAGAATATCGAGGGACACATCGTCCAGCGGTTGCGACGCGGTGTTAACGGTATCATTTTTCCATTCGAGATAATACTTCTCTGGCGTTTCAATGGCGGCATAGCGAAGACCCTCTCCGGTGTTGCCCGCCATAACAAACTGGATGGTGGTAAAGAACGGCTTGTTGAAATGCTCGCTCTGGTTGGAGAGGTTCTGCCGTATGCCCTGAGATATCGATACGGTGGATTTCTTCAATTCAATTACAGCTACAGCGATACCGTTAATATAGACGACAAGGTCGGGGCGGCGTTCGCTGCCAGACTTAACTGTCACTTCCTCAGCAACAGCAAATTCGTTATGATGAGAGTATTCCCAATCTATGAAATAAACCGTCTTGTCAGGGTCGCCGGGGTTTTCATGAACTTTCGCACCATATTTGAGGAGGGAATACACGTTTTGATTCGCCTTATATAAGCCCTGTTGCAAATTGCCCGCTGCTTTGGTGAGTTTAAGCACAGCCTTATCCGCGATAGATCGGCTATGTCCGCCGCCTTTGGGTGAAGTTAGCCAGGCGGTCAGGCGGTCTTCTATAATGTTCGTGTTTATCTGCCCGTGCAGGTCGCCCAAATAGGTGTAGTTTAACCCTGCCTTGTCTTGGAACAGGGAGAGTACGCGGTTTTGGGTCTTGCGTTCGGCTTCGTTGATCCTCGGCATCGATTAGCTCCCTCCTTGCAATAGGGTGTTCAGTTCTCGAAGAGCACGGGCGATGTTGGCATCGCTGAAGTTCTGCTTTTTCAGCTTTTCCTTCCACTCGACATCGGTGGCAATCAGGTGTTTGACGGACTGCACAGACACGGGCGTTCCCGCCTCCATCAGGTCACAGGTTGCCATATCCACCGTTGCGAGAAGTTCCAGCTTGTTTACGCTCTTGTATTTTAACTTATCGGCTACCCATTTGATGTCAGCCTGTCTGTCCCAACTTTGGACGTAGGCAAGGGCTTTGCTGATGTTCTTTCCACGGGCAAAGGTTGTGCCTTGTTTTTTGTTGAAGGTGGCGATGTAGTTCATATTTTTGGCTATCATCTCGCCGCCCTTATAGCGCACTTCGTCAGCATAGGGACCCGCCGCTTTTTTCTTGAACGCCGCCGTGCTTTCGCCTTGATATCGACGCAGGAGATAGAGGCACTTCTGTACCTTTTTTCTGCCCAACGGGTATTTGTCGGAGTAAAGTGCGTCCACAATGCCCGCAATCATCACGGCATCGTCAAATTGCTGGTTGTGCCCTTTGAATTTGGTTTCTTTTGCAACAGGGCGAAGCGGTTCTGTCTTCTTCTCTTGGTCAATATCAGCCGTTGCTTTTATGGGTTCGGATTCTACAAGCCGGATCCTGCCTGCCAGCAGTTCGCTCATCATTCCCTGCTTGATGTTCTGCAGCTTATTCAGCTTCGCCGTAAGTACGTCAATCTCCGCATCCATATCGGAGAGGATTTCGGCGATGGCGGTCTGCTCAGCAATAGTTGGTGGAATTTTCACTTCCAGTTTACTATATTCAGAAATCCAGTAACGTTGATGGTCTTTCAAAGGGAAATTTATCGTCTGCATAAGAGCATAAATCAAACGAATGTCACAAATTCCTGTTGATGTCAGCAATTTCATTGCAGAGGATTTCACCTTGAACGGATAAGTGATGTACTTGGATTCGGTTGTAAAATCATCAAATATTATTACAGGTAAATTTGTGTAAATGCCATCGCGCTCATTTGTATAACCTAATACTAATGACTTGCCAGCAGTCAAAACTGGAGTGCCGCTTTCTTCATACTTGGTGCTTGCAACAATATATTTTTGTGGTTGCTCGTATTGAAGTAATTCACTAAGCGTTGTTTTCACCCACTCGCCCTCAAATCCCGGCAGCTTCCGCTTGCCCGTGAGCAGTTCCTGCATCACCCCCTGCTTGATGGCGCGCTTCTTAGCGATGAGCTTCTCCGTCGCGGCAAGCAAGGCGTCCGTATCCGAGAGCGCTTCAGCTATGCGGCGCTGTTCGGGGAGGGGAGGAAGTTGAACTTCAATCTCCGCTAACGATCTCGCCGAGATATGAACAATAGCATCACCTTGACCGCGACTTGCTTTTTGCTCAGCAATCGGCTTTGAATTCAAATAGTAACCTAAGAAAAGACTATCCACCGCTTTTCTTGGTGTAAGTATCACAATGTCTCCACCTGCATAAGCCTCGCAGTCATCAACAAAAGCAACGCATTTACCGATATCCTCTTTTGTTTCTCCTGAACCAGCAAACAACAATTCTCCTGTTCGCAAACGCCGAGAGGCATCTGCTACTGTCTCGGAAATATGCGAATGAAAAGTCTTCACATAATCATTGTGATGCGTATAAATCTCACCATACCGAACACAAGGTATATTTCCGCTATGTGCTTCGTCCTTGTTTATCCCTCGACCTTTGGAAAAGTCACCTACAGAGCCGAGGATTGTTGTCTCCCAATTCACCATACAAACCCCATCCTCTCCAGATGAGATTTTACCTTACCCTCAAGCTGCGCGACCTCGGCTTCGAGTTCGGGCAGGGTCTGCTCATACCGCTCGTTGAGTTCGGTCACGCGGTCGGAAATGCGGTGGCTAACCGCCGTGTAGAGAGCATAGATGCCGCTGATCATCGCGCGGTACCATTTACGGTTCAAAAGCAGTTCCACGCACACGGCTTCGGTCAGCTTGGGGTATTGCGCGCGGGCTTTCCTGTCGAGGGCGTCGCGGAGGCCTTTGACCGTCTTTGTGCCTTCGTCAACCCTTGTGACCAAGGTCTGCAAAGTGGTCAGTTCCGCTTTATCGTCGACATCGAGGTCTTTGTCTTTAAGCTTCTTTTTCAGTTCCGGTTTGTCGAGGTTGCCGCTGTCTTTCAGAACATCTTTTATCACCGAGTCTTCCTCGGCATTTTCAAGCATCTCGTCTAGTTCGGCCTGAGCCGCCGCGATGACGGTGTCCATATCGTCGATGGCTTTCTGCTTGGCAGCAAAGAACATCTCTATGATGAGGGATTTCGGCACAAGCTTGCCGTCCCAGCCTGTTTCTTTCTCTTGTTTGATCTCGGTGCCGTCCTTTTTCTTTTTTGTGGAGGTCTTCATAAACACCTCGATGTCGCGGATAGCCTTGTAGCCGTCTTGCACAAGGAGGTAAACATCGTCGGACATCGTTTCGTTCCAATAGGATAGAAGCACCTCGTAGACATCATATTTATCCACGAGAGTGATATGCTCGAAATCGATCAGTATTTCTTCAGCAATTTCGGAAATCAACATCTTTGGCTTCGTCGTACCGGTAATGTTGCGGAGTTTGCCGGCCACACCGGTTTTCCACTTCTCAAAGGCGGCTTCTACTTTATCGGCATAAGCGGAAAATTCCGCATCATCGAAGATAGTATCCTGCACTTCGTCTTTTCCGACAGTTAACGTCTCAAAGCCCCCGCGGAAGCCTTTAAACAACTGCCCGCGCAGATTCGGAAAAGTCTTCCAGTAGCGCGAAAGGCTCTCCACGTCCGCTGTCGGGATACCGCCGTTCAGATGTCCATCTATACTCTGTAAGTCCTCGGCCTCGCTGCCGTCTATATAGCGCGGAATGTTGAGGTTGTAAGCGTTCTTCTCCTTTATCTCGGCGTTTGGCACAAAGCGAGAGTATTTTGGCAGTTCGAGCCGCTGATTGAATACCGCGGCGATCTTATAAACGTCGCGCTCGCGCAGACGGTTCTTGTTGCCGTCTTTTATAAAGTCGAGGCTGGCGTCAATCATGAAGATGCCGTCCCGTTCGTCGGCGTTTTCTTTGTCTATGATGATGATGCAGGCAGGAATACCCGTGCCGTAGAAAAGGTTGGCGGGCAAACCTATGATGCCTTTGATATACCCTTTATCTATGATGGACTGTCGTATAGTAGCCTCAGCGTTTCCGCGAAAGAGAACGCCATGAGGCAGAATGACCGCTGCCTTTCCGTTGCGTTTCAGGGACTTGATAATGTGAAGTAGCCAAGCGAAATCACCGTTCTTTTGCGGTGGGCGATCGCCGTACCCATCAAAACGCCCGAACTCTTTCAGCCCGTGTGTCCAGTTTTTATCGGAAAACGGAGGATTGACCACGGCAAAGTCGAACGTTCGAAGCAGACTGTCATCATCTCTATTTTTAAACTTCGGGTCGGAGAATGTGCTGTAACCGCCCTCAATTACAGCGGTCGCCCGGTTGTGCAGTACGAGGTTCATCCTAGCAAGACCCGCAGTCGTGCCTTCCTTCTCCTGACCATATATGGAAACCTCCACAGGCGCTGCTTCGGCGGCTCGTATAAGTAGGGAACCAGAACCGCAAGCGGGGTCGTAGAGGGTGACATCATTGCCATGAGCATGTTCAATGCCCACAACTTTTGCAAGAACACGGGACACCTCGGCAGGGGTATAGAACTGACCTTTGCTCCTGCCGCTCTCAGTGGCGAAGTTCCGCATCAGATATTCATAAGCGTCACCGATGATGTCATCGCCATCAGCGCGATTTTTGGATAAGTCAGGCATCTGATCACGGAATATACCGAGCAGTTCGCTCAGCTTATCTACCATCTCCTTGCCTTTACCCAGCTTATCCTCATCATTAAAGTGGGCGTTATCGATAACACCTCGGAGATTGTTCGCCTCAGCAAGACGGGCGATGATTTTATCCATTTCTTCGCCGATATTCTTGTTGCCTATGAGCGCAAGCATATCATCGAAGCTTCCACCTTCCGGAACATCGATGTCACCATAGGCAACGCCTTTAAATTTGTCCGACACATACTTAACGAACAATAGGGTAAGAATATAATCCTTATACTGCGAACTATCCATGCCACCACGCAAACTATCACAGCTTGCCCAGAGGCTGGAATAGAGGTTACTTTTTTTTACCGCCATAATGAGTTCCCTTCATGTAGTTCAATTAAATTATTACTCACTGCTGTCGTTCTGTGGTGATATTAAGTATCTGACCAAGTTCTGGCGTGTATATTCCATAATGCGTCAACAGGTCAGATAGTAAGGCGACAAACACATTCCATTGTAGCGTTCGTTTTCCCTTTTCAATTTCCAGAAAAGCCTGTCTGCTGATTCCCATCTTTTCGGCAAGTTCAGATTGCTTTAACCGCAGCTTCGTTCTTAGCACCATAAGGTTATCTGACATCTTTTTAGTTAATTCGTCTTTGTTAATCTCGCCAGCCACGAATTCCTACCTCCTTCATGAATGAGCGAACGGTTCTTCCGAATTAAATATCGACACAATATGAAGATAATATACTTCAAGTCGATGTCGTTATCAAGAGGATAGATATATAATTTTGAACTTAACAGTGAGTTTTGTTATCATAAACTGTAGAATCTTATACAAACCGTTAATTACTTATAGACTAAATATTAGCATAATAATGAGACTGTGTATATGGTGTTGTTTCTTGGTACCAGAGGCATTGATGTTGGTTTAACCTGATACTATATTTCAACGTTTTGGATAAAAACAAGAAATCCGAACCCTTGGCTGATTGGCCTAAGATTCGGATTGTCTTGCATTGCTGGAGGTAAGGGGAGTCGAACCCCTGACCTCTTGAATGCCATTCAAGCGCTCTACCAACTGAGCTATACCCCCAAAGTTCGTACTTTTGGCATGATACGGATTGCGCCGTTGCTCGTCAAGAGGGGATGGGTTTTGCTTGACCTTTTGTCCAAGAACGAGTACTAATTCGACATTGCATAAGCAGTGAGGAGGCGAAATGGAACTGTTGAACAAGCTCAAGGAAATAAGCTCCTCCATTATCCCGATTCTCATACTCGTGACAATCATGCACTTCTTCATCGCTCCTTTGGAGGAAGGCGTGCTCGTATCTTTTTATATCAGCGGTGTTCTCATCATTCTGGGACTTTCGTTGCTTCTTCTCGGTGTCGATCTGGGGGTTTTGCCGATCGGCGAGAAGATCGGATCGGCGGTGACCCGATCCAGGAGCAATTTCCTCATCGGAGCCACCGGTTTCATCGCGGGAATCGTCATCATCATCGCCGAACCGAATATTGCGATGCTGAGTGAGCAGGTCGCATCGGTGAACCCCTCGATCAATACCCGGGTTATGGTGGCGATGATCGCCATCGGAGTCGGCTTCTATGTGATGGTGGGAATGTTGCGCCAAGTTTACCGCATCCCTGTTATCTGGATCTATTTGATCAGTTACATCATCGTGTTCACGTTGGCAATCTTCAGCACCGCCGAGATGATGGCAATCGGTTTTGACAGCGGAGGATCGGCTACCGGTCCGCTTTCCGTTCCGTTCATCATGGCCTTGGGAATCGGTGTCGCCCGTGTCCAGAAAGTACAAAAAGAAGCTGATAGCTTCGGCTATGTTTCTTTGGCGCTCATCGGACCTGCTCTTGCTCTGATCATTCTTGGCATTGTTTCGCCCGGTACCAGCACCAGTGAAGGCGCCCAAGCGACGGTCAGTCAAGCTGGCGGTTTCATCACTCTCATTCGTCCCAGCGTGCAGATGGCGACCCAAGCGATTACCCCAATGTTCATTCTCAGCTTGCTTTATCAGATTTTTCTCTTGAAGATGCCCACTCGCCAGGTGCTTCGTGCCGGTGTTGGCTTCATCTATCTCTATATCGGCTTGACCCTCTTTTTTATCGGTTCCAGCGGAGGCTTCATCCCAGTTGGCTACCGAATAGGGTACCTCTTGGGGCAAATCAATCCATATCTGCTCCTTTTCTCCGGCCTTGTCATCGGAGCGATCACTGCAATCAGCGAATCCTCGGTATGGGTATTGGTAAACCAAGTTCAAGAGATTACTAAAGGGCATCTTCGCAGATCCGTAATGTTGCTTGCGATATCGATCGGAGTAGGCCTTTCGGTCTTTTTGGCGGTCTTGAGAATTTGGACCGGACTCCCGTTCTGGTCCTTCATTCTGCCCGCTTACATAATCGCCCTTACGCTCGCCTTTTTTGTTCCCGAGCTGTTTGTCGGACTCTCCTTTGACAGTGGAACGGTTGCCTCCGGTCCGATGGCTTCCACGTTCATCCTCGCATTTGCAATCGGCTCGTCCATGGGTTTGGAGACGGGAAACCCTGGCGATGCCTTTGGAATTATCGCCTTTGTATCCATTACTCCCGTATTGGTCGTCGAAATCCTTGGCTTGCTGTACAAGAGAACACAGGCTAAGCTGAAGAAGGAGGAGAATCAAGCGCCATGAAAACCTTGATATTCGCCATCGTCGAAGAGGGAAAAGCCGAACGGCTTATGCAGGTAGCAAAAGCTGCCGGCAGTCTCGGTGGCACGATTCTCACCGGACAAGGTAGTGGAGCAAGCGGAATTCTAAGCTTGCTCGGGTTGACTGAATTACACCGGGAAATCCTCCTTACGATCGTCGATGATTCGATAAAAGATTCGGTGTGGAAAGCTCTGTACACATGCAGAATCCGGAAAGCTCTTCTCACCTCGATTCCTCTGCAATCGGGTGATGGTGTTACAAAACCGATTGAAAGCACCCTTTCCATGATTTGTGTCATTTGCCCAAGCGGATTCGGCTGGGACGTTCTCCATGCAGCTCGCAAGGTCGGGGTGGGCGGAGGAACGATCGTCGAGGGGCGAGGAACGGCAAATCCCGAAGATATCGCTTTCCATGGCTCGTATCTCGTGCCTGAAAAAGAAGTTCTCTTCATGATCGCGGAGAATGAGATCGTCGATGCGGCGATCCGTTCGATGTCGAAAATTCCCGGACTGGCAAAACCGGGAAACGGAATCGTCTTCACGATTCCCCTCGAACAGTTTTTTCAGCGAGCGGTTCGAAAAGAAGTTTGATATCCTGAACAAAAAGTTACCATATTAACATTTTGTTAAAATCTTTAATTATTTGTTAATAATGCCTTGCGTAAAGATGAAGAAATCGATAGGGTATCACGCAAGGAGTTGAACCTATGGAAAAGAAGATAAACGTTGCCGTCATGGGTGCCACCGGCGCAGTTGGCCAAGTATTCATGTGGATGTTGGCAGACCACCCTTGGTTTGAGGTCACGTACGCCACGGCCTCAGCTACGCGAGTTGGTCTGAAATACGCTTCCACGGTTCATTGGGTGATGCCTTTCGAGATGCCCGAGAAGGTCAAAGAAACAGTGGTGCAGGAGTTCAACATCGATGCGATGAAGGAAGCGGGAGTGAAAATCGTCTTCAGCGCTCTTCCTGCAGAAATCGCCCGAGAAGCGGAGCCGCAATTACGAGAAAATGGTTTTTATGTGTTCTCCAACGCGTCCTCGATGCGCTACGATCCCAACGTTCCGATTCTCATTCCCGAAGCAAACCTCGATCAGCTGGATTTGATCAAGAAGCAAGGATATCCCAAGAAGGGGTTTGTGGTTACCAACGCCAACTGTTCGACCACCGGATTGGCGATGGCCATCGCCCCGTTGATGAAGTACGGGATCAAGTCGGTAACGATGCACTCTTACCAGAGTGTCAGCGGAGCGGGGTATCCTGGTCTTTCCTCCTTTGATATCACCGACAACTGCATACCGTACATCGGAGGTGAAGAGGAGAAGGTTGAAAGGGAGATCAAGAAGATACTTGCTTTCGATCCCGAGGTGTTCTGCTACACCGTTCGGGTCCCGGTGATGTTCGGACACCTCGAGGCGGTATGGATCGATACCGAAAAGGATCTCTCCATCGAAGATGTCAAGGAAGCATGGAGTTCCTTCAAGCTTGAGGCCGACTATCCCTCCAGTGCCGAGCACCCCGTGCAGTACGGTGAGGCGAATACATTCCCGCAGCCGAAATATGCGTTCTGGGGAAAGCCCAGCGGAATGGTCGTGTACACCGGCCGACTGAAGAAAAAGAATGGAAAAATCGGTTTCATCCTTCTGGTGAACAACGTCGTGAAAGGAGCGGCAGGCGGTTCCATTCAAAACGCGGAGGCGTTTGTCAGCAAATACGGCTTGGTGTAATGGACGAGTATTTCGACCTTGTCGATGACCGACGACGATCGTTGAATCGAGTTCATAAACGTGGTACGCCCTTGGAGACGGGGACGTACCACAATGTTGTTTCCGTGTGGACGATGAACAGCGACAGAAGGGTATTGCTGACCCTTCGCTCAGCGGACAAGCGTTTGATGCCGTGTTTATGGGAGAATACCTCCGGTTCGGTTCTTGCCGGGGAAAGCAGCATCGGAGCCGCTTTGCGCGAACTGAAGGAAGAAACCGGGATTGAGGCAGGACCTGAGCAGATCACTCACTTGGGAACGGTCTTGAAAATGCAATCCTTTGTCGATATCTACTTGGTACGGGTCGATATCGATCCGAAATCGATTCGGCTTCAGAAAGAAGAGGCGATCTCCTACCGGTGGGAGGATGAAGCAGGCCTCCAAGCTCTTCATGAGGAACGGCTTCTGGCGTTTCCTCTCTCCTATGAATTCGAACCCTTCAGAACCGCTCTTCGCCAAGCAGCGTTGTAATGCACTCGCGAACGATCACGCGGGCTTTCTTGTCCTGCTGAGTTACGTACCATGAACCCGAGCGGGAACAATTTTCACACCCCAAATTCAACGAATCATATCGAAAACAGGAGCGGCTGATGAACAAGGGAGCTCGAAACGCCGAATCGACGAACGTCGGCTCAAACGGCCAAAGCGAGGTATCCCCTTCAAGCCGTTCAAGCCAATGGTATCCGCCGATGAGATTCAGTTTGGTCTCACCGATCAAGCGGGCGCTTTGACTGTTGGCGAGGTAGAGGTAGACATCGGAAAAGACCGGAAGCTGCCGCTCTTCGAAGAACCGAATGTGGGCTATGTTGTTCAACCCGAAACGGATCCGCTGCAGACACCCGTCCTCTTTCGCCTGATCGACAAGCCTCTCGAGGTCTTCAAAAAACCGTTCTTCAAGAAAGGTGATCGGAGCGAGAGGGAAATAGAGAAACGACCCGTCGGTGAAGAGCAGTTCTTCCAACACAGCTCCTTTATCGATCCGTTTCTTCAGATAAGTGGGATCCAGATAGGGGATTCGATCCTTGTCAATCAGCATGCTCCGCTTGGGGAGCTGCTTCCATTCTTTCTTCTTGACCTCACCGAGATCGATCGTTTGATCGATGTATCGCTTGAATCGTTGGTCGAGGCTTTGGTAGAACGCCCGTCGAATCTTCTTTAACGCGGAAAGAGGCAAAAAAATCTCTTCAGTTTCAAGTGAACTGTTATTCACCACTGTCAATGTACCGAGAGTGAAGAGCGATTGGTCGCTTTGCATAAAGATCGTCGCAAGGTTATGTTCGACATCTTGCTCCCGATGGGCTTTTTGAAGGGAAATATGGGCTTCGGCGTTGCCCGCTTTGCTTTGAATGGTCAGTTTCGAATCTTCCAGGGTGATGGTGAGGTCGATCGGTGCCTGGTAAGGAGGAATCTCTTCGGAAATGAGGGGGACATTCAGGTCATGGCCGCTGATCAGATAGAGTTCTGATCCGATCGTCGGCCATTGCGCATCGTTTGGAAACGGAATCCAGATCCGCTCTCCCGCCTCGGCGGAGCCGACGCCTTTGACGGCGAAGCGGACCGGTTCGAAGAGGCCGAGCCGGTTTTCCACCAGATACATCACCCCGTCACGATTGGCGATCGGGGCATCCAGTGCGACCTGGATCTCATGATCGACGAAATCAACGATCGTTCCCGCCACGACTCCTATGTGCGAAGCAGTTTTTCCGCTGCTTAAGGAAGGGGTATGGCGAGTGGAGAAATCCGCTCTGCTGCGACCATACCCGGCGAGCCAGCCTTTGCTTTGCGTTCGGGCGAAGGTGATGGCGAGGGGATCGGGATCCACGGGTTCGCCATCGATCGCCTTTCGGTAGGCTTGGGCAGCGAAGTGGGCGTATGCCGGACTTTTCATCCGTCCTTCGATCTTAAGGCTGTCGATTCCCATCGCCTTGAGGCGACCGATCACCTCGGTACCGTTCAGATCGCTCATCGAGAAGAAGGGGGCGTTTCGTGGTCTTTCGCCGAGCGGGGAGAGAGAGGCTCCGAAGGATGGATCCTCCTCCACACGCCACCACGTTCGACAGATTTGGGCACACGCGCCCTGATTAGCCGATCGACCGGCAAGATAATGACTGGCCATGCACAGTCCGCTGAATGCATAGCAGAGCGCTCCGTGGATAAAGACTTTGAGCTCGACACCGGGGCAAGCTTTGCGGATATCCTCAATTTCATCCAAGGTGAGCTCTCGAGCAAGCACTATCCGCTCGAACTCCCACTTCTGAAGTCGTCTTACCCCCTCGACGGTATGAACAGCCAGTTGTGTGGATGCGTGCAAGGGGAGAGAGGGGAAAAAGTTCCTGATGATCCGGGCTATTCCAAGATCCTGGACGATGATTCCATCCACCCCGATCCGATCCACCTCCTTGAGGGTGGCGATGACATCGTCGAGCTCCCGGTCGGTGACCAGGGTGTTGATCGTGAGGTAGATGTTTTTATGTTCTTTCTGCGCGACGGTTCGAAGTCCGGCGAGCTCTTCAACCGTGAGATTTGTCGCACCTTTACGGGCGGAAAGCCTTTTGAGACCGAGATATACGCCATCAGCCCCTTCACTAAACGCGTGAAGGGCGCTTTGCAAGGAACCGGCCGGAACGGTGAGTTCAATCATGAATTACAGCCTACGGTTCTCCCCGGGACGTGTCAACGTTCCTACTCTGTGATATACTTAGCGTCTGAGATGGAGGAGATGATATGTCTACCACCCCAAGTATTTCGGTTACGAAAGGAACAATCATCTACGAGCAGGGTCAGCCATGCACAACGATGTTCGTTTTGCAAAGCGGAACCATCGGTTTATATCTGAACTGGGCTACACCGACGCAATTTCAACTTCTCGAGATTTCAAAGGTCGGTACGATGTTCGGCGAAATGGGGCTCTTTGAAAAAGATCCCCGTAATGCGACGGCGATCGCTCTGACCGATTGTATGTTGCTTGAAATCTCAAGCGAAAGCTTTCCCCGGTTTGTTCAGGAGCATCCCGACCAGACGATCAACATCATTTTAGATTTGAGCCAGCGTTTCAAGATGGCGCTGCAGGAGATCAAAGCCGGTCAGGAAATCATCGCTGAATCACTTGCCGCTTTGAAAGAAATGAGCGAGTGCAAGAAAGACACTCTGAAAGATCGAATCAAGCGAATCAGTGATTACCTGCTGGATATCCCCGAAGATGTTCCGCCGGAGCTGTATCTCTCCTTGAACTCCCGTTTCCACGGGACGATGTACTGACAAACGAAACATTTTCTCAGTGTAATGCATGCTCTTGCTAAAGACAGGGAAAAACGATACGGTTGAAACCGTACAACTTCTCTCGATATGAGAAATTGACCCCATTTTTAAAGGAGAAGTCCATGACACTCAATGACATCAAACATGCGAAGCTGAAGGCATGGATCGAGGAATTTGCTGCCCTTGCCACCCCCGATGCGATCGTAATTGCGAATGGAAGCCAAGAGCAGTATGACGAATTGATTCAACAGCAGATTGATGACGGATACTGCGTTCCCCTAAACCCGGAAAAGAAGCCGGGCTCGGTTGCGTACAACTCCGATCCTTCCGATGTTGCACGTGTTGAAAATCGTACCTACATCGCCAGTGAAACGAAAGATGAGGCCGGTCCGACAAACAACTGGATCGATCCCGTTGAACTGAAGAAGACGATGACGGATCTCTATAGAGGAAGCATGAAGGGACGAACGCTCTATGTCATTCCCTTCTCAATGGGCCCGTTGGGCTCTCCGATCGCCAAGATCGGTGTCGAGATTACCGACAGCGCCTACGTCGTGCTCAACATGATGATCATGACCCGTGTAGGAGTCAAGGTTCTTGATTTGCTCGGAACCGACGGAGAGTTTGTTCCCTGTCTCCACTCCGTCGGAAAGCCCCTGGCCAAAGGCGAGAGCGACAACGGCAAATGGCCTTGTGCCCCGCTTGAGGACAAGTACATCTCCCACTTCCCCGAAACCCGTGAAATCTGGTCCTACGGTTCCGGTTACGGCGGGAACGCGTTGCTTGGCAAGAAGTGCCTTGCCCTTCGAATCGCCAGCGTCCTTGCTCGTGATGAGGGATGGCTCGCCGAACATATGCTGATTCTCAAGATCACCAATCCCCAAGGCAAATCGATTTTCGTTACCGGCGCATTCCCGTCCGCCTGTGGAAAGACCAACCTCGCAATGCTCGTTCCGACGATTCCCGGATGGAAAGTCGAGACGATCGGAGACGATATCGCCTGGATGAAGTTCGGTAAGGATGGTCGCCTCTATGCGATCAACCCTGAAGCCGGATTCTTCGGTGTCGCCCCCGGTACCAGCGAGAAGTCCAACTACAACGCGATGAAGGCCGCTTCGAAGAACACGATCTTCACCAACTGCGCCTTGACGGAAGACAACGATGTCTGGTGGGAAGGAATCGGATACGATGCTCCCGGCAAACTGATCGACTGGACGAACAACGAGTGGATCCAGGACAAGGGCAACAAGGCTCAGAAGCCCGCCGCTCACCCGAACGCCCGCTTCACCGCTCCTGCCAGCCAAGCTCCCTCGATCGCCCCAGAGTGGGAAGATCCGAAGGGTGTTCCGATCAGCGCGATTCTCTTCGGCGGACGCCGTCCGAAGACGGTTCCATTGGTGCACCAGAGCCGCGACTGGAACCACGGAGTGTTCCTCGGTTCGATCGTCGGTTCGGAGATCACCGCCGCCGCGCTCGACTTGAAGGTCGGAACGATCCGCCGCGACCCGTTCGCGATGCTGCCGTTCTGCGGATACCATATGGGCGACTACTTCAACCACTGGATCAAGATTGGAGAAAATGCTCCCGATTCTTCCAAGCTCCCGAAGATCTTCTATGTCAACTGGTTCCGTAGAGATGATGACGGCAAGTTCATCTGGCCGGGCTTCGGAGAAAACAGCCGCGTGTTGAAGTGGGTCTTTGAGGCCACCGAGGGAACCGCAAAGAGCGTTGACACCCCGATCGGAATCATGCCCGCCCACGGTGCGATCGATCTTCCCGAAGGTGTTACCGAAGAGCAGATGGACGAGCTGCTTGCCGTCGATGTCGATGGCTGGCTCGCTGAAGTGGCGGACATCAAAACGAACCACTATCCGAAGTTCGGAGATCGCCTTCCGAAACAGCTTATCGAATGCCTTGCCGGGCTGGAAAAGAAACTGAAGGCGGCGAAGTAACAATCAAAGCAATCTACCGACGGCCCTCGATTCGAGGGCCGTTTTGCCGATTTATGACCCGAGCTGAACGGATCAGCTCCATCCGGAATCTCGAAAGAACGATAAAAACCTTTTCCCGGGCGTTGCACAACGATCCTCTTTATGGGTAGGATTGAGAGACTTCTTGGAGGTCATCATTCTTCTTATCAGGGAGCTTCTCGATGGCAAAACAATCACAGAATACCGTCAAATATGGTCCGAGTGACCGTCCGCCCCTCGGGTCGTGGATTCCGATGAGCATCCAACACGTCTTTGCGATGTTCGGTGCGACCATTCTTGTTCCGATTCTTACCGGACTTTCTCCATCGACCGCTTTGTTTACTGCGGGAACGGGAACCCTCATCTATATTTTGATAACACGATCCAAAGTTCCGGCTTTCCTTGGCTCTTCTTTTGCGTTCATCCCCGCCTTGATCGCGATCTCTTCCTCCTATGGCGTCGCCTATGCGATGGGAGGGGCGTTTGCCAGCGGAGCTTTTTATGTCATTGTGGCTCTGATCATCAAAAAAAGCGGACATGGATGGATTGGCAAAGCTCTTCCTCCGGTGGTGATCGGAAGCGTGATCGTGGTGATCGGTCTTTCCTTGGCTCCGACGGCGATGGGAATGGCGATGAATGACGCTTCAGGCAATTACAACCTCCTGGTGTTCACCGTGGCGATGGTGACCCTGGCCTTCACGATCGTGGCGAATCTCTTCCTGAAAGGGTTCTTCTCGATCATCCCGATTCTCATCGGGCTTGTCGCCGGATATCTCTTTTCCCTGATCATCGGTTTCATCAGTCCCGCCCACGCCCTCATCGACTTCACCGCGGTTCATCAGGCGGCGTGGTTCGGACTGCCGACCTTTGCCGTTCCCAAGTTCAATCTCGTCGCCACGGTAACGTTTGTAATCGTCTCTTTGGCGACGATTTGCGAACATTTGGGTGATACGATCACGATCAGCAAGGTCGTCGGCGAAGACTACCTTGTTGACCCCGGTTTGCACCGCACCCTTACCGGAGACGGGTTGGCCACTCTGTGGGCGTCACTGTGGGGCGGTCCCCCCAACACTACGTATGGTGAGAACATCGGTGTTCTTGCCCTTACCCGCGTGTACTCTGTGTGGGTGACCGGAGGAGCTGCGGTGATCGCGGTTCTCCTCTCCTTCTTCCCCAAGTTCGGAGCTCTGATCCAAACGATCCCGAGTCCCGTCCTCGGCGGGATTTCGATGCTTCTCTTCGGAATCATCGCATCAAGCGGACTGAGAACATTGGTCGACAGCGGTGTCGATTACGAAGACAAGCGCAACCTCACGATCAGCAGCGTGATCCTCGTCATCGGAATCGGCGGCGGAGCCCTCTCCTTTGCAATGGGCAAGGATCTTATGTTCACGTTGGAAGGCGTGGCGCTGGCAACCGTCGTCGGAATCTTCCTCAACCTCGTTCTTCCTAGGAACGGAACAACTATAGAGTAAACTATAGAGTAATAATCATATACGTCAGGGGGTCGATCGGCTCCCTGATATCATTTCACCGGCTTTTCTGTTATCCTTAAACGATGCATACCTATACCGTGGTCGACAGCGATGATGCTCTTATCAAGCTCAGAAACACATGGAAGGAAGATCAAGTCTCCACGATCGCGATGGATTTTGAAGGGGAGTACAACCTTCACATCTACGGCGAGCATCTGTGTCTCATTCAAATCTATGATCGGACGACATTCCACCTGATCGATCCCTTTAAGATCTCAGTACCTGAGTTGAAGCATTTTTTGGAAGATGAGACGCTTGAGAAGATCATGTTCGATTGCGCAAGCGATGCCGCCTTGGTTCGAAAGAACCACGCGATCGTCCTCAAGAACATCTATGACCTCAGAATCGCCGCGAAGCAGCTGGGTATGGATGGAGGACTGACCAGAATTCTCGACCACTATCTTCCCGACCGAACCCGGCATACGACCGGATCAAAGAAGAAACATCAAAAAACCAATTGGCTCTTACGGCCCCTTTCTCAGGAACAGATTCAATACGCCTTGGAGGACGTGGAGCATCTCTTCACCCTCAAAGCCCTGATCATCGCCGATCTTGAGAAACAAGGTCTCAGAGAAAAAACCAGGGAATTGATGGAAAGCGCGGGGATGCCCAAGGGTCCTGATAAACCGGGCTGGACGAAGTATTCCTCCTATCGCCATCTCTCCAAGGAGGAGCGAATCCTGCTGAAGCATTATTATCTGGCCCGCGAGCACGTCGCCAAGCGAAGGAACGTGCCGGCGGTCCGAATCATGAACAAGAAGCTCGTCTTGAAGATGGCCAAGGAGAAGCCTCGGAATCGAGAGGAGTTCGAGGCCTACACGCAAAGAAACGATCTGTTGACGGCGCTTTTGGAGTCTCACGCCAAAGCCATGAAGGAGATCGCTTCCTTGGCTTGAACAAGAAGTGAAAGAGTCCGACAGATCGGGGTGGGGATGTCGTGCTTCCTGCCCAAGGCGGCCACCGATCCGGCAAACCACTCGTTTTCCGTCGTCCGACCCGCTTCCAGGTCTTGGCACATCGAAGTTTTTCCGTCGCCCAAAGTGATGACGAGGTTGTGGTTCTCTTCGATAAAGGAATCGGGGATCCGGACCCCCTCGGCCGACGCTACGGCCTGCACTTCGGCACACACCCCGTAGGCGAGCTCTTTCACCGCTTTTTGATCGAGCTGTCCGTAGTTCGCCAGCAACAGCCCGCTGATCGTATTGTACGCTGTATTGAGCATGAACTTGTTCCACTGCATCAGATGGATATCCTTCGGTACGACCGCTTCGATGCCGGCGGAGGCAAACAGTTCCGACAGCGCAGAGACTCGGTCCGTCGAGGAATTATCCCGTTCGCCGAAGACGATTCTCCCTTCGGCGGTGAACTCGATCCGGTTGCTCACGTGGGTAGAGTTCAATCCCACGGCGAAACCGTGGAGAATCTTCTCCCATCCGAAGGCGGCGGCCAGGACTCCCTCGCTTTCGATTCCGTTGAGCAACGTGAGAATTACCGTAGAGGGACCGACGATCGGCTTCATCTGTTCAATGACGGTATGCAAATGGTGGTTTTTCGTGGCGATGATGATGAGATCGGTCGAGCCGATTTCATCGGCGCATCGATACGCAAACGGAGCGGCTTCTCCATTTATGATAATGCCATCCCGAAGATAGCGTTCTTTCCGCTCTTCATCCACCAGGAACGACAACGAGCATACCGAGTTCAGACGTTGACCGTAGAGAGCTCCCACGGCTCCCGCTCCGACGATGACGACATTCTTCATCTGACAATAATCTCCTCGATCAGGGAAGCCAAGCGCTCAAGTTCGCTCAGCGGAATATACTCTTCTTTGGAATGAGCATTCTCGTAGCCGACGCAACAGGTGAGGGTGGGAATACCCAGGCCATTGAAGATATTGGCGTCGCTGCCGCCTTGCGTCTTCTTGAATTCGACCGGGATCTTCAATGCGCCGCATGCTTCGGTGAAGCGTCTAACGACCGGACTGTCGGTATGATGCCGATATCCTTCATAGAGACGATAGTGGTGGGTATGAACCGTTCCTCCCGCTAAGCGGGCGGTCTTTTCCAAGACTTCGACCATATGGTTGATTTGCTTGTCGATTTTTTCTTCATCCAGGCTTCTCGCTTCGAAGTGTATCGTCGCTTCCGAACTGATCACATTGGTGGCGCCGGGGGCGACGAAGGAGCCTACGTTCGCCGTGGTTTCCTCATCGATGCGAAAGAGGTGCATCGCAGCGATCGCATCCGAACCGATCTTGATCGCGCTGACTCCGTCTTCCGGTTTGAAGCCGGCATGGGCGGCTTTCCCGCCGATGACCACATCCAGGCGGTCGTGATAGGAGGCTTGGATGATCGCTCCGCCCACCGGACCGGAGGCGTCAAACGTATACCCGCAGGAAACGGCATCCAACAACGATCGATCGACCTGTTTTGCACCGGCAAGGCCCGTTTCCTCGGCGATGGTGAAGAGCACCACCAGCGGAGGATGCTTCCTTCCCTCCGTGATGACCTTTTCCAATGCGTGCAGCAACGCCGCCACGGCGGCCTTGTCATCCGCTCCGAGAGCGGTGGTTCCATCGCTTCGGATGATGTCATCCTCAACGACCACGTGAGCCCCGACGGCCAAGTCCACCGTATCCATGTGGGTGTTGAGCATCAGGGCATCTCCCTCTCCCCCAAGATACCCGTAGAGATTCCCGGCAGCGTCATACCGGGTACTGAACCCCAATGCCAAGAGCTTCTGTTCCAGAAACAGCGCAACCCTGTCCTCCCCGAAGGAGGGCGAATCAATGGCGACAAGACTTTTGAAGATATCAAGCAATTTCATAGGGCAAGCTTAACATAAAGAGGGGAGACAGAGAAGAAAGGCGAAGGAAAAGGTTTAGTGTCACTCTCCGGCAGGTTATGATATCGTTGAGGGGAAACCGGGGCACAGGGAGGGAATCTGATGGAACTGCTTGGATCTTTGAGTCGATATATCAGTCAACAGCTTGATGAACGAAGATTCGATTCTGTCGAGAAAGAGGAGTTCCGGGCGACATTGGAGGCGGCGCTGCTGATGCCTGCCTTTGATAAGCCGATCGTAAGAAGCGAATGGGTGAAGGAGCATGATGCTCTTCGAATCGAAAAATTGACATGGCAAGTCGGTTTCGGTCTCAGTGAAGGGTATCTTCTCTCCCCGGCGGGTGCTCAGGAAAAGCTTCCCGGCATCCTTGCGCTTCATGACCATGCAGGGGAGAAGTTCTGGGGAAAGAGCAAAATCGTAGATATCGGTGAAGAGCTCGACCAATCCCTGGTTGAACACCGGAGGCGATATTATGGGTCGCGAGCTTGGGCCAACGAGCTGGCCAAACGAGGCTATGCGGTCTTTGTGCCCGATCTTATCGGCTTTGAAAGCCGAAGAATCAAGGTCGGCGAACTACCAAAGTCACTGGTTCAAGACCTGTTGACTCCTCCGCTTAAGATCGTCGAGGGAGGAACCTGCCGGAACGATGACCTGGTCTTGGATGACAGTCTTGAAAACAGGGTCGCGTATAACGCCCTTGCCCGGGGGCTGGAACATGTCATCGCCAAAGTGCTGATGAGCGGCGGCTGCACGTGGGCGGGGTATGCAGCTGCGGAGGATCTGGTCGCCTTGGATATCCTGTCCGAACACGAGCTTGTCGACGGCTCCCGCCTAGGGTGCGGAGGCTTGAGCCTCGGAGGACTGAGGAGCGTATTGCTGAGCGCTCTTTCTCCGAAGATCCAAGCGAGCTTCGTGACAGGGTTCATGACCACCTTCAAGGACCTGGTGAACGCCAAAGCGACGAATCATACCTGGATCGCCTATGCCCCCCAGCTCAGCCATCTCGGCGAGTTCGGTGATCTGCTTCAGTCTCACGCCCCAAAACCCCTCCTGGTTCAACACGGCAGACAGGATCGGCTCTTCACCTTCAGCGAAGTGGAGCGAAGCGTTTCACGGATCGGAGCGCATTATAAGAATGATCCGGAAAGATTCCTCTTCACCGTATATGACGAACCGCACCTCTTCAATGAGCTGATGCAGGAAGAGGTGTTTGAGTTTTTCGATCATTTTTTCTTCTTGTGAAGCTGCTCATCGAAGACGCGGACGTTGTATGAGGAGACTTTCAAGTGTTCACGCATCGCCTTCAGCGCCGCTTCTTTGTCCCGAGCCCGGAGGGCATGGTAGATCTGCCGGTGGCGGGCGATTGCGTCCTCGATTCCCCCTTCGATGAGGATTCCCTTGCCCATATAATCGCGAAGAAGCGAGGTAAGGGTTCCAATGAAGAGAGCCAGGAGATTGTTTTCCGTCGCCTTGGCGAGAGCGAGGTGGAACGACTCATCCAAGCTGACCCGGACTTTGAAAGGAAGGGTCTTGTTTTCAAATTGGGTGAGGATCGAATCGATTTCCTCAAGCTCCTCATCGGTAATCTTCTCGACAACGAGCTCGATCGCCGAAAGCTCAAGGATCGCTCTGACCTCTGTCAGCTCTTCGCTGCTGATCTGGTCGACTTGCATGATGCGGTTGACCGCATTCATCACCGTGGAGGTTTCGGGACGGGTGATATACGCCCCGCTTCCGGTTTTCAGGGTGACCAGGCCACGTTCCTGCAGCAGTTTGATCGCCTCTCGGACAACCGGCCGGCTGACGTTGTACTGCTTGGCGAGATTCATCTCGCTTGGGAGCTTATCACTGACCTTCGTCGGGGAGGTGAGAATCACCTCCTCCAGATGGTCGGCTATCTGCATGCTGAGATTCGTCCTCGAAAGGGTAATATGCTCAATGTCGAGTACAGAACCTTCTTCACTCACGGCATCGTCCTTTTTGAATCGCTTTGATCGTTGCTTTCGCTCCTTGGTGAAGGAAGGAGATATCATCCCCGCAACTGAAATAGTCTACTCCTAATCCCCTCCAAATGTCGATAGCCTTCTGATTGGGACCGATTGAGACTCCGATGGGTATGCCCGCCTTCTTCGCTTGGGCGATCGCATGCTTTGACAGTTCGAGCACGTTCGGATGAACAGATTCACCGATCAAGCCGATCGAGGAGGCCAAGTCGTTCGGACCCAGGACAAGAGCATCGAGCCCGTCAAGGGTGAGAATCCGATCGATTTCTTCGACCGCTTTATGATGCTCGACCTGGATGAAACGGACGATATCATCCTCCGCGTTCTTGAGGTATTCACTCATGTCGAGATTATTGTAGTGAATGGATCTTCGCGGACCGAAACCTCGAACCCCCCGAGGGGGATAGAGGCATTCCGCCAACGCTGCTTTGACATCCTCATACCCCTTGGTCTGGGGGATGATGATTCCGTCGATTCCCATCTCCAGAACCGGTTTGATCGCTTCCATCGTCCAGGCGGGAACCCGCACCACGGCAGCGGCTCCTCCGGCGTTCGCCGCCGTGACGTGGTTCAGGATGAGAGGTCGGTCGAACGCTGCGTGCTCAGCGTCGATCCAGATGAAATCATAGCCGTAGATCGCCAGCGCCTCGCTGATCGCCGGATCTCCCAAGAAGACGTGTCCGCCGATCGCGGTGCCGTTCTTCAATTTTTCCCGCAGTTCCTTTCCGTATCTCATGGTTCTAGTCCCAAGCGGGCTCTCAGCTGGGCTTCGAGCCGAATCAAGCTGGCGATTTCATGCCTTCCGTTCTCATTCAACAACGAGGGGTCTTTTGTCCGGGTGGTGAGACTCATCGGCATACCGGTAAGGCTTCTGTGGTACTTGGCGTTCACCGGATAGGAGCGCGCCTCGGCGACCGCCCATACGGTGAGGTGATCCATCACCTCGCGAGCGAGAACCGGATCCTCCAAGTAGTGCTTGAAAAGCCATGCGTAGAGGTCAATGTGGAAGTTCGCCATCACTCCGTTATACCCATGATATCCCATCAGCCATGAATCCAGAACCGTCGCGGTGTTGGCGTTGAAGAGGGCGAGACCGGTGCCTTTGACGAGTTCAGCCCGCCGTTTTTGAATCTCCAACGAACATGAGACATCCTTGAGGAAGACCAATTTGTCCTCTTTTGCCGCCCATCTCAGGAACTCGTCGCTTAGGAGACGCAGATAGGGATAGGGGCACTCATACAAGCCGAACGCGACCTCCGGCAACTGGACAAAGATGTCTTCGATGTTTTTTCGGAAGATCTCCTCTCCTTCATTCTCTTGAGCAAGGCGGTTGGAGACCAGCACTACGGCATCGACTCCCGTTTCGCTCATCTTTCCCAGTTGATCGATCTGCTTGGCGTGCTCGTCGGCGGTGTGGCCGCTTGCGATCACTTTGATCTTTCCATCAGCCGCTTCGACCACCGCCTTGGCAAGGTCGAGCTTCTCTTCTTCGGAGAGAAAAAACATCTCGCTGGATTGACAGACGGCGAAGATTCCATCCGCTCCCCGATCGATATACCACTTGGTTAGGGCTTCGACCGCCGGGTAATCAATCCTGTCATCGAGGGTGAAGGGGGTGATCATCGTGGGCCAACAGCCCCTATATACCGTATCTTTCATTGTGACATCCTTATAGCAATCCCGCGGCTCGAGGCAGGAAGAGGCTGAGCTCGGGGAGGTAGGTGATGAGGACCAAAAGGATCAGCATGACCACGAGTGGCCACCAGATCTCGCGCACGATGTCCTTGAGCGGGGTACCGGTGATTCCGCTGGTGATGAAGAGCAGCATTCCGAAGGGCGGAGTGGAAAGACCGACCATCATGTTGTACGTTACGATCACTCCGAAGTGGATCATGTCGATTCCAAGGGCGCGAGCTACCGGAATCATGATAGGAACGAACACCAGCTGGATCGTGGAGGTGTCCACGAACATTCCCAGAATCAGGATGATGACGTTCACGATGAAGAGGAACGTGTACTTGCTGGTTGTAAGGCTGAGGATCCAATTGCCGATGTTTTGGGCAAGCTGCTCACGAGCGACGATATAGCTGATCACCGTAGCCGCTCCGATCATGATGCTGGTCGACCCGATATCCTTGATCGTCGTCTTCAGCACCTCCACGAGGTCTTCGAGCCCCATCGCCCGATAGGCGAAGAAGGAGATGAGAAGCGCATACAAGCCGGCGACCGCGCCAGCTTCGGTGGGGGTCATCACTCCCGTGTAGATTCCGACGAGGAGAATCACCGGAGTGAGGAGAGCGGGAATCGCCGCCACCGTGTTCTTCAGAAATACTGTCCAGACGATTTTCTCACCGCGGGGATAATTGCGGATATGGGAGACGATCGCGACGTAGATCATCAGGAAAATCGTCAACAAAATGGCGGGAACCACTCCGCTTAGAAAGAGCGCTCCGACGCTGGTCGATGAAAGCATCGCGTAAATGACCAGAGGAATCGAAGGCGGGAAGGTCGGTCCGATCGTCGCCGAAGCGGCGGTCATCGCGCAGGCGAACTCGACTTCATATCCGGCATCCCTCATCGCTTCGATTTCAATCTTTCCCAGTCCCGCCGCATCGGCGATCGCCGAGCCGGTCATCCCGCTGAAGAGGAGGGAGCCAAGGATGTTTACATGCCCGAGGGCTCCGCGGACCCGCCCCATCAC
>JGI24710J26742_10000742_pt1 | contig 30661 bp, 29 predicted proteins | sample BioPla2DNA2_FD_26742 | JGI IMG/M metagenome (IMG submission 26742)
CATGGCGATTGCCGCAGTTTGTAAAGTCATATTAAGTTGAAGCACGCTTTGATCCTGACTTAAATCAGAACTTGCGGTTCGCTCGACTACTCTGCCACAGCCTCAGAGCCATTACCAATAGCTATTGCAACCGCTACCCCTTGAAAGCTGCTGTTGCTTTGTGTCACCGCCTGAGTCTGGGCAAGATCAGCATTAATTCTTTGTTCCAATACAGTAATCGCTGTAGGGCAACTCATCCCATCTAACCTCCTAGTTTTTAAAATTTTTGACCCAGATATCTTCAAAAAATTTGAGATATCTATTTTATTGCCTGTTTCATAATATGTCGGAGATTGAAAGTTGGACAAAGGTTAGCGGGAATATTGTTAATTANAAGTTCGCTAAGGTTCAAATCATATCTTCCCGGAGAAGTTTTAAATGGCATCCTCAGAAACTACAATAAAAAAACACCTGCTCAGATATGGTCTGACAGGTGATTTTTTTATTCCTTGCGCTTTTCGTGATACAAAGTCTCAAGAAACCACCGCCGGATAATACATTAGTACATATTAAGCTTTAATTTTGGCTTATTGGTCTATCCGGATTATTCTTTTATTTTATACACTAGACAATACACATCATTATTATGCTTTAAAACATAGCTATTCCCGGTGTTGAAAAACATAGCTTGCTTATCTTTCTGTATTTCGTCAAGATTTTGCCAATGTTTCCTAATAGCATCCAGTGGGTTTTTCGCTATAATGTAAAAGTTTCGCAGATCTTTTGTGTTTATAAAAAACAGAATTGACAAAGCCGTTGCTTAGCTATATTATGCTGATAAGCAGCGGTTTTTTTATTCTATAAGGCCTGAAAGGAGGGCCTTGTTATGAGCAAGTGGAAAAAGGCGATTTTAATTCTATGTTTGTGTCTTTCTATTGCGGTATCCATATCGTCCGGCACCATTGCTAAATATATAAAGACCCCGGAATCTATGGATGCATCGGTTACCGCAAAGTATTACCGGTACTAAAAAATATGGTTTAACTGAGAAAATAGATTATATATGCACAGGCGGTGGAGCACTTATCCGCTTTTTGACAGGATAAGAGCTTCCTGTAGCAAAAGCATTACGTCATGCTGCAGACGCTTTTAACGGGAGGAAATCATGATTCTTGAATTCGGATTCGGAACAGGCCTGCAGACTGTAGATGTACCAGCAAAAAATCTGATAGATATTTTGATACCAAATGAAGTGCAGCCCGGACTAAAAGGTGAATCCGAAGTAATAAGAGGACTTCAGACACCAATTGATTCTCCGCCTTTATCCCGGATTGTAAAACCCGGTGAAAAGATTGTGATTGTCACAAGCGATATCACCCGTCCTATGCCTACATATGTTGTAATGCCTTTTATATTGGACGAGCTTTATAAAGCCGGTGTTGCACCTTCAGATATAACACTGGTATTTGCTTTGGGCAGCCATAGAAAACATACCGAGGAAGAGCGCAAAAAATTAGCCGGTGAACGCGCATGGAATGAGATTCGTTGTATAGATGGAGATATGTCGGACTGTGTTCATATGGGTGTTACCTCAAGAGGAACACCGGTAGATATTGTGCGTATCGTTGCAGAAACTGATAAACGAATATGTTTAGGGAATATCGAGTATCACTATTTTGCCGGATACAGTGGTGGTGCTAAAGCGATTATGCCTGGAGTATCCAACAGGGAGGCAATCCAGGCAAATCATTCCCGCATGGTAGATTCGGCTGCCTGTGCTGGTAGGTTAGAGGGGAACCCGGTGCGGGAGGATATTGAAGAATCCGTAGCACGTTTCTGTCCAGTAGATTTTATTCTTAATGTCGTTCTGGATGAAAAGAAACAAATAATCCATGCTGTAGCCGGTCATCCGGTAAATGCTCACCGGGCAGGCTGCTCTTTTTTGGATTCACTCTATTCCAAGAAAATAAAGGAACAAGCGGATATTGTAATATGTTCCCAGGGTGGCGCACCCAAAGATTTAAACCTCTATCAGACACAAAAAGCACTAGACAACGCAAAGCACGCTGTGAAGAAAAATGGGATCATAATAATGATCGGTTCCTGCCGCGAAGGCTTGGGCGAACGAGTGTTTGAGCAATGGATGACAAATTGCGAAAATGCACATACATTAATTGAACGCATACAGAGAGATTTTCAATTAGGTGGACATAAAGCTGCGGCTATAGCGATGGTGCTTGAAAATGCCGATATATATCTTGTATCCGAAATGGAACCCGACTTTGTGAAAAGCATATTCTTAAAACCTTTTCCTTCGGCGCAGGCAGCATTAGATGCTGCATTTGACAAACTCGGCAAGAACGCAACAGTCCTGGCAATGCCTTATGGAGGCTCTACGCTGCCTGTTGTGATGAAATAATCAAATGTTTGAAAGGAAGAAAAATCATGGACTACGCAAAAGAATCACTAAAGCTGCACAATGAATGGAAGGGCAAAATTGAAGTCAGAGCCACAGTACCTGTTAATACAAAAGAAGATCTTTCCCTGGCCTATACTCCCGGTGTCGCCCAGCCTTGTCTTGAAATTCAAAAGGATATTATGAAAAGTTATGATCTGACCCGCAGATGGAATTTGTGCCTGGTAGTAACAGACGGTACAGCCGTGCTTGGGCTTGGAGATATAGGCCCCGAAGCAGGCATGCCTGTTATGGAGGGCAAATGTGTTCTGTTTAAATCCTTTGGTGATGTAGATGCATTCCCGCTTTGCATCAAGAGTAAGGATGTAGACGAAATTGTAAATACAATTTACCTTATCTCCGGAAGTTTTGGCGGTGTAAATTTAGAGGATATCGCAGCGCCCCGTTGTTTTGAGATTGAAAAGAAACTTAAAGAAAAATGTGATATTCCTATTTTCCATGACGATCAACACGGTACAGCGGTGGTTACATTAGCAGGCATCATTAACGCATTAAAGATAGTAGGCAAAAAGAAGGAAGACGCGAAAATCGTTGTCAACGGTGCAGGCGCTGCAGCAATATCCATCACTAAATTGCTTCTATCCGATGGCTTTAGAAATATCATACTTTGTGACCGAAGCGGTGCTGTCTATAAAGGCCGTGAGAAGGGTATGAACGCCATAAAGGAAGAGATGGCTGATGTAACAAACCTTGATAAAAAGCAAGGAGATTTAAAAGATGTGTTGGTTGGAGCAGATATATTCATAGGTGTATCGGCACCCGGCGTTTTGACTGCCGAAATGGTAATGACTATGGCTAAGGACCCTATTGTATTTGCATGCGCCAACCCTACACCGGAGATCAATCCTGATGATGCCAAGGCAGGCGGAGCAAAAGTAATAGCCACAGGTCGCAGCGATTACCCTAACCAGATCAATAATGTCCTTGCATTCCCTGGTATATTCCGCGGTACATTTGATGTGCGGGCAAGTGATATCAATGATGAAATGAAAATCGCGGCAGCATATACGTTAGCTGGATTAATCACTGACGAGGAGCTCACTCCCGAATACATTATACCTAAAGCATTCGATAAAAGGGTTGGAGAAGCCGTTGCCAAGGCTGTTGCAGAAGCAGCCAGAAGAAGTGGTGTTGCTCGCATTTAATAATTAGACCAAGTTTAACAAAAGTAATGTGAATATTGGAGGGTGGGGAAAAATGTTGGAGCACTTAATCTTTAAGCACTCCAACATTTATTTTAGAACCATCAGAATCGGGATAAGGCCTGATTCCTTATCTTATTCCAACCCTGCACCCTTCATGGCTGAAAGGGCATGATTAGTATAATGTGCTAAAACTCCCCGACGCTGCGTAATCACTGGATTACGGTGACTTTTTCTGCGTTCTTTAAGAATCCGGATCATCTCTTCTTCACTCTTTTTTTCTCCCTTTACACCGATTACCTGCAGGCGGCGCTCCGGGATATTTATTTCAATCAGATCATAATCTTCGAGTAAGGCAATAGGGCCGCCTGCCATTGCTTCAGGTGAAACATGACCAATGCATGCACCCCTTGTCCCTCCGGAGTAACGGCCATCTGTAATTAACGATACTGTCCCGTTAAGGGCAGGATCGGATACTATTGCCTCTGTTGTCATCAGCATTTCCGGCATCCCTGTACCTCTCGGACCCTCATAACGGATAACAAGCACATCACCCTGATTGATTTCATGGTTAACAACAGCATTATAGCAATCTTCTTCGTTGTTGAATACTCTGGCTGGACCTACATGCACACGCATGTTATTTGGAACTGCCGAATACTTTACAACAGCCCCATCCGGTGCCAGATTCCCCTTTAGAACAGCAATGGAGCCAATCTCCTCGCATTTTTCAACCGGAACCAGGACCTGATCACGTTCGAGACCATAGTTATGAAGATATCCAAGAATATTTTCAAAGTAGCCCTCTCTCTGAAGCTGCTCAAGATTTTCACCAAGTGTTTTACCAGTAACGGTCATTACACTAAGATCCAGATGGTTCTTAATCATAATCTGAACCATTGGCATGCCTCCGGCAGCCCAAAGTGCTTCTGTTGTATATCTGCCGCTGGGGGCAATATTGGCAACATGCGGGACTTTATGGTTGATTCGGTCAAACTCTGCAATGACATCCATATCCAGGCCGGCTTCACGAACAAGATCAGGAATATGTAAAAGTCCATTTGTCGACCCTCCGATTGCCGCATGGACAGCAATTGCATTTCGAACCGCTGCAGGAGTAACAATATCTGAAAACCGAAGTCCCTGCCTTACAAGATTCATTATCTGTTCTCCGGCCTTCCTGGCGTATGCCTTGATCTCCCGTTGTGTCGCAGGAGCCAGTGCATTTCCGGGGAAACAGAGTCCTAGTGCCTCCACCATACTCTGCATCGTCGAAGCAGTCCCCATAAACTGGCATGAACCCACTGAAGGGCACCCTGTCACCTTATATCTGCGCAGTTCTTTTGCTGAAATTTCACCACGCTTCACACGAAGCGAAATATCATGATCCCCTAAAGAAGTAGACATGTTTGGGCTGACTCTCATACTGCCGCCGGGAACAAAAACAGTCGGCAGATTCAGGCGAGCCGCAGCTTTAAGTTGGGCAGGTATGGACTTATCACAGGATGATATCAGAACAATACCATCCCATGGCTGATGACGCCCGTGAAGTTCAACCATATCAGCGATGGATTCCCTAGACGCAAGAACGTAGTTCATGCCGTCATGTCCCTGTGCACATCCATCACAAATATCGGTTACATGAAAGTTAGCGGGATGTCCACCACCAACATAAACACCGTTTGACGTCTGTTGAGCTAACTCCAAAAGATGAGCGCTGCCAGGATGGCTATCGCCCCATACATCACTGATAAGAATCTGAGGTTTTGTAATGTCTTCTTCAGACCATCCGGTTCCCAGTTGAAGCGCATCAAATTGCGCCCACAAAGCTCTTTCGTTTTTACTCGACGGACAAAATCCGCAGTTATCCAGTGAACAACCCATAATTGCCTCCTATGAAACTATAAATTCAGAATGCTTAAAGATCAACGCTGGAGTTACATTCTGCTAAAACAATTATATAGCATGGGGTCTTTTTTACAAAGGTATTAACTATTGTAAATCAGGCATTGCCACGCTGCTCTCATCTTATTGCCATTCACCATGGATAAGGAATACCTCGATAATCAAAGAAATTCCATTTATATGGCATATCCGGTAACCGTTTAAAAAGATTTAAGATACCCTCCGCGCTTTCCCATGGGTCAATATTGCTATGCGAACATACAGCCCACAAGTAAGGCATCCTCAAAGTTATATACATCTTCAAGAATCGGCAGTGCTTTCCCCCACTTATCACGCTTCCATATTTCATTATCCTGATCCTTCGAATGATACCATACATTCCACTCGTCAAAGGAAAGGTTTATTTTGTGCTTGGAACGCTTCTTTCCTTTAATCGCATCACAGATGCTCACGACTGTCTTAATGAAATCATCAAGATCCATAGTCCGTGCCAGGAATCCTGGAGTATCGTTTGTTGGGTTTCCATAATAACGATGCAACGATACATAGTCGATGTTTTCATAGCATTCATCCAACATGGTCAATTCCCATGAGCCAAACGTAGGCATATCACTTTTGGAGGAACCACATACAACCAGCTCAATACTCGGATCTACCCATTTCATCAACTTCGCAGATTCATTTGCGATGCGACCATACTCGTATGCTGTTTTACTTCCGATCTGCCAAGGACCATCCATTTCATTGCCCAGGCACCACAATTTAATTCCAAACGGATCCTTGCGCCCATTTTTAATACGCATATCTGAAAACTTACTCCCTCCGGAATGGTTGCAGTATTCCACAATATCCCGTGCATTTTCAGGTCCTCGCGTACCCAAGTTGATACAATACATAAGTTCACTTCCGGCTTTCTGGCACCAGTCATAAAACTCATGCAGACCGACATCATTAGTCTCGGTTGTAAACCATGCCAAATCTAAACGTTTTGGACGCTCATTGAGCGGGCCAACTGAATCCTCCCAGTTAAAACCGGAAACGAAATTTCCACCGGGATATCGGATAACCGGAACATTTAGCTTGCGCACCAGTTCCAGAACGTCACTTCTAAAGCCCTGTTCATCCGCTCTGGGATTTGTAGGTTCATAAATACCACTATATACTGCTCGACCTAAATGCTCGATGAAAGAGCCAAATAGTCTTGGATCAATTTTGCCAATCTGGTATGATTTATCTAGCGTAATCTTTGCTTTTAACATTAGGCACCAACTTTCTCTTCTGCTTTTTCAAAAATAATAATATTCTTTACTGTTTCGCTCGGATTCTCATATGCAGATGAATACGCTTCGGCAGTCTGCTCAAATGTAAAGCGCTTTGTCACAATTCCATTGATATCCGCGAGTCCTCCGGCAATAAGTGAGATCGTAGTGGGATAAAGATTCTTATATCTGAAGATCGAAGTAATCTCGACTTCCTTGGTGCTGAGCAAACCCAGCGGTATATCATTAAGCTGATCTTCACCCATACCGACAATCACAACTCTGCCGTTAGGGCGAACAAGCTGCATACTCAGTTTTACCGTAGAAGAAAAACCGGCACAGTCAAGCACCACATCAACACCGCGACCATTTGTAATTTTCATCACTTCACTGACAATATCGCCCCTACTATCAACCGTATGGGAAGCTCCAAGTTTAAGTGCTGTATCAAGTCTAAGTTTAATGATATCAGAAACGATGATTGTTGATGCACCGCTTGACTTCGCTGCAAACATCGTGACCAAGCCAATACAGCCGGCACCTATAATCAGAACTGAATCCCCCGCTTTAACCTTACCGGTCAATACAGCATTTACACCGATTGCCATTGGTTCAACAAGCGCGCCCTGTTCCAAAGTCATATTATCAGGCAATTTGAATGCATAGTTCTCCGGATATGCAATATACTCCATCAAGCAGCCGTTATATGGCGGTGTTGCCAAAAATATTACATCGGGACAGAGATTATAATGGCCGGTACGGCACATTTCACACGTACCGCAGGAAATGCCAGGTTCAAGCGCTACGCGATCGCCTACATGCAATTTAGTAACTTCAGCACCTGTCTCAACAACAGTGCCAGCGCACTCATGTCCTAGAATAAAAGGATACTCTACTACAAAATCACCGATTCTTCCATGACTATAGTAATGAACATCACTGCCACATACTCCAATAGCCCCCATGCGTACCAATACTTCCTTCGGGCCAATTTTCGGTATTGGAATTTCTCGCATTTCAAGCTGTTTCGATGCCGTTAAGAAAAAAGCACGATTTTTTATTGACATACTACACACCTCTTCCCAATCTTTTGTTTTCTCAAGTTTTATCGTTATTTCTTTGTTTTTCTTTTCTTAAGAGAAATCCATATAAATGTGGTGGATATATACCCCCCTAATGAACTTACTATCATCACATCTTTCTTTTATCTTTGCAAACGACTATAATTATTCAGACTTTACTCATAAAATATTCCTTTTAAAATATGTGAAATAGTTTTGCGGAAGTGTTTCTATTCGTACAATCACCTTGAAAAGATGATAAAGAGTTTATAATTATAACATAATGCCACCCAATCACAATGATCAAAAGTGGCACTATGTATGCAATTACTAGTTTTTTTACAGCTTGCAAGCCTTATTCAGAGCTTCCTCATATATTTCGATAACCTGATCGCTCCAACGATCAAATTCAGGATCTTCTACTCTCAGTTTGGGTGTAACCATAATCTTTTTGATTGCGCGATGCACACCAACTCGCCAGCTTATCGTCGCACAGTAATCAGGCACCAAACGTTTAATCTTGGTATTGTCATAGATGACTGAATGCCGCTTATCACCGTTCAAGGGTCCATACAATTCAGACTTCATTTTAACTAATGCATCAGTTGGGATGTAGTAAGGCTTATATTCCACATTTAATTCATCAGCTACGGCCTGAGCCATCTGATCCCATGTAAGTAATTCATCTGTTGTGATATGTACAGCCTCACCGATAGCATGTTGATTACCCATGAGACCTACAAATCCCTTTGCAAAGTCTTCATTGAAGGTAATTGTCCAAAGTGAAGAACCATCGCCCGGCATGATAATAGGCTTTCCTTCAAGCATTCTCTTAATAACAGGCCAGCTCTCTTCGGGCTGCAGACAGAACGGGATCATATTTTCACTATAGGTATGGCTGGGACGAACAATTGTTACTGGGAAGCCATGTTCCCTAAAAGCCTCCAGCATCAGTCTTTCGCACTCAATTTTGTTCTTGGCATAATCCCAGTAAGGATTCTTTGTTAGCATTCCTTCCGTTATAAAAGGCTGCGTGGGGGGAGTGTGATATATAGCAGCAGTACTAACGAAAATAAACTGCTTCGTCTTTCCTGTAAATAGATTGATATCACGCGCAGCCTGTTCCGGTTCACGTCCAGTGAAATCGGCAACGCAATCAAACTGCATGCCTTCCAGCAACTCTGCAGCTTCAGCCTCATTTGTGATGTCGCCCTTAATAATCTTTACATTTTCGGGCACTTCATCCAAATTGTTGCCGCGATTGAACAGATATAGCTCCCAATCTTTACTCTGTGCGACTAAACGAGTAACTGCACTACTAATAGTACCTGTTCCGCCTATAATTAATGCTTTCATATTTTTTGCGGGTTAAAATAAACCCTACCTCCTTAGCTTATAGTTTTAATTGTTATTTATTGTGTTGTGCTACAATTTTAGATATCAGCTCTGTATTATCTCTCAGCTGTTTAATATTGAGCTCAACACCCAGTTCTTTAAATGTATCCACAAATGAATAGGTAGCCTTTGGAAAGAAACCCTCATGATACGGGCCTTTTACTTCACAGACCTTACCAATCTGATCATAAGCATACTCTCTATCATCAACTATGAACGCAAAATTCATTACGCCCTGGCCATGTTTCTCCAGGAACTCTTGTGCAGGCGTTCCCTTAGGGCATGGTCCATAGACCTCCAATTTTACATCATCCGCTAAATGGTATACCAAGAATTCAATGTACTGCATATTGTGATCAGGATTACCATGAGTGAATGCTGGTACCTTTTCAAATGGTTGCAACTGAATACGTTCAGGTTCGATACCCAGCAGTGTGGTATAACTCTTCTCTGCTTGTTCTAAATCCCATGTACATACAGAAATCTGGCTAATTTTAATAGTTCCAATACTCATAGTTCTAGTTCTCCTTCCATTTTCGCCAAGTTCTCCGACGCCTGCTTGTTTAGCTGTGCAGCATACTGGTTTGCTGATAAAACATCAATGATTACAGCAAGCAAGATGAGTAAGCCCTTTGCAACTACCTGCCAGTTTGAATCCACATTCAAAAGGTTTAATCCATTATTTACCAGACCAACAATTAAACATCCGAACAGCGTTCCAGTTACGTTGGCATTACCACCCTTCATAGATGTTCCGCCTATAACAACCGCCGCAATTGCATCCATTTCCATGCCTGTACCAGCACCAACCTGCGCAGAAGCAGCACGTGCAGTGGCTACAATCGCAGCCAGTCCAGAAGCCACCACACATATAAACAGAAAATCTCATTATATCTGTATTAATACCACACATCTTTGCTGCTTCAAGATTGCCGCCCATTGCCAATACATATCTGCCGAATTTTGTATTGTCCAATACAATCCACATAATGACAACAACTGCGAACATAATATATACTGGTATCGGTATTCCGAACCAATATCCCTGTCCGATTGTTGTTAAGGAGTCCGGTAAACCGGCAATCGGAATAAGTTTGGAAATTAGATAGTTCGCACCTCTGAAAACATACTGTGTCGCCATAGTCACGATGAAGGGTGGAACCTTGAATACAGTAATTATTGCTGCGTTTATAGCCCCGCAGAAGACAGCGAAAAAAAGCATCATTAAAATAGCAAGCCATACCGGAACATGTGCCTCCATAATCAGCTTTGCTAGCACCATTCCACACAATCCCAGCAGTGAACCAACAGACAAATCCATATGACCAGATGCCAAAACCATCGTAAAACCAATGGACAAAAGCGTACTTACACAAACTTGCCGCAGAACGTTCAATAGATTTACCTTCGTAAGGAAGTATGGCGACATAATTGACAGACAACACGCCATTATCAATAGAATAAAAAATGCTTTATTCCCCAGTAGTATATTTCGAACAAACAGTTTTGGAGTCTTGTTATTAATCATACCCTCCAACAGAATCAATCCCCTCTATGGTGTATCATAATAAATCATTTGTGAAGCTCCTACATCAATATTTTGCGGTTGGACTGCAAGTTTTCTTGCTTTTTATTAAAGCCTCTCAATTGCGCCCGTAATCAAACCTACAACCTGTGTTGACGTCACTTCGCTCTTATTAACCTGTGCAACAGTTTTTCCAAGTCGCAGCACGGTAATTCTGTCCGCTACACGAAATACATCCTCCATATTATGTGAGATGAGCAAAACCCCTGCGCCTGCGTCCCGACAACGGAACATTAGTTGATATATCTCTTCTGTTTCCTTCACGCCCAATGCAGCAGTCGGTTCATCCATAATTAATAGCTTAGGATTATCCCCACTCAAGACTCTTGCGCATGCAATAGCCTGACGCTGGCCTCCAGACATTCTATCTACTTTGCTGTTAACATCCGGGATATTCAATCCAAGTCGTTGAAATTCTTCTCTGGCTTTCATCTTCATTGCTTTCTTGCTAAGAAACCCAAACTTGCCAAGTAACCCTTTTGCCATTATTTCTTGACCTAAAAAAAGATTGCTGGTAACATCCAGTTTGTCTACCAGAGAAAGATTCTGGTAGATGGTTGCAATTCCCATCGCCCTGGCTGATTTGGGATTTGGAATTTGTACTTTCTCGCCATTATGGAGAATTACGCCTATATCTGGTTGATAGTTTCCGGCTAGAACATTAACCATTGTAGATTTCCCTGCACCGTTACCTCCAACTAGCGCATGTATTTCTCTGCTGCGAAGAACAAGATTTGCACCTTTTAATGCCTGTACGCCATTAAAATTCTTGCAGATATTTTTTAATTCAAATAGAGGCACCTTGTCCGCTTGCCCCTGTTGCATATTATTTGATTCACTCATGCCAATTTCGCTCCTTCTCTAAACTGAATTCAGAAGAGAGATATTTTAGTATTTATCGGCGACACTCTGGGAAATTGGTTAAACCGACAAGCCAAATTTATTAATCTCCGTACACTGAATTTGAAATCATCGATATAGCAAATCTTGTTTCACTTTTCATATCCGCCATATTATTACTTTGATAAATGTGGTGCAGCTATAAACCGCTGCACCACGAATTAAATGATTATACTTAATTTTCTACATACCAGTCATCGATATTCTTAGAATCAATGATGGTCATGGGGCTGCTGGAATAGTTGCCCGATTCAATTTCTCCCTTAACATACTTTACCATATAATCGAACATGTCTCTACCGGCCTGCTCAACATCAATACCGACTGTCATATCGCACTGCCCCTGTTTGATGCTGTAAAGGATGTCTGCAGTGGAGTCAACGGTAACAAAATACCAATCATCAAAATGAATTTCACACAGTTGGTGTTGATGTTGAAGCCGCAGGTTATTGTGCTGCTGAGCATTTATGCAGTCTTGGCCATGTCAATATCGTTTATGCAGCACCTCACATTGACAAGAAATGGATAGGAATTCAAAAATGTTGTAAGCGACACAATAGTAATGTAACTCCGCTAATCTATAAAACCGAGGGCTTGATAATAAACAACTACGATGTTGGGTTTCAATGTGCCGATATAATTGCTAAAGAGCAGAGTAAACCGACTGCCATTATTTGTGCGAATGATGAAATTGCCATTGGTCTTATCAATCGCCTTACCAGCCTTGGTTATAACGTTCCAAACGATATCTCAGTAATCGGTTTTGATGACATCAATATTGCAAAACACTACATTCCTTCTCTAACTACAATTCATTATCCAAAGTTCCAAATTGGATATGAGATGGCTCGAATTCTCATTGCTATGGTAAATGGAGAATCGGTTGAGCAAAATACAATACTACAAACAGAACTAATCGTGCGAGAGAGCACTTCTCCTGTCAAATAGACACATTGCTTTTATAAATTTTTATAGAAAAAGCTCATCGGGTTCCTGCAAGTTGACAATTCGACAATCCGATGACTGAAAGATATCATATTCCACGTTAGAAAAGTGGAAACCTAACTATGTCCCCCTGCAGGGAAAAGCACTCTTTAGCCAGAGTATTAAACTGATTAATGGTAGTAATAATTAAATCTTGTTTATACTGATTTTATTGGTTATAATAATATTGGATATTAAAATAGCCTAAGTGGGTGAGCTGCTATGTATATAAAAAGGCATGCCGAGGATACTGTCAGTAAACTTTCAAAAATGTTTGGCGCTGTACTTGTTACCGGTCCCCGTCAGGTAGGTAAAACCACTATGCTCAAAAAGGCAACGGAGGGTGTATCATATGTTACACTTGATGACCCGATGCTGCTTGCAACGGCAGTAGAGCAAAGCGGAACCTTTTTTAAAGACAATCCGCCGCCTGTGTTTATCGATGAAATTCAATATGCACCGAATTTATTCCCGCATATTAAAATTATTATTGACAGGGATAAGAAAAAAGGGCAATTCTATATGTCTGGCTCTCAGCAATTTCATATGATGAAAAATGTCAGCGAATCATTGGCGGGACGTCTTGGATTGCTCACATTACTCGGTTTATCCATAAGAGAAAAACAGGGTATTAACTTTACAGATCCATTTCTGCCAACTGATGACTATTTTTATGCATATAAGCGAAATATTAAGGAACTGGCTTATGATGATGTGTGGTATAACATTCATTGTGGCAGTATGCCAGAGTTATTTACGAATAAGGCTTTTGACTGGCAAATGTTCTATGGCGCTTATGTCAAGACCTATATTGAGCGGGATGTACGTGAACTGACACAGGTTGGTGATGAGTTAAAATTCCTTCGTTTCATGACGGTTGCCGCCAGCCGTATAGGACAACTTTTAAATCTGGCTTCTCTTGCCCGGGATGTAGGAATAAGCCAGCCAACTGCTGAGCGCTGGATATCCATTCTTATAACATCAAACATCCTTTACCTGCTGAAACCATATTCCAATAACATCACAAAGAGGGTTGTTAAAACACCAAAGTTGTATTTTTTTGATACCGGACTTGCAGCATACTTAACTAAATGGAATACCCCTGAAGTTTTGAAAAACGGAGCAATGGCAGGTGCATTTTTTGAGAACTATGTAATTTCCGAAATTCTAAAGAGCTATTACAACAAAGGTGTTTTAGAACCGCCTCTTTACTTTTACCGGGACAAGAATATGAATGAAATCGACCTGCTTATCGAGGCTAACGGCATGCTGTATCCTTTGGAGATGAAGAAACATGCCGATCCGCAAAAAAAGGATGTTGCGGTGTTTTCGCTTCTTGATAAAATACCTTCCGTCAAGCGTGGCCCGGGAGGCGTAATCTGTCTGTATGACAACCTGATTACTATAAATGATAATGATCGGGTGATCCCGGTAAAATACCTATAATGCAACCGTTATTGTATGATTTGCATTCTCATTTATGTAAACATTTTGTTTTACTCATATTTGTTTATCATAATATTTAATCAGCGCCTGGGTTCCTAAATCCCCCATATTGTTCTGATCCAGATCTTTGTATAGTTTTAAAACATCTTTCAGGATACATAAATCCAGATTAACTGCCTGTGATTCTTCATTTGCGATTTCCATATCCTTTATAAAATGTTTTATATAAAAACCTGGCTTATAATCACCTTGAATTATTCTTGGAGCCATATTTGCCATCTGCCAGCTTCCTGCCGCACCGCCGCTTATTGCCTTCAACATGGTATCCACATCAAGACCTGCTTCTTGTGCATATATGATAGACTCGCACAAACTGGCAATTATCCCGGACAGAGCAATTTGATTTGCCATTTTTGCGTGCTGCCCAAGCCCTGCTTCCCCCTGATAAACAATATTGGTTCCCATTGCTTTGAAAATCGGCAGACAATTCTCAAAAGCCTGTTTATCTCCTCCCACCATAATGGTGAGTGCCCCATTTTTTGCTCCAACATCACCACCTGTGACCGGAGCATCCAGGGCATATAAGTTTTTGGAANATGCAGCCTTGTATGTCTTTTTGCTGAGTTTTGGACTGGTTGTAGTCATATCAATAAGATATGTTCCGGGTTTAGCAGAGTTCAGTATACCGTCCTGTCCAAAGTAAACTTCTTCAACGTCCTTTGGATAACCTACCATTGTAATGACTGCTTCACAATTAAATACGCATTCTTTAACAGAATCACACCATGCAGCACCGGCTTCAATTACTCCCTGTGCCTTGCTTTTCGTTCTTGTATAAATATACAATTCAAATCCGCTTTTTATTAAATTTTGAGCCATAGATTTACCCATAACTCCGATGCCTATGAAACCAATCTTTTTCAAAATCATCACCCTTTTAGTTTTAAAATCGGAAAGCAGTTTATTTCAAAGTTTTTCATGTTTAAGCGCTTTCTGTTATTAAGTATTACATATGTTCAGGTAAAAGTATAGCTGTTGTATTTTTAAAGGATTTTTAAACCACTGAAAGAACTCTGCAAAGATCCTCTAAACTCATGTGTTCTGGGGTATTTTAGAAAAAGCGTAGCATAAAATGATAATGAATTGTTAAAACTTTGCCTGAAATGTAAAATGGATTTTTTTGCTTTCCTTGTATTGCTTGCTTCTGACGCCAAGAGCGCTCTATCGTGCATCCACAGCAGGAATAAACCACTGGTCAGTTCTAATAAAAGTACCACAAAGTAAAAGAGCATCCAAATGGATGCTCTTTTACTTTGTGGAGCCCTCAATCAGAATCGAACTGATGACCTCATCCTTACCATGGATGCGCTCTGCCTACTGAGCTATGAGGGCAATTTATTAGGTAATATGACTTTCCTGCTGGAGCGGGTGAAGGGAATCGAACCCTCGCAATCAGCTTGGGAAGCTGATGTTCTGCCATTGAACTACACCCGCATGTACTACAGACATGCAGCGAAATATATTCTAGCATAAGCTGAGGCCTTTGTCTAGTACTTAGGTATAAGAAAATAGTACCGAAATTTCAATTTAAGCAGATAGTTCGTCTGTTATACCGGCAGCATCCTTTTCAGGCGGATTATATACTAATAATACAATAATTGCGGATATTCCTATCAGTCCTAAACAGATAAAAGCTGCCTGTAAAGAAAAAGTGGTACTGATTACTCCTGTTATGGCAGGGCCAATAAACATACCAATGCTATAGACAGCCTGATATATGCTTATAGCCGTCGACCTGGTCTCTTCAGGAAAATGACTGGTGGCACGTGACATGAGCAATGACATAAGAAGGCCATTTCCGATACCAGCTAAAAACTGTAATGCCAACAGGACAGTTATATTTTTTGTGAATGAAAAGAAAAACATAGGCAGCGAAATAATAATAAAGCTAATGATACTGGTTAAATTGGGGCCGAATTTTTTGCTGAATAATCCGACTGACAACGGACCTGCAAAAATCATGGGAAGCGTTGCAAGTGTTGTGCCTAAACTTTTTTGAAACTCACTTGCCCCAGCTTCACTGAAAAGAGTCGGCACGAAAGCATTTATCGAAGATGCTGCAATGAATTGGAACAATAGTGCAATCCCTGAGTAAAATAAGAGTTTCGGATCTTTAATTACAATGCTCAAGTCATTTATCGACATCTTTTTACTATCTTCTTTCTGCTGGTATGTTTCTTCTACGAACAGCATCAAAAGAATGCCCAATGAACTGGCTATGATTGTGATTAAAAAAGTAGTCCTCACATCAATATATTGTGCAACGATTCCCCCCAGAATGAAAGCACTGATCGTTCCTATTGCATTAAGCGAATTAACGGTTCCAATAGCCTTTGAATTGCTTTGGTCATTTGCAAAAGCAGAAAAAGTAGTTATATAAATTGCCCAATTCGACACAGACAATCCCGCTAATGCCCTGCAAAACAGCAGCAGTACCGGTGATGAAAAAAAGTAAAAACCTATCCCGCTTAACAGCGAGGAAAACATAGCAGAAAAAAGAAACAATCGCCGATTTTTGATTGTGTCAGACAAAATACCGATTGGTATACGTAAAAGCATCTGAATTAAACCATAAGAGCCGATTATTAATCCTACCATGGATAAAGACGCTCCAGCCGATGCAGCGTATGTACTGAGAAAAGGAACATAGATGTAATTCGAAAACCATAACAAAATAATAGCCACTGCCATTATTTTGCGTTGTGGCACTTTTGACTTAAACAATTATGTCATCTCCCGTTCACTTTTAAATATTTGCCGTGGAAATCTTATTCGTCCTCGTAATAATAGGCATCTCTCCGCTTCTCTATTTTTTCCCTGATAGTTATCACATTTGTCTGAATAGAGAATATGACCATAAAAATTTCGAACAGCACTCTTAGAATAATTTCCAAAATAAGTGTCCCTAAAAGACCTATGAAAAAATTTGTTACAAACATGGCCACTATTCCAACCACGACGAGTACAATTGCGAAAGCTATATAGAGAATTTTAGCCAAGCCGCTGCCCAGCATTACTTCAAAATTCAGAACATCCAGCAAATAATCAGATAATTTATTATATCGTTTTTGTTTTCTGGGTACTAAAAACAAAAAGTAAATCCAGATAGCTACAATAACTGCGCCGGTCAGAATATATGCAAAAGACCCGCTCAGTGTCTCCGTGATTTTCTCAGCCATTGAAAAAAATCCGAGTCTTAAAAAACCTTCCATAGGTTAACCCCCATTTTTATTCCGTTTTATTATTTCGGTAGCAAGTTTTACAGCACTATACGCATCATTACTATAGTATGCCCCGAAACTCTCTGCAAAGCTCCGGTCTACAACTGCTCCCCCTACCATCATATGGCAACTGAGATTTTCCCTCTTCATATCAGACATAACTTGCGGCATTTGGTTCATTGTTGTGGTCATAAGGGCTGAAAGTGCTATTATATCCGCATTTTTAACTTTTGCGGCATCAATTATCCGCCTTGACTCAACATCCTTTCCTAAGTCTATCACATCGAACCCATGATTTCTAAGCAACATGGCAAGGATATTCTTACCTATATCATGGACATCTCCCTTAACTGTTGCAATTACAATGGTTCCCTTACTCTCCATGCTGCCTTCATTGCCCTTCCCCAGCTCCGGAACAAGCACCGCCATGGCCTTTTCCATGGCTTCGGCACCTCTTATGAGCTGAGGCAGAAAATATTGTTTTTGTTCGTAGAGATCCCCCACCTTCTGAATTGCGGGAATCATCTCTTTATCTATTATTTTCTTCGGCATTTTTCCGCTTATCAGTGCCTGTTTTGCCAGCTCCTCAGCCGCATCTCCGTCCCCATTTATTATAGCATCATAAAGTGATTTTAAAACAGTTTCTTGTTGTTTTTCTGGTTTTCCTGGCGTTTTATCCAGCTCACGGCTTATATCTGAGCAATACTCAATATATAGAATTCCGCTCTTATCCCTTGCCGCAAGTGCGTCTGAAGCCTTCACACATTGCATCATCTGTTGATTATTCGGATTCAATATGGCGGAAGTTAAGCCATTTGCTACAGCCATTGCCAAAAAAGCGGCATTTATATTCTCTCTTGAGGGTAACCCGAAGGAAACGTTGGAAAGTCCTATTGTGGTATTTATTCTATAGATTTTTTTACACCACGATATAACCTTCAAGGTCTCAAGTGCACCCGATGGATTGGATGCAATAGTCATCACTAGACCATCCACAAGGATATCCTCTTTACCAAAACCAAATTCTCTTGCTTTAGCATAAACTCTCTTTATAATCTCAATTCTCTCTTCAGCGGTTTCCGGCACACCGTTATCGTCAACGGGAAGCAGAACAAACATTGCACCATATTTCTTAGTTATGGGAAGCAGAGCCTCGATTTTTTTACTTTCGCCTGATATTGAATTTACGATAGCTCTTCCCGGATATATTCTTAATGCGGCTTCCAATGCTTCGGGATTTGAGGTGTCAATTAAAACAGGAGCTGGTACAGAGTTACACACCTCATTGACCATAGCCTTTAAGGTTTCTTTTTCGTCTATTCCGGGGACACCGGCATTAACATCCAGCAGCATTGCCCCGGCTTCAACCTGTTCTCTGGCAATATCTGAAACCACATCCATGTTGCCTCTTAACAAAGCATCTTTTAAAAACTTTTTTCCCGTAGGATTGAGTCTTTCTCCAATAACGGCAAAAGAAAGGGTATCATGGATTTCAGCGGTTTTCCTGTTTGAGCATGCCAGACTATAGGGCTTTCGCTTAATCTTTACAGGTTTCATAGTGTTTGTAACTTCCCGGATTCTCCGGATATATTCAGGGGTTGTGCCACAGCAGCCACCCAAAGCATTTACACCTGCTGCAACCAAATCCTCAGTATAGGATGCAAAGCTCTCCGAATCCATGTCATATACGGTTACACCGTTTTCCAGCCTGGGTTTTCCGGCGTTCGGCTTGGCTATAAGAGGAACTTTGGCATATGGTTTCATCTTCTTTATAATATCCACCATTTCAGCAGGACCACCGGAACAATTACAACCTACCGCATCGGCACCTAATGATTGTAACGTCACTAAAGCACTTAACGGGTCACTTCCCATTAATGTGCGCTGGCCTTCAAAAGTCAGGGTTACCATAACAGGCAAATCACAGCTTTCATTTATTGCAATCAGAGCCGCCCTAGCCTCTTGTAAATCCATCATGGTCTCTATAACGAATAAATCCACGCCGCCGTCCAAAAGGCCTTTTACCTGCTTTTTAAAGCCTTCCACCGCTTCTTCAAACATGACACTCCCAAATGGGTACAGCAAGCTGCCACAGGACGAAATATCCCCTGCCACAAGCGCATCATTGCCGGCTGCATCCCGGGCTATTTCAGCAAGAGTTTTGTTCAGGTTATACGTTTCGTCTTCGATACCGTACTCTGAAAGTTTTATTGGGTTTGCCCCAAAGGTAAAAGTGTATATTATATCTGACCCTGCTTCAATATATTTTCTTTGTATTTCCTTTATAAGGTCACTTTCTAGAGTTGCCCATTTTTCAGGACAAACACCGCTTGGCATACCTGCCTTCTGAAGCAGAGTACCCATTCCTCCGTCTAAAAGGATCAATCTGTTCTGAAACAGTTTTTTAAATTCCTTTTTTGTCATGGAAAATCAACCTCTATTCTAGCTCTTAACAAATACCGGCTATTGCAAAAACAGACTTTTCAGGTATAAGTAAACAGGCCTCATTCAAAATTATCCCTAAATCCTGTGCTTTCAATAATCTGTAAAATTCCTTCTGTTGTAGAATATCAAAGTCACCATATCCAGGACTGAATCGCATTTTAGTCAAGAACTTACCTTTTGGTCTTAAATACTGCTCCACCATTGCCATAACAAAGTCCAAAGCCGAGTCGGTTATCTCGGACGCCGCTGCATCAATTACAACAGCTTCGCTCATTTTACCCTCTTCCTGCAGCCCTGCAATGAGCTCCATTATCTTTGCTCCTCCTGTGGCACCCATTATCAAAGCCTGTCGGCTATTTTCCAAAAGTTTTGAAAGCCTCTTTCCAGAAAGTGTGGTTCCGTCCTCAAGTATAATCTGCGGAGAATTTATATGCTTGATACCGATAATTCGGTATGCTGCTGTGATATTTAAGGTGTTTTCAGTGTCTTTAATTAGACTCTCTATTTCGCGCATAGTTTTATCCGGAAGCGTGGTGCGGTATTTGTCATAACCCAGCCTGGAAAGAATAAGGGCTTTATTATAAACAGGCTTTAATGATCTCATTACCTTAACATCGTTCATTGCAACATTGCCTCTTATCAGGTTTACACATGATTTTCTCATATTCTATCATATATAAAGAAGAGGGACAAACATTCCTAATAATATTATTCTGGGTAAAAAAGTACAGCGAAGATTCCTGAAGATTCTTCGCTGTGGTTTATGTTAATATATAAGATCCTTCGACTCCGCTGCGCTTCGCTCAGGATGACTATGGGGGGCGCTGCGCTTCGCTCAGTATGACAGGGTGGTAACGCGCTTTGCTGATGATGCCATTATGCGAAAATGGTGCCGTGAGTGATGTCAAATGGCGTCAGCGGAGCATGGATTGCGTAGCTACGCGACTTGAATCCCGGACGGATTCACGGAGCGGCGCATTTGACTCACTCTACAGGCACCATATTGAAATTTGATGATTTTTTATGTTAACGCATAAGATCCTTCGACTCCGCTGCGCTTCGCTCAGGATGACTATGGGGGGCGCTGCGCTTCGCTCAGGTTGACTATGGGGGGTGCTGCGCGACCTTCAGAATGACAATGTGGAGTGCTGCGCGGCCCTAAGGATAACATACTCTATGTTATCTGATACAACCTTCTAAAAAATCGGCGAATTCTTTGTTTATTTCATGCCTTGAGATAAAGCCAATATTTTTGTAATATATGGTCTCCAAGTATATGCCGCTGTTATTGTATATCCGTATATATACCGGATCAGCAAGTGCATTTCCTGTCGAGCCCTGGCTGGATGAAGTTGCTCCCATTGCCGGATCCGCATTACCCATGTCCATCATGCCTTTTGGTTCATCATTTGGTGTCGATCTGCTTTCGACAGTTTCGTTTTGCGCATCAACACTATTCACCAAAGGCATATCTTCGGCATAGCCGATATGGTCAGGAGCCGGATCTATTGAGCCAGGATTTGGATGAACTATATCCTGTACTGCATCGGGAGGCATAGGGCGGGTCTGATCGGGAATATCGACACCAGCATCAACTTCGATATCAATACCCTGGTTGCCATCAGGTTTGTAGTTAAACAACCTCTCGAAATACTTATCACTGGAATTTTTAAGTACTGAATAATATCGGTAGAATTCAGCAATTTCATCCCGGCTGGTTAATTCTCCTCTGACATCTAATCTGCCTTCTATTTTGCTTTGCTCAGAATATACAATAAACTGAACCTTTGCAATATCTTCAGCACTATCTATACCGTAAATTTTCAGATACTCAACAGCATCCTCATCCTGATTATTATTGTAGCTTTCAAAGTTAAAAAACTTAAAAAGCTGGTATGAATCATCCTTTTTCACGGCCACCACGGCTTCTGAACCGGCTGGTTCGTATCTGTATACCTCGCTGCCAATCAAACTAGGATCGACACTGTTTGTTATAGTTGTAATCTTACTTCCTATGTCACTTTCATCTATCCTAAGCGGTAAGCCGTATTCAGCCCTTAAGTCATCAAATAATAAAATATAGTGTTTGTCCTCTATCTGAAATTGATTTACCAGAGGAGCGGCCATATCTTCTCTTGCATCGGCAGCTTCGCCCGGCAAAAAATCCGGCGAAGGCACAGTATCTTTTCCTTGCATTATGTCATATGCCAGAATGCTGCCGGCTATAACAATAGCTAATCCCAGCGCAGGGATGGCTTTTCTATAATTAAACTTCATTTTTTGCTCCTTTCCGGAGTGACTCAGAATATTGTTCAGCATCCGCCTCTCAGCGGCCTGGTCCGGTTCTATTTTGCTTAAAGAACTCTTAAATTCTTCCTTCTTCACTCCAACTCACCTTCCATTTCCATTCTTAATAAGTTTCTGCCTTTATGCAGCCAGCTTCTTACGGTAGACTTGTTCCTTTTTAATATCCGTGCTATTTCCACTGTGGAGTATCCCTCATAGTAATATAAATACATCGGGGTTTTGTATTTTGGAGGAAGAGCCAAAACCTTTTCTAAATTGCTGTCTATTGTATATTTCTGATCCACGGCAGTGTCTGCCACGTGTTCTATGCCCACCGTTTTTGACCACCAGTGCTTAAAATGATCTTTACACAAGTTGGTGGCAGTTCTAATCAGCCAGGCCTTTTCGTGTTCCTCGCTCTGGAAAATGGTTTTATCCCGCATAAGCCTGAGAAAGGTGTTCTGCACCATATCCTCTGTGTCAGCCTGGTTTTTCATATACATAAAACAAACACGATATACCGTCTTAACATGTCGATTATAAATGCGGGTAAGCTCTTCATTCGTACGCAATAAAGAACCTTTCAATTCTCTTCCCCCTTTCATTAATAATACGATTGAGCTGCCAAAAAGGTTGAGGATTATAAAAAATAATTAGTATTAATAAAAAGGTACCATTATTTATAACAAATAAACTGCTTTTTAGCCATAAGAAAAGCGCCTGTTGGCTTTAGCCTACAGACGCCTGTTATTTGTTTTTTATGCCTCAACTGCCGGCGGATTATATCCATTTTTGAAAATTTCCTCGAACTCATCGGCTTCTAAGCGTTCCTTATCCAAAAGTGCTGTCGTAACATCTTCAAGCCTCTGTTTATTTTCTGTAAGGATTTCTTTTGCCTTATTGTAGGCATCATTAATAATCCTCTTGATTTCTATATCTATCTTAGCCGATATTTCCTCACTATAATTACGTGTATGAGCATAACTCTTGCCTAAGAAAACTTCATCATTTTCATCACCAAATACCAGATTGGATAGTTCATCGCTCATACCATATTTGGTTATCATATTTCTTGCAATACTGTTGGCATGTTTTAAATCGCTTGCCGCTCCGGTACTGATTTCACCCAGCATTAATTCCTCTGCTGCTCTGCCTGCCAGACTGACAATAATTTGTTCTATGAGCTGAGCTTTTGTGGTATACTGCCTGTCCTCTTCAGGCTTAAATGAGGTGAAACCTCCAGCACGACCTGAAGGGATAATCGTTACGCGATCCACCTTCACCGTTGTTGAAACAATACGAACGGCCAGTGCATGGCCTGCCTCATGATAAGCAGTAAGTTTCTTTTCTTTATCACTGATTACTCTGCTCTTCTTCTCCGGACCCATCATAACTTTATAGTTAGCCTCTTTTATCTCTGCCATTGTGATGGCTTTAAGGTTCTTACGTGCTGCCAGAAGTGCCGCCTCGTTCAGGAGGTTTTCCAAATCTGCTCCGGTAAATCCGGGGGTTGTTTTGGCAATATCCTTTAAATCTACATCATCAGATAAAGGCTTGTTTTTGGAATGAACCTGTAAAATGGCTTCCCGCCCTCTTATATCGGGGTAGTTAACCAGTATCTGCCTGTCAAATCGACCGGGACGCATTAAAGCAGGATCTAAAATATCAGGCCGGTTGGTGGCTGCAAGAACAATAACCCCTTCATTAATACCAAAACCGTCCATTTCAACCAACAGCTGATTTAGAGTCTGCTCACGCTCGTCATGGCCGCCGCCAAGACCTGCACCTCTGTGCCGGCCTACAGCATCAATTTCATCTATAAAAACTATACAAGGAGCATTCTTTTTTGCCTGCTCAAATAAATCACGAACACGGGATGCACCTACACCCACAAACATTTCTACGAAATCAGAACCGCTTATGGAGAAGAATGGAGTTCCGGCTTCACCTGCTACAGCTTTAGCCAGAAGGGTTTTTCCCGTTCCAGGTGGTCCCACCAAAAGTACCCCTTTTGGTATGCGGGCTCCCAGATCCACATACTTCTTTGGCTCCTTTAAGAACTCTACTATTTCTTCCAGTTCTTCTTTTTCTTCATCGGCACCGGCAACATCACTAAATCTCACTTTAAGTTTACTGTCTTCAGTTGCCATACGGGCTTTACTCTTGCCAAAGGACATTACACGGTTTCCCCCGCCCTGTGACTGTTGAACAAAGAATACCCAGAAGAAAACAAACAGAATTACCATTGCAAACATCGGAAGCATTTCCAGCCACCATGGCGGGCTTGATTTCTTCTCTATATCATAGTTCTGCAGTTTCCCTTCGTCAAAAGCTTTATCCAGAATCTCCATAAAGGAATCCTGGGAAAGGAAACTTATTGAATACCTGAAATCAGGTGAAAAATTCCCGGATGCACGCTCTAAAACTACTTCTGCCTGAAGGGTCTGCACCAGTACGTTCTTGACATTCCCATTGTTTAATTCTCTGCGAAAATCGGAATATTTCATAACAGTAGGATTACTGATATTGCTGTATAACATAATAATTAGGGCTGTAATAACAAAAAGAATAACGTAAAAACTAAAGCCCCTGACTCTCTTCAAATATATTCAACCTCCTGCGAATACTATATAACAACGATATAATACTTCGATATAATACTTCATTTTCAAACTCATATAATGGTATCACACCAACTATAAAAACACAATAATAAAGATTCTTAACAGTAATAATGTTACAATTCCTCAATAACACATACATCAGGCAAATTACGATATTTTTCAGCATAATCAAGACCATATCCGATGACAAATTTATCGGGAATCACAATACCCTGATAATCGATTTCCAGGGGCACCTTTCTCCTGGATGGTTTATCCAGAATAGTACATACTTTTACGCTGGCACAATGCTTAGCAGCAAACAAATCTTTCAGATATGTAAGCGTTAAGCCTGAATCAATAATATCTTCCACTATCAATATATGTTTTCCTGTAATATCATAATCAATATCCTTAAGAATTCTCACAACTCCTGATGATACCGTTGTGTTTCCGTAGCTGCTTACAGAAATAAAATCTATACTTACATCTATTGTTATGGCTCTGCAAAGGTCAGCCATAAACATGAATCCGCCTTTTAAGACTCCCACCAATAAAAGGTCCTTGCCTTTATAATCTTCGGAAATTCTCCTGGCCAATTCTTCTGTCTTTGCTTGAATTTCTTCTCTTGGTATCAATACGCTGATTTTAGGCATTATTTTCTCCTCCGTCTTTTAAATTACTCCACGAAAGCATTAATATTTTTTCTGAATCCTTTCGTGCCCGATAGTCTTCTGAGGTTCTCATCCCCACAATCCATGCTATTTTGTTACCTTGGGCCACCAGAGGAATAGTATCTCTTTTTTCTCCGGGAACCTTCTGGTCAATAAAAAACTTCTTAAGTTTCTTTTCTCCATTGGACTTATACGGTCTTATTCTGTCTCCTTCCAAACGGCTTCTGACAACTATTTCACCGTCGAACCTGTCCAAATCGAAAAACTGAATCAGGGAGCTTTCATTAACTATAGTAAAGTCCCCCAATTGTGATATTTCATTCTCACTTAATATCTTGGCCTCCAAAGTAGCAGCAAGCTCTTTTACTTCGGTAAAGCCTTGTATATCTACAGGGTAAGAATACGGCTTAACATATTTTTTACCCGCTTTTGTGAAAATTAATCTGTCATATGATAAAAGAACTTCTATTCCGTTCTTTAATGTCACTTTCTTACCTGTACGATTATTTTGGCACAAGGTTATTATTTGGTCAACATGTACCGACTCAATGTTTTTTCGGCTTTTGTTTATTCTTTCCCATGCCAGCCTGATTATCCTTTTTACAATAGCATTTGATAAAGTTCTCAATCCGGCTGCCGAAAGAATCACAGCATCATCATCGTCTGATAAAACAACCGCATCATATGAGTCTCTTGACACCTGCTCAAGAAGATCCCTGTCTTCACCAACCAAAACAGAAAGTCTGTAAAGCTGATTTACAGGATTAACTTTAAACAGCCTTTTGATTTCAGGGAAAAGTTCATTTCTAACCCGGTTACGGGCATACTCTGAAGAACTATTGCTGCTGTCAGTACAGTAATGAATCTTGTTGTTTTCAAGATATTCTATAATCTGTTTGCGGGATATATTTAATAACGGACGAATTATTTTGCCCTGTTTCATTGCCATACCGCATAAACCATCCAGCCCCGAACCTCTTAAAATATTAAGCATAATGGTTTCGGCCTGATCATCTCGGTTGTGGGCTACAGCTATATAGTGGGAGTCAGTGTTTTTCAGAACCTTGTTAAACAGCTTGTACCGGGCTACCCGGCCGGCTTCTTCTTCGGAAATCCCCAGCTTTTTGCCAAGTGCCTTTATATTCACAGAATATGTTTTTAAAGGTATCCCCCAATCCTTACACAGTTCTTCTACATAGGATTGATCGTTATCGGCCTCAAGACCCCTGAGCCCATGATTAACATGAACGGCAAAAAGAGTTAAGTTAAATTCATCTTTTAACTCCAGAAGAACCTTCATCAAACAGACAGAATCTGCTCCTCCGGATAAACCGACAATAATTTTATTACCCTGTTCCAGCAGGCCTTTCTCCATTATGTTGTTTTTTATCTGTTCTACAAAACTCTTAATATCCATTGTCTTTACCGTGGGGTTGTTCATCATATAAATGATTCCCAAACTTTGTGAATTCGGGTATCCATGCCAATTCTACCATCCCGGTAGAGCCATTTCTGTGCTTGGCAATAATTACTTCAACGATGTTCCGTTTTTCGGTGTCATCATTGTAATAATCATCACGATACAGAAAGATTACCATGTCGGCATCCTGCTCGATAGCTCCCGATTCTCTCATATCACTAAGTACAGGACGATGGTCAGACCGCTGTTCGGGGGCTCTGCTTAACTGGGATAAAGCAATAACAGGCACATCAAGCTCCTTGGCCATGATTTTCAAAGAGCGGGAGATTTCAGAGATTTCCTGCTGACGATTTTCACTTTTTTTCCTGCCCTCCATAAGCTGTAAATAGTCTATAATAACAAGGCCCAGGCCTTTTTCCAGTTTCAGTTTTCTTAGCTTGGACATCATTTCCATTGTGTTTATACCGGCATTGTCGTCTATGTATATTGGGGCTTTGCCTAAAGGCCCTAAGGAATACCCTATCTTTTTCCAGTCCTCGGTATCCAGCTTTCCTGTTCTCATCTTTTCCAATTCAACCATGGATTCCAGCGCCAGAATTCTGTTTACCAATTGGGTTCTGGACATTTCCAGGCTGAAAATTGCAACCGGATAATTGCGCAAGGCAGCATTCACGGCTATGTTCAGGACAAATGAGGTCTTCCCCATTGCGGGACGGGCAGCAACCAGTATAAGGTCTGAATTCTGAAATCCCGATGTTTTTCTGTCCAAATCAATAAAACCACTGGGGACACCGGTTAAATCACCCTTATTCATACATAGCTTTTCCAGCTGGGTAAAGGTATTATCCAACAGTGTATTAATTGGTTCAAGTCCGGTCCTGTTTAAACCCTGAGCCAAATCAAAAATTTGCTTTTCGGCTTGATTTAGAACTTCCACACCTTCCATGGCGCCTTCGTAACCCAAATCAATTATTTTACCCGAAGTTTCGATAAGGCTCCTTAACAATGCTTTATCTTCAATAATTGATGCATAATGGACTGCGTTGGCAGTTGTCACCACTGAATTTGCCAGATTGGCTATATAGTCAACGTCCCCGACTTTCTCAAGGCTTCCGCGTCGGGCTAGAACATCTGATACTGTAACTATGTCAACGGGCATACTTTCTTCATAAAGAGAAATAATTGCCTCATATATTTCCTTGTGTTTCTCCAGATAAAAGAAATCGGCTCTGAGCCTGCCGCTTACTTCGAACAATGCATTCCTGTCAATTAGAAGTGCGCCTAGTATTGCTTGTTCCGCCTCCACATTATGAGGCGGAATCCTTGATAATTCGTCCATTGTATTACCCCCGGTCAATTAAGCACCTTGATTATCCTCAACCATAACCTTAATCTTAGTTGTGACTCCGGCATACAGCCTAATCTCAACTTCAGTTTCTCCCAGTGATTTTATCGCTTCCGGGAGGTTAACCATTTTTTTATCTATTTTGATTTTGTGCTGAGCTTTTAATTGATCGGTAATATCTTTGCTTGTTATGGAACCAAACAGCTTGCCGCTGGCTCCCGCTTTGGATTTTACAGTAACCGTAATACCGGACATTTTTGCCGCTAATGCTTTAGCATCTGAAAGTTCAGTTTCTTTCCTGTGTTTTTCAGCTGCATTTTTTGCTTTTGCTTCATTAAGAGCTGCGGGAGTTGCCTCGACTACAAGACCCTTAGGAATAAGATAGTTTCTGGCATATCCGTCATTAACCTCAACTATTTGGTCTTTTTTGCCCAGTTTCTTTACGTCCTGCTTTAAAATCACTTTCATGGTGCAACCTCCATTATATATTGATATTCGTGAAATGTCGGCTGCCCCCGGGTTTTATGACACATCCCCCGCTTGAGGAAGATTATTCCGAATACGGGACAAAGCAGACAAATCACCGAAATATTTTTCTGTTTCATGCTCCTGAAGAAGGCCTAAACGTATTTTCGCAGATATCTGTCTCTCCAGCGCGGGATAATCAATCCCCAGTCTTCTGGAAAGCAGGTAGCTTATAATTATAGTGTCCGACAATGTGTCAAGAGCTACCTCTCTGATATTCTCACTGGTTTCTGATGCCATCTCGTTATATAGCTGAGAAACCGAAAGGAGCAAATCACTTTTAAGACTCTCAATAAGCCTTATGTTTCTTGTGATATCAATTCCTCTATTATTCATTTTATCACTTCCACCCCTACTTGTCAGAAACAATTATAGCATTATAGGGAGCAGAAGTTCTAATTTCCCATGCCGAACCATGGGAAGAATATTTTTTGTTACCATAGTTGCCATATAAGACCCTTCGACTTCGCTGTGCTACGCTCAGGGTGACAGTAAGGGGACGCTGTGCTACGCTCAGGGTGACAGTACAGTGTAATGCCTTCGCTCATGATGGCGTCCCTATGTCATTCTGAATGAAGCGAAGCGGAATGAAGAATCTTTTGCGTTAACGTAATAAGACCCTTCGACTTCGCTGTGCTGCGCTCAGGGTGACAGTAAGGGGACGCTGTGCTACGCTCAGGGTGACAGTAAACACTGCTGATGCCGTGAGTGATGTCAAAATATTGGAAGTGAGATATTTGCTTATATTCTTTATACAATTTCTTACTTCTAACCTCGCACTTCGCACCTCTCACATCCCAATTGATGGATTCACTTGAGCGGCGAATTTAACTCACTCTACAGGAACCAAACCGGTGGGACAAGGCACCTGTCCCCGTGTTTCATAAATATATACTGACCCTAACACAGGATGGCAGTTGGGCCACTTTGCGATCCTCAGGATGGCTAAACCCACATTGAAATACAGCCTATAGATTAGTATCTATAGGCTGTTAGTTTCAATTAGTCAGTTGTGTAGGGCAGCAAAGCAATGTGTCTGGCCCTCTTGATGGCTCTTGTCAGCTGACGCTGGTGCTTTGCACAGCAACCTGAAATCCTTCTGGGAAGAATCTTCCCTTTTTCTGACAGGTACTTCCTGGTTTTCATTAAATCCTTATAATCAATTTCAGTTACTTTATCGACACAGAACTGGCATATTTTACGCTTAGCCCTTCTCATGCCGCGGCCACCCATTCTACCTTCGCCACCGCCCCTTTTTGGGCCTTTATCCTTTTTTATATCAGACATTTCAAAGAATGCCTCCTTCCAAGACTTCATTTTTTGGGCTTACACGCTTTTTTCTATCTCTATATATTCGTCATACTATATTATTAGCTCAATAACTATATCACAAATAAATGGATAATGTCAATGACCTGCAATTAAATCCATCACTTTATCTTCAGGCAATGGTCTGCTGAAATAGTATCCCTGGATTCGTTCACATTTATGTTTTAACAGATATATGTACTGTTCCTCAGTTTCAACTCCCTCTGCTACAATGCTTAACCCAAGCCCATGTGCTATATTTACAATAGATTCTACCAGAAGGTCTCTTTCTTTTTTCAAGCCAATATCATCAATAAATGTTTTGTCAATCTTCAATGTGTTGATGGGGATCTTTGTAAGGTAGTTCAATGAAGAATACCCTGTCCCGAAATCATCCAATGCTATCTGGATTCCTATTTCCCTTAATTTGTTCATATTATTGATTACATTATCCATCGACCCCATCATTACCGATTCGGTAATCTCAAGTTCAAGATTCTTTGGAGGCAGATCATATTTCTTAATAAGATTTATAACAAGTTCAGAAAAGTCCTTATGAATAAACTGGATGTTTGAAATGTTTACAGACATTATTAAATCTGTATGCCCGAGCTCATGGATCTTCTTAATAAATTTAATGGC
>JGI24710J26742_10000743_pt1 | contig 30651 bp, 24 predicted proteins | sample BioPla2DNA2_FD_26742 | JGI IMG/M metagenome (IMG submission 26742)
GATTTGCGACTTATTTTGAACTATGTTGGGTTATAGCAAGAATTGAAACGATGTCCTAAATCGTCCCAACAATGAAACCACTCGATAAGTAAAAATCAAAAACCCCTTGTGTATATATGGGTTTCAGTGTTTTACAGTAAATTTACATTAATCGGTGATAAAACTGATGCAAAGAAAAAATGCATCATTAAGAGTTCTACACAGCTCCTGAGAAGATACGACTTTTCAGGAGTTTATTTTATTTGTTATATTTTTCTTGATACATAAAAAGTGAAGCAGTACTATAATGCCGAAAAATACAAGGCAGAAAATTCAGTAAATTCCAACACTGCCTCTGCGGAGAAGTACTCTTCGATAAGTTGAAAAGTGGTAATGATGAGGTTGTTCACGATAGAGCGACTGAAGGTGCAAAATTATGAGCTATAAGGTGCAAAATTATGAGCTATAAAGTTGAGGTGCATCTGCACCTCTTTTTGGTATAACTGATAGTTGGTTTCAAGACTGGAATAAGCAAAAGGAGAGAAATAGGGATAAGCTTATTGAAAACTGGAATATTATGTGCTATACTATTAAATAAAAAACTATATACTACTATATTTTCATAGAAACACATAAAAAGGAAGGACATAGATGTCAGTTACATATAATAAATTATGGTATGTTTTGCTAGGCAGTAATGCTAATAAGAAAGATTTACAGAAAAGAGCAAAGCATACCAAGTACACAATGCATAATCTGGGCATTTATGAAGCTGTCATGACATATACTCTTGCAAAGATATGCAGAGCTTCTAATTGTACTTTTTATGATGTCATGGAGGTTTTAACTAAATATAAGTGAGAAGTCTGTTTTATGGGACACTATTATTGATAAAATGATAAATTACAGTGAAATGTCTTCGTTATAATAAAATAAGAAAGGATTTATTCTATAGCTACTGGAAACAACGCCAATATCGGCTTTGAAAAACAAATATGGGACGCAGTTTTTGTCCTCTGGGGACATATCCCCGTAGCAAAATATAGGAACATTATCAAGGTCTTATTTTCTTGCATTACATTTTAAGCCCTTTTGAGAAGCAATATCAGGAGTTGTTGCTGATGGCGATGGCTTTGAGGATGACAGGGACGCCTATGTAGAAGATAATATCTTCTTTGTACCGAAGAGTGTTTGTTGGAGTAAGATTGCTGCTATTGCTATACACCTGAAATAGGTGCAGTCATTGAAAATGAAAACACAACCCTTAAAAATGTACTACCGAAAAATTATGCAAGCCCTGATTTGGACAAGCGTGTTTTGGGTGAGGTTGTTTACTTGTTTACTAATATGGATATGAGTGACTCTGAAGAGAGCAAAGACTTTCTCGGCAGAACTTATGAATATTGTATTCAGCTGTTTGCCGCTTATGAAGGTGTTAATGGCGGCAAGTTCTATACTCTAGCAAGTATTGCTAAAACAATTGTAGTTAAGTCTGAAAAATTCAGTGAGATTATGTAGAGTTCTCTTAATGCATATCTCAATGGCATGCTTACCAATGAAGAATTTATCGAAGAAGTGCTGAAGCTGGCGAAACAGATTGCTACCGCACAGAAAGAGCCACAAGCTTGGACTTACTGCTGATGAACTTGCTTTCTATGACGCTTTGACAAAACCACAGGCTAAGGATTTTTATGAAAATGACGAACTGATTACTATCACAAAAGAGCTTGCAGATACTCTCCGCAAGAATAAAATGATAGACCGGTAGATGCGTGAATNTGCAAGAGCAAAAATGCGTATGCTTATAAAAAAAGCATCTGAAAAAGCACAAGTATTCACCGGAANGTACGGAGGACGCTGTGCAGACCGTTATGATTCAGTGTGAACTTTGGACAGATAATGTTATGGATGTCTTAGACTATGGTGAAAAGTTTTGGATAAAAGATTTCAATGAACAATCTTCTATATAGAGCTGGCTTCTGTCCTGTTAAAATATATAAATTATTGAAGCGAGCTTATTAATATATTGAAAACAATTTATACTGATGCAGGAATGATTTATCAGCTCAAGGAAAGTGGCAAAAAAATGCACAAGGACATCTGATTNTTTACAGATTTCGGTTTATTNAATAAAAGAATTACAAACGTTAATCACATAGCTTTATTGGAGCAATTCGCTATCAAAGCTGATGATCTGACAGAGTTTGACGGTATTCTTGTTGTTATGAATTTGAGTGCGATGTTCTTTGCTAACAAAGAAAACTATGGAGAACACGATATTGATAATCTATAGGATTTACTTGAAAAAGCGATTGATTATTCTGATGAAGCTTTCGCAGATAATGAAAACCTCGACCAAAATATCAGCATATACCGATTATGTTTAAAAGTTATCACAGTCTCCTGTAAGGCAGGAGTATTGCGAGAAGCATTAAAATCTGTTAAGTCTACGATTGTGGGAAAGTGGTGCTGATAATGAATATCATCAAAAATGCGTTTCAATTTGCTATTGTGAATAAATCAATGACTAAACTTTCAGACGAATTTGTAAGAGATATGTATATTTCATCTTGTTCTTTAATTGGTAGCGGAAATTCTCAGGTATTTATAGAAGTACTAGTATTAGGTCATATATTTGAAAGTTTTCTTGGCTTTATTATTGACTCTTTTACTGAATATAAAGAAGTTTCCTCATTCTGTATGAACTTACGATTTATAGTATTTGGTCTTTTTAAACAGGATTATACTCTGCTTAAAGAGGTAATAGAGAAAATNGGAAAAGAAACATTTGATTATTAGACTTTCCAGTATGATATATTTGAATATGAAAGCTTTTCATTTGATATATTCGAAACAGATACTTTTGAACTGGATACTTTAGATATTACTTTTTTACACAAAGAGGTAATCGACATACTGAAGGTCTGTTATGTTTTATATAGTGAGGTGATATTGAATGGAAGAGAATGAAATCAAAAACAGTCTTGCTGATAGTACCAAAGAATATATGATGTTTAAGGAGGATAATGAAGAGATTGAGATAGAGTTTGAAACTTCTTCTACGAGCAATGTTATTATATTCCCAGATTTAGAGGAGCTGAAAAAAGAAGTCGAAAAAATGCGTATTGAGCTGTCAATGCTTTTACTGGAGCGTGATGAGCTGCAATTTGTCATATGCAAAAACATTGAAACAGAGTATATGCTGAAACTTGGCAGCATAGAATATAAGGCTTATGAAGCTCAATGTGCTGCTTTGCGTCTGAAAAGAAAAATTGAATTGATACAGGCAAAAAAGAATAGGCAGGAAAAAATTATTATTTCTGCTATTGAAGAGACCCTTGACAGCGAGTTTGCTGAGTATAAGAAGCAACTTGACGAACAGATTAATAAGATGAATGATGCTTTGAGACGAAGCAAGGCGGAAGTTTTATCAGATGAAGAAAACAGGGAATTGAAAAAGCTCTACCGTAAAATCGTAAAGTCTCTGCATCCTGATATTAACCCTGATTTTTCTGAAGCACAGATTAAATTGTTCGATAATGCAGTACAGGCATACAAAAATGGCGACTTGGTTACTTTGAGAATTATAGGCGAAATGGTAGCTAATAATCTGTTGCCTGAACAGCATAAAGACGCTATGATGCAACTTGCCGAGGAAAAAGAGCGCTTGCAGGGCTTGTTAAAATCCATAAGAAATAGTATAGAGAATATTAAAACAGAATATCCATATACGATGAAAGAAATTCTTGAGGATACGGATAAAACCGAGCAAAAAAAGCAGGAGCTTGAGAGTATTCTAAGTCAGTACAATGAACTTATTTCGATTTATAAGGCAAAAATCGAGGAAATGTTGAGGTGAGATTATGGGCAATTTAGTAAAAAGTGCTGCTGGCGGACTTATGGGGTTACTTCATAGTAAAAACGGAGAGCTAACCATACCGAAGCCCTTTGAAAAAGACATTTTTCTATTTGATACCTATGTTGCTGGAACAACATATATTGATGGTATCGAGGAATTAGAACCACATTTAAATAATGGTGAAAGGCTAGAATTTTTTAGAGAACCTGATAACCAGTATGACATGCAAGCCATTGTTATAAAGACAGTTGACGGTGTAAAAATTGGTTATATACCAAGACATGACAATGTTATATTTGCCCGACTGATGGACGCCGGAAAGCTCCTTTTCGGGAAGATTACCTCAAAGGAAAAGAAAGGCTCGTGGGTTAAAATAAATATCAAAGTGTATTTACACGAATAAAGGAATGATAGCGGTAAATGCTAATGACTTAAGTTTTAGAGATGTATATACAAATTATTCTATATCTCTAATGGAGAAAACTTTGAAGCAATTGCAGAGTATTTACCAAATGTAGATAAGCCAAATGGTGTCCTCTCATATGGGTATATTGACCACACAGCAGGATTGACACTTGAAATTACAGTTAAGATTGAAAAAATGTTCAGTTTCGTCCCAACAATGAGACAACTATAATAAAAAACTATAGTCCATAAGCGAGGAGAATTATGGACTATATTTATTCGTTTTATTCGTTATAGATGAAAAGAACAAGGGACAGTTCACTGTCTTGTAAACTGTCCCTCGCAGGAGTAAAGTGTAAATAAAACACTGGAAATCGTACAAATAACAAAACCGACGAAATTTTATTATTTGTACATTATTGTACCTTGAGTAATATTTCTTTCTTTAATTCTTTGTCTGTTGGCTTTTATTTCTCTGTTTAAGCCTTAAACTTTTTTATACCCTTAGGTGCTTGAGGTTGATAAGTCCAACCGATGCAAGCGGAGTTATTTGCCTTAGAAATACTTTTTTCTGCAAGCCTCGCAACTAATTTAAGACATTTTTTCTTCATGTTTTATATCCTCCTTTTTTGATAATAATATCAATACAGCCGAAGCTGATATTGCCCACGATGTTGCCAATGAAAAATCTTGCTGTTTTAGAATTAAAAACACAGTATCCATGATAGAAAACGCAGTAAGCAGGGTTATGCTAATTTTTCTATATTTAGATTTTTCCTTAATAGTCAAGGGATTATTTTTATGCTCCACAGGAGAATGTATAAAAATAATAGGTAATGAAGCACATAAAAGAACAATAGAAATCATTGATTTATAATTGCCTATGTAAGCATTTGCTAAAATAAGGCTTATATAAATTGAAATTGAGAAAAAGTAGCATTGAATATATTTTTTGCAATGGTATCCGCCGGAGTATGCCCGTAAGAAATAGAATGTAGTGGCGAATATCAAGCTTAGCAGTATTGTTTTAGATACTAGTGCAATTATAGCGATAGTAGCAGTAATAAATAAGTTGTTAATGAATAATTCAATGCCATAAATGTAGAAACTTCTATTTTCAATTTTAATAATTTTGTTTGCAATGAGATATAAAGTAATTTCTTCAGCAATAAATCTTAACATTTAATACCCTCTTGCTCAACTTGATGTTCATTTGCTTCATGTTGTATACATAGTAATATAAAAGAAAAAAAATCTCAATAATTTTGAACCGAATGGTTAAAAATATAAACGCAATGGTTTATAAATTATAATATATGGGATAAAACCCAAAAATTAAAAGTTAAATATTATTATAAAAATCTGTTAATAAACCAAACTTTTTCATGTGGTAAAATAAAGGTCTTATGGTTTAAATAAGAGAGTGAATTATTGTTTTTAATGTTAAATTCGAGGCTATAAGAACATAATGCCTGATGATAAACATTAAATTTATTATTGATTTCTTCAATGCCATATTTTGTATCACCAAGCAGATTACAGCCAATATGTGCCATGTGGGCACGAATCTGATGTTTTCTTCCTGTAATTAATTCTATTTCAAGAAGAGTAAAGCTGTTCTTTTTTTCTAATACATTATATTTTGTTATAATTTCTTTATAGTCAAAGGATGGAACATCGCCAATCGTGACTTTATTCTGCTTATTGCTTTTACTGAGGTAGGCATGAATAGTCTCCTCATTTTTAGGAGGCGTAAAAACTGTCAGGCACAAATATTTCTTATGTACCTCTCTGTTTCGGATAATTTCATTTATATCACGCAAGGCTTGAGCATTTTTAGCGGTAATAACTAATCCGCAGGTATTTTTGTCAAGGCGATTACATACAGCAGGAGAAAAGGAATTTTCACTTTGAGGGTCATATTCGNCTTTATCGTATAAATAATGTTTAATTCTGTTTATCAATGTATCGGTTGAATTTTCGTTATCTCTGTGAACAGAAAGCTCAATGTCCTTGTTTACAATAATTATATTTTCATCCTCATAAATTATGTCCAGTTTTTTTGGTGCCTGCAGAAAATTGAACTTGTACTCCTTGTTGTCATCAAAAAACTCATCGTTTATATATAATTCTAATACATCACCTTCAGCGAGTTTTGTCGAAATGTCACATCTTTTTCTATTTAGTTTAATTTTTTTTAGTCTGATTGATTTATACAACATGCTTTTTGGCATTTTGGGAACAGCCTTCATTAAGAATTTGTCAACTCTTTGCCCACTGTCATTTGAATTAATAATAAACTTCCTCATAAAATCCTCCATATTTTGATTATATATGATATATAAAGTATAACATATTTTTATAAAAAAGGCTTTAAAAAAAGAAAGAAATGTATTATACTAATAAAGTAATTACTGCCAACGCGATAGGTATACAAAAATAATTAAAAGGTGTAAAATGACAATGGGTGACAATTTACATAAGGGACATAGGAAAAGGCTTAAAAAACGATTTCTTGAAGTAGGCCTTGATGGCTTACAAGACCATGAAATCCTAGAGCTTTTGTTATATTATTCAATTCCAAGAAGGAATACAAATGAAATTGCACATGAACTTATAAAAAAATGTGGAGGCTTTTGCAATGTATTTGATGCAGATATAAACATTCTGACAGAGGTTCCGTATATAACGGAGAACTCGACTATTTTGTTAAAGCTGATTCCTCAGTTATTAAAAAAGTATTCATTAGAAAAGCATGAGCATTGTTCAGAAAATAGTATTGAAAATATAATGAATTACGCTAAAAAATTATTTATTGGTGAAAAATTTGAAAAGCTTGTTGTGATAAGTTTGAATAAAAATCTGCAGATTATATCCAGCAGAGTCGTTGCGACAGGAATTATTAACACCGTAGCGGTTAATATTAAAAAAATAATAGAGTTTACATATCAGTCGAATAGTGATATGATTATATTAGCACATAATCATCCGACTGGAGTGTTAATGCCCTCATCGGAGGATATCAATACTACAAGATATTTGTATAATATATTGAAACCGATTGGAATAACTCTGCTTGACCATGTAATAGTAGCAGATAATAGGGTAATATCAATGAAGGATTGTGGAGTATTTTGTTTAACAGATTAAAAATGGTGGGATAGTATGGATAAATTTGAATTAGTATCTGATTATAAGCCATCGGGTGACCAACCGGAGGCAATTTCAAAACTAGTTGAGGGAATTAATAAGGGTTATAGAGCACAGACATTATTAGGAGTAACAGGTTCTGGTAAAACCTTTACGATGGCGAATGTAATTCAACAGGTAAATAAACCAACACTTGTTTTAGCACATAATAAAATTTTAGCAGCACAGCTGTGTTCAGAATTTAAAGAGTTTTTTCCAAATAATGCAGTGGAGTATTTTGTATCATATTATGACTACTATCAGCCGGAAGCATATATTCCAAGCACAGATAGCTTTATAGAAAAGGACTCTTCAATAAATGATGAAATTGACAAGCTAAGGCATTCGGCAACGACTGCCTTAGCCGAGCGTCGTGATGTAATTATTGTTGCAAGTGTATCCTGTATATATTCATTAGGTAATCCTGATGATTATCGCTCAATGGTTGTATCTATAAGAAAAGGAATGAACAAATCAAGAGAAAAATTACTAGAAGAGCTTGTAAACATTCAGTATGAGCGTAATGATATAAATATGACAAGAAATAAGTTTCGTGTCAGAGGTGATGTGGTTGAGATTTTCTCTCCATCATCGACGGACAAGCTGATAAGGGTTGAGTTTTTTGGAGATGAAATCGACAGGATAAGTGAAGTTAATGTGGTAACTGGTGAAGTTTTAGCTACAATGCAGCATGTTGCCATATTCCCAGCATCACATTATATAGTAAGTCCTGATAAGCTGGAGGAAGCGTTAAAAGAAATTGATGAGGAACTAGCNGAAAGAATAGAGTACTTTACGAGCAGAAACAAGCTTGTAGAGGCACAGAGGATAGCACAAAGAACTCATTATGATATGGAAATGCTGAGGGAAATTGGCTTTTGCAGCGGTATTGAGAACTATTCAAGGGTGCTGTCAAGGCGTCCTAAGGGCAGTGTTCCATATACTTTGCTGGACCATTTTCCAGATGATTATCTGATGATTGTTGATGAAAGCCATGTTACACTTCCACAGGTAAGGGGTATGTATGCAGGTGATAGGGCGAGAAAGGAAACTCTTGTTGAATATGGCTTCAGATTGCCGAGTGCATTTGATAATAGACCGCTTAATTTTGATGAGTTTTATGAGCATATTAATCAAGTTATATTTGTAAGTGCAACACCCGGACCAATTGAGAAGGAGAGGTCACAACAGATTGTAGAACAGGTAATTCGTCCTACAGGTTTGGTTGACCCTGAAGTAATTGTTAAACCAATTGAGGGGCAGATAGAGGATTTATTGTTTGAAATTAATACAAGAGCTGAAAAGAATGAGCGTGTACTTGTTACAACCTTGACAAAAAAGATGGCAGAGGATTTAACAACATATTTGGAGAATATGGGTGTAAGGGTTAGGTATATGCACCATGATATAGACACAATTGAGCGTATGGAGATTATCCGAGATTTGCGTTTAGGAGAGTTTGATGTTCTGGTAGGAATCAACTTGCTGCGTGAGGGACTAGACTTGCCTGAAGTATCACTTGTGGCAATACTTGATGCAGATAAAGAGGGCTTCCTAAGAAGTGAAACATCGCTTATACAAACAATAGGACGAGCTGCAAGGAATGCAGAAGGTAAGGTAATCATGTATGCTGACTGTGTCACAGGTTCAATGGAAAGAGCAATCTTGGAAACTGAACGCCGTCGATTATTACAGATGGAACATAATAAAAAGCACGGTATTGTTCCAAAAACTATTGTAAAGGATATCAGGGAAGTAATAGAAATTACAAATAAAGAGAAGATTGAGCAGACTTCAGATAAAAAGAAGATGACAGTTAAGGAAAGAAAGGAGCTTATTGCGAAGCTTGAGGTTGAGATGAAAAATGCAGCAAAGATGTTAGAGTTTGAGCATGCGGCTTATTTAAGGGATAAGATTGCTGAACACAAAAGGATTTTGGAGGAAATATGAAAGATAAGATAGTAATAAAGGGTGCAAGAGAGCATAACTTAAAAAACATAGATATTGAACTACCTAGAGATAAATTTATAGTTATGACAGGTGTATCAGGTTCTGGTAAATCATCACTGGCATTTGACACAATTTATGCTGATGGACAGAGAAGATATGTTGAGAGCTTATCATCATATGCAAGACAGTTTTTAGGGCAGATGGAAAAGCCTGATGTCGACAGCATTGAGGGCTTATCGCCAGCAATATCAATAGACCAGAAAACAACATCAAAAAATCCGCGTTCAACTGTTGGAACAGTGACGGAAATATACGATTATTTGCGTTTGCTTTATGCAAGAATAGGTGTTCCTCACTGTCCGATATGTAACAGAGAGATTAGTCAGCAGACAGTTGACCAGGTTGTTGATAAAATTATGGGTTTAAAAGAGGGGACAAGGATACAACTTCTTGCACCAATTGTCAGAGGCAGAAAGGGAGAGCATATAAAGGAGCTTGATCAGGCAAGGCGTTCAGGATATGTTCGTGTAAGAATTGACGGTAATATGTATGAACTTTCCGAGGAAATAAAGCTAGAGAAAAATAAAAAGCATACAATAGAGGTTGTTGTGGACCGCCTTGTTATCAAGGAAGGTATAAATTCTCGTCTTGCTGATAGTCTGGAAACAGTATCATCTCTTTCAGGAGGACTGATAGTTGTAGATGTAATAGATGGTGATGAGATGCTTTTCTCATTAAGCTATGCTTGTCCTGAACATAATATAAGCATTGATGAGCTTACTCCAAGAATGTTTTCATTTAACAATCCGTTTGGAGCATGTGAGAAATGTACTGGGTTAGGAGTGTTCAAGGAAATTGACCCTGATTTGATTATTCCGAACAAGGAGCTGAGTATAAAGGAAGGTGCAATTAAGGCAAGTGGTTGGAATACACTTGATAGTGGCTCTATTGCCATGATGTATTATAATGCCATTGCAAAGAAGTATAATATTTCGTTGTCAACACCTGTTAAGGATTTACCCAAAGAGGTTATAGATGTATTTTTATATGGAACAAAGGGTGAAAAGTTGCATTTAACGCGTTCAACAAGCATAGGTGGAGGACAGTATTACACTGATTTTGAGGGTATTATCAATAATTTAAAGCGTCGTTATAATGAAACAACAAGTGAATATTCAAGAGAAGAAATTTCAGTTTGTATGACGGAAATAAAATGCCCTCAGTGTAATGGAAAGAGGCTTAAGAAAGAAAGCCTTGCTGTTACTGTTGGCGGTATAAATATAAGCGACCTTACAGAAAGATCAGTTATTGATTTACTGGCGTTTTTTGATAAACTGGAGTTAACTGGGCATGAGATGTTTATAGCCGAAAGAATAATTAAGGAGATTAAGGAGCGTTTAGGATTTTTAAAGAATGTTGGATTGGAATATTTGTCTTTGGCACGCTCCTCAGGAACACTTTCAGGAGGCGAAAATCAAAGGATTCGACTTGCAACACAGATTGGTTCATCACTTGTTGGTGTATTGTATATACTTGATGAGCCAAGCATTGGTTTGCACCAAAGGGATAATGACAAGCTGATTGAAACGCTAAAAAGGCTTAGGGATATAGGTAATACATTAGTTGTAGTTGAGCATGATGATGATACAATTCTTGCCTCTGATTATGTTGTTGATATAGGCCCAAAGGCTGGAGTTTACGGTGGTGAGATAGTATTTCAGGGTACACCTGATAAATTGCTTAAATGTGATGAATCAATTACAGGACAGTATTTAAGTGGTAAAAAAGTTATTCCATTGCCTGAAGAAAGACGAAAGGGAAATGGATTGTTTTTAAGGGTAAATGGTGCTAAGGAGAATAATCTGAAAAACATTGATGTATCCATACCACTTGGACAGTTTGTATGTGTTACAGGTGTTTCAGGTTCGGGGAAGTCATCACTTGTAAATGAGGTTATATATAAACATCTTGCAGCAAAGCTTAATCGTGCAAGAATAAAATGCGGAGAATTTGACAGCATGGAGGGTATAGAAAATCTTGACAAGGTTATAAATATAGATCAATCACCGATTGGCAGAACACCTCGTTCAAATCCTGCTACTTATACTGGGGTATTTACTGATATAAGGGATTTGTTCGCACAGACAAGCGATGCAAAAATGCGTGGTTATGGTCCTGGAAGGTTTTCCTTCAATATCAAAGGAGGACGCTGTGAGGCATGTGAGGGTGATGGAATATTAAAGATAGAGATGCATTTTTTACCTGACATATATGTACCATGTGAGGTTTGTAAGGGCAAGAGATATAATCGTGAAACACTGGAAGTTTTGTATAAAGGCAAGTCCATATATGATGTATTAGATATGACGGTTGATGAGGGAGTGGAATTTTTCAGTTCAATTCCGAAAATTGCAAGAAAGCTGTTGACTTTACAGGAAGTAGGTCTTGGCTATATAAAAATCGGACAATCCTCTACGACATTATCTGGAGGAGAGGCACAGAGAGTCAAGCTTGCAACAGAGCTTTCCAAGCGTCCGACAGGTAAAACCATATATATTTTAGATGAGCCGACAACTGGCTTGCATACTGCAGATATTCATAAACTAATTGAAGTATTGCAGAAATTGGTTGATACAGGAAATACTGTTCTTGTTATAGAACATAATTTAAATGTAATTAAAGTTGCAGATTATATTATAGATTTAGGACCTGAGGGTGGCGATAAGGGTGGAACAATTTTAGCAACGGGAACACCTGAAGATATTATTGCTTGTGAGAAATCATATACAGGTCAATATTTAAAAAAATATCTTCAAAAATGATTAGGAGATAGATTAATGATTGTAACAGCTTTAAAAACTAGGATAGTCGAAAAATCCTCATGCAGTCTAGAGGAGCTTTTATCAGATTCTATTGAATCTATATCTGAAAATAGTGTTATAGCTATAAGCTCAAAGATAGTTTCTCTTTGTGAGGGGAATGTGGTTGAAAAAGGGAGTATAAGCAAGGATGAGCTTATAGAAATGGAGGCGGATTTCTTTCTTCCTAAAAGCAATAGCAGGTATGATGTTTATTTAACGATTAAAAATAATTTGCTGATGCCATCAGCAGGCATTGATGAATCAAATACAAATGGATATTATTTGACTTTACCAAATGATTCTCAAAAAACAGCAAATTCATGCTGGACGTTTCTGAGGGAAAGGTATAATGTGAAAAACATTGGGGTCATCATAACTGATAGTGTACCTTTTCCTTTAAGATGGGGCGTAACAGGAAGATGTATTGCCTGCTGTGGATTCAAGCCTGTTAATAATAAAATTGGTGATAAGGATTTGTTTGGAAATACATTAACAAAGACTCAGGTAAATATTGCAGATGCATTGGCGGCATCTGCGGTTTTATGTATGGGTGAAGCAAATGAGCAGACTCCGATTGCTATAATTGAGGATATAAGCTTTGTAAGCTTTGTAGATTATCCTTCCACAGAGCAGGAATTAAATGAGATAAATATTGATATTAAAGATGATTTATATGAGCAAATTTTAAGCAGTGTTGAATGGAAAACTAACAGGAAATAAAAAGTATATGTTTATTAATGTGAAGTATGCTAGTCTATGATGGGTGCTTTTTATTATAAATCAACACATAATTGAATGTTATGTTTTTATTAAGCTCTTGACTAATTAGTTTGTAAACATTATAATGAAATCATCAATATTGGCGAAAAGGAGAGAATGTATTTATGAAGGGTTATGCTAAAAAAATCATGTCAGTACTTACTGCTACAATTATGCTGCTTACTGTGTTAGTAGCTACTCCGATTAATGCTGAAGAATTCCAAGCTCCGCAAATGGAGTGGGGAAGGCTTCCAATAGGTGGAGGCGGCTTTGTTTCAGGAATTGTTACAGGGCAAGAGGCAATGTACCTAAGAACTGACGTTGGTGGTGCTTATCGCTACGAGGATGGCAAATGGGTTCAGCTTTTAAACCACATTTCTGAGGAGGACAGGGGTTATTTAAGCGTTGAAAGTATCGCTATTGACCCAACTGATGATGATATAGTTTATATGTTAGCGGGCTGTAATTATTTCAGTAACGCAAGAACAGTAATTTTCCGTTCAACAGATGGCGGAAGAACTATGGATACAGTTGATGTAAGTGATTACATAAGAGTTCATGGAAATGGTCCGGGCAGGCAAAATGGTGAAAGATTAGCCGTTGATCCTAATAACACTAATGTACTTTATTGCGGTGGAAGAACAGGTGGACTTATAAAGAGTACAGACTATGGTAAGACATGGACAATGGTTGATACGCTTGATGTACTTGATACAGAGGTTAAGTGGCCACAATGGACTGATTTGGTGCTTAAATCAACAGCAAATCAGAATGGTATTTGCTCAATTGTTGTGGATGCACATGATTCTGATACTGTTTATGTAGCTGTTTCAAAAATAGGTGAAACTAATGTTTATGTAACAAGAGATGGTTGCAAAACATGGTCAGCTTTGGATAAATCACTTCCTACAAATTTATATCCACAGAGAATAAAGCTTGATGCAAATAAGGATTTGCTTATTATGTATTCTGATGGAGTATCCTGTGATGGTTCAAAGGGTGCTGCATATAGGTATGATACAATTACAGGAGCTTTAACAGATATAAGCTTACCTGAAAATCATCCAGTTGGTGATATAACATCGTTAAAGAACGATGCGAATAAGCTTGTTGCTACAACTTGTGGACGCTGGTGGACACAGGCTTGGTCTGATAACTGGAAAGAAAATTGCTATGGTGATATAAGTTTTGTATCAACTGATGGTGGAAATACATGGAAACAAAATGATATTGGTGGTAAATATGGTTCAACAAACAGACTTCATGATGGGGGCTTTACATGGATATATGGAAAGGCAATCCACTGGAGTGGTTGTATTGTAATAAACCCTAAAAATGAAAATCAAGTATTTATTACTTCAGGTAATGGAGTATTTACAAGTGATAATATTTGGGATGAAGAGCCACAATTCTACTTCAATTCTCATGGTATTGAAGAAGTTGTTGCACTTGACCTTGTAAGTGTACCAGGTGGTTATGTTTATTCTGCAATCGGTGATTATGATGGCTTTATACATAAAAATTTAACTGATTATGCACCTGTGCATAAACCTAATTTAGGCTCAACATCAGCGATTGCTTATTGTCCAACAAATCCAAATGTAATGGTTCGTGCATCAATGAATGGTACATCAAGTCCAACAGGATATTATTCGCTTGATGCTGGTGAAACCTGGATAGCTATGGGTAATGGAAAGAATTTGACAAATGGAAAATGCGCTATTACAGAGCTTCCAGATGGGACTTATAGAATTATTTGGAGTGGCGTTGAGGCAAATGAAACATTGTATACAGATGATTTTGGTGAAACATGGACAAAATGTGCAGGTGTTGCGGGTAAGCTATATTTAGCAGTTGACTCCGAAAAGCCTAATTATGTTTACGCTGGAGGAAATGATAATAATCCATACGACCCTAATTATAAGAGCCATAACTTCCTATATGTAAGTGATGATTACGGTGCTACATTTGAAAAAAATATAATTTGTGAGTATGATAGAGCAGAGGATTATAGCAGAATTGCATTTGCAACAGGTACTTCGGGTAAGGTATTTGCTCCTGCTGGATATTATGGCTTGTGGGTAACAACAGACTATGGCAAGAATTTCAAGAAATTTGATGATGTTCAATACTGTTCAGCAGTGGGCGTTGGTAAGGCTAAAACAGAAGGCGGGCCTCTTACAATTTACATCTGGGGCGAGGCAAACAATACTGGAGTGAGAGGTATTTATCGTTCAACAGATGATGGCGAAACATGGATAAGAATTAATGATGATGAGCATCAGTTTGGAGGACCTGGAAACGGTAAATTTATTGTTGGCGATATGAACACCTTTGGTACTGTATATATGAGCACAGTAGGTATGGGAATTGTTTATGGTAGAGAAGTGAGTGAAACACAACCTGAAGATGTTTTAGGAGATGTTAATGGTAACGGAGTGGTTGATATTGCTGATATTATAACATTGAAAAAGCATCTATTGAATGTAAAACCGCTTAATACTGTACAGGCTAAAAGAGCAGATGTAAACAAGGATAAGAAAATTGATACTTTTGACTATATTAAAATCATGCAAATATTATTAAACAAGTAAATCTTGTAATTACTTAACAAAGCTTTACAGCAAAGAGAGTTATCTCTTTGCTGTTTTCTTTTTAATATTGCATAAATCGGGGAAAAGTATTGTAAATTCGATGTATTTTTGATATACTTAATATAAGTAGAATTATATTATTGTGAAAAAAGGAGTAGTGTTATGAATATTGTCGTTGCATCTTCAGGAGGACCTACAAGTGCAATAAATGCATCTATTGCAGGTGTTTATCTGGAGGCTGTAAAGCATAGCAGTATTAACAAAATTTATGGGGCATTTAATGGAATAGAGGGCATATTGGAAAACAGGCTTGTAGATTTAAGGGAACAGTTAAATGATGATGGAGCTGTTGAATTATTGAAGAATACACCATCAACAGTGCTTGGCTCATGCAGATACAAGCTTCCAAAGGTTGAGGATGATATTACTGTTTATGAGAAGGTGGTTACATATTTTAAAGAGAAGGATATTGGAGCATTTTTTTATATCGGCGGAAATGACTCAATGGATACCGTATGTAAGCTGTCAAGGTATATGAAAGAAAATAATATTGATATAAAGGTTATTGGTATCCCAAAAACTATTGACAATGATTTGATGTATACTGACCACACACCAGGATTTGGCTCTGCTGCTAAATATGTTGCTGCAACAATATCGGAAATAACTAGGGATAGTATGGTTTATAGTGCAAAATCGGTAACTATTGTAGAAGTAATGGGGCGCTATGCTGGCTGGCTTACTGCCTCTTCGTGTGTTTTAAAGGAAAGGGGAGAGTCAGCTCCACATTTGATATATCTACCTGAGGTGCCATTTTCAACTGAAAAGTTTATTGAGGATATTAAAATCAAACAGGAAAAGCATAAGGCTGTAATCATAGCGGTTTCAGAGGGTGTAAAAAATGAGGAAGGCTGCTATGTTGCTGAATGTTACCAATCCGGTGAGAATGATGCGTTTGGTCATAAATATCTTGCTGGAGTAGGAAAAATGCTTGAAGATCTAGTTAAAAATGAAATTGGTTGCAAGGTACGCTCTATTGAGCTAAATGTTATGCAGAGATGTAGTTCACATATTGCATCTAAAACAGATATTGATGAGGCTGAGCATATTGGTTCGAAGGCTGTTTTAGCTGCACTTAATGGAGAAACAGGCAAAATGATGATTCTCAGTCGTGTATCCAATAATCCATATAAGGTGGAAATACAAACAATAGATGTAGATGATGTTGCAAATCATGTAAAATACTTTCCGATTGAATGGATTAATGAGGATAAAAATAATGTTAAAAATGAAGCAATTAATTATTTTTTGCCACTAATTCAGGGAGAATTAAATATTAAAATGGATAAAGGAATACCTGTTCATTTTAGAATAAAAAAATAAAAAAAGTTGAGGGAAGTTATGCATATTTACTTGACAAAAGAGTTAAAAAATGAGATACTTTATTTAGTATAATGCAATAATTAAGGAGGGGAATTAAATGAAGAAATTAGTCAGTATAGCTGTTGCATTTGCTATGACTGTTGGTACTGCTATGACGCTTGTAAGCTCCACAAATAATAGTGATAGCAAAGTTGAGGCGGCTTCAACTGGGTCTAAGCATAATTATGTAGAGGCACTTCAGAAATCACTGTATTTTTATGAGGCACAACAGGCAGGACCTTTGCCTGAATGGAATCGTGTTGCATGGCGTGCAGATGCAACAATGAATGATTATGTTTTAGGAGGATGGTACGACGCAGGTGACCATGTAAAATTTAATCTTCCAATGGCTTATACAGCATCAATGCTTGCATGGGGCTTATATGAATACGGAGATGGTATTGAGGCAAGCGGTCAAAGGGAGATATTGGAAAGAAATCTTGAGTTTGCACTTGATTATTTTGTTGACTGCGATATGGGAGATAAGGTNGTTTATCAGGTTGGAGATGGAACAGCAGATCATGGCTGGTGGGGTTCAGCTGAAATGGTGGAATATGTGATGGAGAGACCATATTTCACAACTGATGCGTCATGTGTAGTAGGAGAAATGGCAGCTGCACTTGCTGCTGGTTATGCTGCACTTGATGGAAGGTCTCCGAAAGCTGATACATATCTGGAGCATGCAAAGAGTATGTTTAAGTTAGCGGATACTGTAAGAAGCGATGAAAATTATACTGCTGCAAATAATTTCTACACCTCATGGAGTGGATTTTGGGATGAGCTTTTCTGGGCGGCAAACTGGTTATATATTGCAACAGGTGACCAGTATTATTTAGATAAGGCAACATCCTATATTCCAAATTTGGGTAAAGAAATGGTTTCTAAGGAATTGAAATATACTTGGGCACATTGCTGGGACGATGTGCAGCAGGGTGCAATGCTTTTATATGCAAGAAATACAATGGACCCTACCTATATAAAACAGGTTCAGAAGCATCTTGATTATATGACAGTTGGTTACGATGGAAATGTTGTTTCAAAGCTTGAGGGTGGACTCGTATATATTGATATATGGGGCTGTCTGAGATATGCTTGTAATGTTGGATTTATAGCTGCTGTATATTGTGATACGGTTATAGATGACCCTGTTTTAATTAAAAGATATACTGATTTGTATGAAACACAGATAAACTATTGCTTGGGAGATAATCCGCTAAATCGAAGCTTTGTGGTAGGCTATGGCAAGGATTATCCGATTAATCCACATCATAGAACAGCACATGGCACATGGGCAAACAGTATTCAAAATCCACCTAATAATAGAAATCTTCTTTATGGTGCATTGGTCGGTGGTCCAACACAGGCTGGGGATTATGAGGATGACAGAGAGAACTATATAAATAATGAGGTTGCAACTGATTATAATGCAGGTTATACAGCATTACTTTGCAAAATGGTTAGTAAATATGGTGGAGAGCCATTAGCTGATTTTCCACCAAAATTAGTAAAGACTGAACCAGAATTTTTTGTTGAGGCATTTGTTTCGGGAGCAACTAATCAGTCAACTACTATAAAAATGAATCTTACAAATCATTCGGCAGCACCTGCAAGGGTTGCAGATAATCTATCATTTAATTATTATATGGATTTATCTGAGGTTCTTGAGGCGGGCTATAGTGTTGATGATATATCCATTTTTGTGGACTATGATGAAAGCGGAATAGCGAAAGTTTCAGATTTAATTCACTATGATGGTTCAATTTATTATATAAATATAGCAATTGATGATGGAAGGGTTGTAATGCCAATTTCAGCTCAGCTTCATCAGACAGAGGTGCAATTAAGAATAACTCTACCTAGTGGTATTAGCTGTTGGGACGCTACAAACGACTATTCAAATCAGGGTATTATGGGTATCGATGAGGGAGTTTTAACAGATAAGATACCTGTTTATGAAAACGGGAAATTAATTTATGGTGTTGAACCTGATGGAACTGTTCCGGACGATGATACACCTGGAGTTTCTGAGCTTAAGGGTGATGTAAACTGTGATGGAAAGATTGCTATTAATGATGTTATAATGATGAAGCAATACATTTTGAATGTAAAGACGCTCAGTACACAGGGTGGAAAAAATGCGGATATGAATAACGATAAAAAGATTAACACATTTGATTTATCATTGTTATTGCGAAAGCTATTAGCTTAATAAAAAAACGGAAAGCGATTTCGCTTTCCGTTTTTATTTTACAAAACAGCCGTACCATTAGCTATTAGTTCAAATTTAAGACCTAAGAAATCAGTAGCTTTTTTACAGAGGAGCATGCGATGAAGAAAAATTTCAAAGTATTCAAGAACTGATGAAATATTTGTATCAATTTTAAGGTCAAGAATTAGGGAGGTTTTATCCTCATTGAAATGTAGGTCTGATTTTTCCACCGCATAATTAACCCTATCATGTATATCAAAGGTTAATAAATCGGAATTACGCACTCTGCTTCGTCTTACATCGGTTTTATCTGCAATGATTAAGGCGGCAGATATTTCGTCGATGGGGTAGGCGGTAGCCTCATCATGGTTTCCGATTGCAGAAATAATTGAGCAAATTTCACTTGCGGGCATCTCAAGATTGTCTAGCAGACGGAAAGCCATTACTGCACCACTTTGTGCATGGTCGGTGCGATTTACTACATTTCCTATATCATGCATAATTCCAGCAATTTTAGCAAGCTCAACCTGTCGTTCAGGATATCCAAGCTCAGTTAAAATCATACTTGCAGTCTGTGCAACCTTTTCAACATGGGGAAACGAATGTTCAGTATAGCCCAGTGCTTCAAGAGCTTTATCTGAACGACGAATATACTCCATAATATCAGGGTTTTGTTTAATATATTTATATGTTACAATGCTTGCCATTTTTACCTCCTTATATATTACTCAAAATAGACCTCATGCCATACAAGGAACATAAATACTGTCCATATTTTTCGGCTATTATCTTTTTCGCCAGCTTTATGTTCATCAAGTAGCTTCACTAATAAATCAGTGTTAAGATACTTTTCAGCTGTATCACTTGTAAAATACTGTTTAACAATATTATAATATTTGTCCTCCTTAAGCCAAACTCTTATTGGAACAGGGAAGCCAAGCTTCTTTTTATTGGCTGTTTGTGATGGGGTACTCTTTTTGGCAGCAAGTCGCATAGCATATTTTGTATTTGTCCTATTAACTCTGTATTTTGTTGGAATTTTTTGTGCAACAGCCATGACCTTTTTATCAAGAAAAGGAACTCTCAATTCAAGTGAATTTGCCATACTCATTTTATCAGCCTTAAGTAGTATATCTCCTGTCATCCAGAGGTGCAAATCGAGGAATTGCATTTTAGTAACATCATCTTTATCTCTAACTAAATTGTAAAAAGGTTTTGTTATTTCTATTGGATTAGGAGCATTTGTTTTTATTTTAAGCAATTTTTTTCGTTCCGGTTCGGAAAAAATATATGCGTTTCCGATAAAGCGTTCTTCTAGATCCATTCCTTTTCTTACAAGGAAGTTTACACCTCTTTTGGCTGGAAGCTTTGATGCAATAGAGCCAATTCCATGTCTGATTGGGCGTGGTAATTTACTATATAATGGACTTCCGCTAGGTTCTTTGTATATATTGTATCCACCAAANATTTCGTCAGCTCCCTCTCCGGATAGAACAACCTTTACCTTTTCGGCTGCAATATTGCACACAAAATAAAGTGCAATAGCAGCGGGATCAGCAAGAGGTTCATCCATATGGTACTGAATTTTAGAGAGCATATTCCAATATTCATCAGCAGTAATAACCTTGCTATAATTTTCTTTATTAATATATTTAGAGAACTCTTTTGCCCAGCCTATTTCATTATATTTTTCATCTTCTCCAAATCCAACTGTAAAAGTTTTATCTACATTTGCAACAGCGGCAACATAGCTTGAATCAACACCACTTGACAAAAAGCTTCCAACCTCAACATCGCTTATTTTATGTGCCTCAACAGAATCATGAAAAACTTCTGATATTTGGTTTACCCAATCATCAAGGGAAGGCTTATCATCAGCATCAAATTTAATATCCCAGTAGCGTTTTGTTGTAAGCTTTCCGTCTTTATATATTAGATAATGTGCGGCAGGCAATTTATATACATTTTTAAAGAATGTTTCAGTAGTAGGCGAATATTGAAATGTCAAGTAATTTTCTAAAGCAGTTTCGTTTAGTTCTTTTTTAAACTGCGGATGAGGAAGGAAAGCCTTTATTTCCGAGCCAAACATAAAGGTTTTATCCATTATAGCATAATAAAAAGGCTTTATACCAAAAAAATCCCTCGCACCAAAAAGTTCTTTTTTATTTTTATCCCAAATAACAAAAGAAAACATACCTCTGAGTAAATTTAAAATATCTATGCCATACTCCTCGTAGCCATGTAAAAGCACCTCTGAATCACTTTTTGTTTTAAAAGTATGGCCAGCTTTAACTAGCTTTTCGCGTATATCCTTAAAGTTATATATTTCACCGTTAAACACCAAAACCTTTGAATTATCTTCATTTAGTATAGGCTGATTGCCTTGTTCAAGGTCAATAATACTTAATCTTCGAAAACCAAGTGCAATATCTTCATCAATGTACTTTCCTTCTGAATCTGGACCTCGATGTTTTATATTATCCATCATTTCGCCGATGATTAAATTAGAATTATTTATAAAATTTGTAAATCCTACATATCCACACATATCAGTTCCTCCATATAGATGATAAATTTATTTCTTCATAGTAAATTAATTGCGTTAGTAAATTATATTCCAAAATTAAAAAAATGCTATAAAATACCCTATAAATAATATTATAAAACAAAATAATACAAAATTCAATAAATAATTCAAGTTATAAGAAAAAAATAAATTATTAGAAAAAATGTATATAAATTTTCCCGTGCTATTGCAAAAAAAAATGAAATAATGTATACTATAAAATGAAAATGAGTAGATTAATTGTAAAATTTTATATAGTTTTTGGAGTAAATATAAGGGTGATTTAAGGATGGCTAAAAATTTCGTTGAGGATTTAAAAAAAAGAAAAAGAAGACCCGCGGTAAAATTTAGATTTTCAATGCTTGTTTTTATATTCACGATTACATTAGGCGTATTTTTCGCAATGCATATAATAGAGGCAAATATTAATGATGAAGAATTTATTCGTAATCTTTATGGTCATGACAACTCATCAGTAAAGAATAGTGATATAAATTCAAGTGGTGATACGAATAGCAGTAATACATCGCGTTTAATTAATCCTGTTCCTCAATCAACCGATGTTAAGGGGGCGGAATATTGGGCAGAATGCGCTTTGGTTGGTGATTCAACCATGCTGAAAATAGCTAATACGGATACTAAAAATATATCGAAAAATAATGTTTTTTCAGCATCAAATGTAAATATTGGAAATATTAATGATGTAAAAATTAATCAGGGCAGTGGAAATAATAATATTGTAAATTTGTTACAGGCATCTAATTTAAAAAATATTTATATTATGCTCGGTAATGATGGCATAGAAACTTTATCAATTGAACAGATGATAGAAAGCTATACAACATTTATTAGAAATCTGAAAAAGGCTATGCCAAACGCAAAAATTTATATAATGTCAATTCCACCTGTTACAGAAGAAAGGGAGAAAATGCAGACTAACTCCGTTTCAAATTTAAAAATTGACCAATATAATTCGGAGTTATTAAGGCTTGCTAACAGTGAGTCTGTGTATTTTATTGATGTTAATACAACTTTAAAGGGGAATAATGGTAAGCTTCCAAATGCGTTTGCAGAAAATGATAATATAAACTTAAAAGCTTCAACCTATAAGGTAATACATGATTATATTTTAACACATACTGCTGATTAATATTAAATAGGGCTATGAAGTTGTAACACGAATTTATTTAATTTTTAAGCTATAATTTTTTATTAATATTAACTAACTGTTTTGTAAAGTTACTATGCAAAATCTCTAAACATATAAATCATAGCCAACCACAATATATTGTGGTTGGCTATGATTTGTAGAATTTCTTGTTTTAATTATATAAAAACTAGATTTTTTTAAAAAATTACAATTATTAACACATACAAACAAATTTTTTATGCAAATGGACAAAATAATACTTATATTTTTTGTTTTTTATGCCTTGACAATATCTGTGGTATGTTATATACTTATAAATAGTTTTCAAATTAACCACAATATATAGTATTTAACTGGAGGCGCTAGATTTATGGTAACACAGATAGTGAAGAGGGATGGACGAAAGGTTCCTTTTAATATTGAAAAGATAGCAAATGCTATTTTCAAGGCCGCTCAATCCGTTGGTGGATCAAATTATGATGAGTCAATGAATTTGGCTGTTGATGTTTGTAAAATAGTTGAGGTAAAATATGCTGACAAAATTCCTACGGTTGAAGAAATTCAGGATATCGTAGAAAAGGTTTTGATAGAAAATGGACATGCCAAAACAGCAAAGGCATATATTTTGTATCGTTATGAAAGAACACGCTCAAGAGAAATGAATACAAATCTTATGAAGGTTCTTACGGACTTGACATTTAAGCCTGCAAAGGATAGCGATATAAAGAGAGAGAATGCGAATATAGATGGCGATACAGCGATGGGTACGATGCTAAAATACGGTTCAGTAAGTGCGAAGGAATTTTATGAGCTATATGTTCTTGAGCCTAAGCATGCGAAGGCACATTCTGAGGGAGATATACATATTCACGACCTGGATTTTCTCACATTGACTACCACTTGCTGTCAAATAGATTTAATAAAGCTTTTTAAAGATGGTTTCTCAACAGGGCACGGTTTTCTAAGGGAACCTAACGAAATTGCAAGCTATTCAGCTTTGGCTTGTATAGCAATACAATCCAATCAAAATGACCAGCATGGCGGACAGAGTATTCCAAATTTTGATTATGCCATGTCTGATGGTGTAAAAAAGACATATAGAAGACGCTATATGCAGAATATTGCAAGAGGTCTGAACTTGATTGCTTCTGTGGAGGATTATGATGAGGTTGCTCAAAAGATAGTAACTGAAATTTATAAGGAAACAGGTCTACAACCTATTTTATCAAATAAGAATGATTATCAGAAATTTGAGCTTGAAAAGCTGCTTGAATATACAGATAGGGAAACAACTGAAAAAATACAAGCTTTTGCGTTAAAGGNAGCGTTTAAGGAAACAAATCGTGCTACATATCAGGCTATGGAGGCATTNATTCATAATTTAAATACCATGAATAGCAGAGCTGGTGCTCAGACTCCTTTCAGCTCAATTAATTATGGTACAGATACAAGTCCTGAGGGACAGATGGTAATTGAAAATATTCTTTTAGCTAATGAGGCGGGGTTGGGAAATGGAGAAACGCCTATTTTTCCAATACATATTTTTAAGGTTAAAGAGGGGATAAACTATAATCCTGGAGACCCAAATTATCATTTATTGAAGTTGGCTTGCCGTGTTTCAGCAAAGCGTTTGTTTCCGAATTTCTCATTTCTGGACGCACCGTTTAACCTTGCTTATTATAAAGAAGGCGATTATAACACTGAGGTTGCATATATGGGTTGCAGAACTCGTGTTATGGCAAATGTATATGATCCAACAAGAGAGGTCGTATGTGGCAGGGGAAATCTAAGTTTTACATCTATAAATTTACCACGACTTGCTATTAAAGCAAATAAAGATATTGATGTTTTTTTTAAAAGCCTTGATGAAATGATGGAACTTTGCATTGCTCAATTATTGCATAGGTTTAGAATTCAGGCAAGTAAAAAAGTCAGAAACTTTCCATTTTTAATGGGACAAGGGATATGGATTGATTCCGATAAATTAAGTGCTGATGATAGCATTGGGGAAATTATAAAGCATGGTACTTTATCCGTCGGCTTTATCGGTCTTGCTGAAACCTTGAAAGCACTTATAGGTGTACATCATGGTGAAAGTGAGGAGGCACAGAAATTGGGTCTTGAGATTGTATCAAGAATGCGTGCAAGGCTTGATGAGGAATCAAAGAAAAGAAACTTAAATTTCACTTTGCTTGCAACTCCTGCTGAAGGCTTGTCAGGAAGATTTGTCAGAATGGATAAAAGGATTTTTGGGATTATTGAGGATATTACAGACAGGGACTATTATACTAATTCATTCCATGTGCCTGTATACTATCCAATCAGTTCTTATGATAAGATAAAAATTGAGGCTCCTTATCATGCATTAACTAATGCGGGACATATTAGTTATGTAGAGTTGGATGGAGACCCTATGGATAATTTATCCGCATTTGAAAAAATCGTTAGATGTATGAAGGAATCCGGAATAGGCTATGGCTCTATAAATCATCCTGTTGATAGGGATCCTGTATGTGGATATACTGGTATTATCAATGAAGTTTGTCCGATGTGTGGAAGACGAGAGGATGAACATAAAGTGGTATTAGAGAGATTAAAGAGGGTAACTGATTAGGGTTCAGCATACTATTTAGGTTGGTGTTATATAATAATGGAAGTAAGAATTGCTGGAACAGTAAATGATTCAATAGTTGACGGACCAGGATTAAGATTTGTAATTTTTACTCAGGGATGCCCACATAATTGTGAGGGCTGTCATAATCCACAGACACATGCATTTGATGCTGGGGAAGTTGTCAGTATAGGTGAACTTTATGATATGATAAAAAAGAATCCTCTGCTTGATGGAGTAACATTCAGTGGAGGAGAGCCCTTCTGTCAGGCGATTCCACTTGCAGAACTTGGAAGAAAGATTCATGAGATTGGATTAAATATCATAACCTATACTGGTTATACTTTGGAATATTTACTTGAAAATGCTGATGAAAGCAATGGGTATCTTGAGTTATTAAATGTAACAGATTATCTTATTGATGGTAAGTTTGAGATTGAAAATAAAAATTATTTATTGAAATTCAGAGGCAGTTCTAATCAACGATATATTGATTGTAAAAAGAGCTTGGAAACAGGTAATATTTGTATTGTGGACGATTAGGAGGATAATGTGAATAGGGTCAAAATAGTATTTCTGGCAATGACAATTCTTATTACATCACTTTTTTATGGTTGTTCACATGATGAAAGTGATGGCTCTGGTTATCTTTTTAACTGTACTCTTTTAGGGAATCCACAAAATTTGGACCCCCAGATGGCAACAGATACATCCTCCTTTACGATAATAAAAAATATGTATTCAGGATTGTTGAAACTGGATGCCAATGGTATTCTGATAAATGACATAGCAAAAAGCTATGAAATCTCAGATGATGGATTAAAATATACTTTTGAACTAAGGGATAATTGCTACTGGTACTCAAAGGATTTTGAGGAAGGTGAGGAGGTTAAGGTTACTGCTAAGGATTTTGTTTTTGCATTTCAGCGTATATTTAATCCACAGATGCAGTCACCTTATAGAAATGACTTCTCCTGTTTAAAAAATGCTGCTGCGATAATAAACGGAGAAATGGGTTATACAAATATTGGGGTTACTGCTATAAGTGATTTTAAATTGGTTATAGAGCTAGATTATCCTAATGCAAATTTTCTTACATTGTTGACAACCCCTCCAGCTATTCCATGCAATGAGGAGTTCTTTTACAGTACAAAGGGACGATATGGATTAGATAAGGAATCTGTAATATCAAATGGTTCATTTTATTTGACGGAGTGGTTTTATGACCAATATGGGCCTGAAAATATCATCATTATGCGTCGTAACAGCTTTAATTCTGAGGCAAACAAGGTTTATCCATCATCATTGAAATTTAATATTGAAAAGGATTATAACTCACAGTTTAAGAGCTTTAATGATAAGAAAATCGATTATCTTCTTACTGATGTTTATACTGATAAATTTAATAAAAAGGATTATATAATTAATGAGTATGAGGGTTCTACGCTTGGAATCATCTTTAACTTAAATGATGAGGTTTATTCAAATAAAAATATAAGGAAGGCTTTTGCTTTAAGTATAAACAGGGAGGAATTGAAAAGCAAGCTGAAAAAAAATGATGTTTCAGTTGCAAGTGCCATTGTTCCACCTGATACTGTTTTACTAAATAAAAGTTATCGTGAACTTGTTGCAGAAGAGCATTTAAGTGAATATAATGAAAATAAGGCCATAGAATTTCTTAAGGATGGAATGACTGAGCTTAATATAAATTCATTGAATTCAGTTAAAATTTTAGTTGCAGAGAATATGATAAATTCTGACTATATGCATTATTTCACACAGAAATGGCAGCAACTTTTCGGTGTATATATTGGCTTTGAAATTGTACATCAAAGTGAATATGAGCAAAAGCTTCGTGATGGGGAATATAAGGTAGCAATATATGAGATTACAGGAGATTATAACAGTGTTTTTTCGGTTTTGAGTAAATTCTCAAGCGATAAAAATGATTTTGGCTATTCAAGTGCTGAAACAGATAATCTTTTGTCAAGGGTTGGAACAATCTCTAGCCTTAGTGATTGTGTGGATATATTTCGGAATATTGAAAAACAAATAATCAGCGATAGTTCCTTTATACCTGTTTTTTATAAGAAAAAGTATCTGATATACAGGAAAACTAATGCTGATATAATTTATAATCCATTTTCAGGGTATATTGATTTTCAATATGCAAAATATTTTGAAGATTAGGGGGTGTAATAAGATTTATTTCCTTTAAAAACATTTTCTTATCGGAACAGCCGATAAAATTATCACCTGTTATAAAAACAGTGTCAAAAGGAGATTTAAAGCAATATAAGAATCAAGGAGGGATTTTATGAAATTTATATCTTGGAATGTAAATGGTCTTCGTGCTTGTGTCAGCAAAGGTTTTTTAGATTTTTTTAATGAACAGGATGCTGATTTCTTTTGCATTCAGGAAACTAAAATGCAGAGAGGGCAGCTTGATTTGAGCCTTAGTGGATATAAGCAATTCTGGCACAGTGCTGAAAAGAAGGGATATTCAGGAACGGCAATATTTACAAAGCATGAGCCTTTAAGTGTAATGTATGACTTTGGAACAGACGAGCATAACACTGAAGGAAGAGTAATAACGCTTGAATATGATGATTTTTACCTGGTTAATGCCTATGTTCCGAACTCACAAAAAGAGCTTGTACGCCTTAATTATCGTATGGAATGGGAAGATGTAATGCTTAACCACCTTGTAACTCTTGATAAAGCTAAGCCTGTTATTTATTGCGGTGATTTAAATGTTGCACACAAGGAAATTGACTTAAAAAATCCTAAAACTAATACTATGAATGCTGGTTTTACAATTGATGAAAGAAATAAATTAACAACTTTGCTTGACAGTGGCTTTGTGGACACATTTAGGTTACTTTATCCAGATGTAACAGACGCATATACTTGGTGGTCATATATGTTTAATGCTCGTGCAAATAACGCTGGTTGGCGTATTGACTACTTTATAGTTTCAGAGAGAATAAAAGATAAGGTGAAGGATAGTATTATTTATAAAGATATTATGGGCAGTGACCATTGCCCTGTTGGATTGGAAATTTTTTAATATGTTTTAAATATTAAAGAATAGTTTGACGATGGGAGTTGTACATTTATTTGTAGTATTAAATTGAGTATATGTATTATACGATACATAAAAATTGAGGGAGTATTTAATGCTGAAAAGCTTGTATAATTTATTGAGATCTAGCATTTTAACGATAATGGTAATAGATGCAGATGTAACATATTTTCAGAGTGTCATACATTCTTTTGTTACATCTGCTATTTTTATTTTAGTAAATTTATCAAGCTAGATAACTCATAAAATAATTGTTAATATTAAATAATCTTATTAAACTTTATATAAAATTATTTACTTATATCTTCCTATTGTTCTTGTTTTTGTAAGTTTAATATGATATAATTGTAATTAATGTATAGATATATTGAGGATTTGAAATTGAGATGAAGTAGTTTATGTAGCAGTTCAGACAGCCTAATCTGATGTCAAAAGTGATATAGATAGAGTTATTTTAAACATAAAGTTTTATTCAAAATTAAGGGGGGTAATAGTTTGAAAGTAAAATCAAAATTTCTTGTAGCAATGATATCAGCTGCACTAGCAGTTAATATGATTGGGGGAATCAGTTTTCAAAATAATGAAAACAACAAAATTTCAGCTGCAAATTCTACAATTGTAGAAAAGCTCAACAGGGGAATTTCTGCAGTCAAGACTGAAAGCGGGATGCTTATAAGCTGGAGGTATCTGGCAAATGACCCAGTGAATACTGTGTATAAGTTATATCGTGATGGAGCTTTAATTTACACAAGTAATGCAAATGAGGCTACATGCTATCTTGATGCAGGAGGAGGTTCAAACAGCAAGTATCGTGTAGATACAGTTGTTAATGGTGAGGTTGTATCTTCAGATAACTGCACATTAATATCTGGTAATACCTATTTTGATGTACCTGTATCTCCACCGGGAAGTGGATATACTCCTAATGATATGACAGTAGGAGATGTTGACGGAGATGGCGAATACGAGCTTTTCTTGAAATGGGAGCCTGATAATTCAAAGGATAACTCACATTCTGGTGTAACTGGTAAGGTTTATATCGACTGTTTAAAGCTTAATGGTATCAGACTTTGGAGAATTGATTTAGGTGTTAATATTCGTGCAGGTGCACATTATACCCAAATGCTGGTTGCAGACTTTGACCTTGACGGTAGTGCAGAAATGATTGTAAAGACAGCAGATGGTACTGTTGACGGAAAAGGAAATGTGATCGGCAATGCATATGCTGATTACAGAAACTCTAGTGGATATATACTTTCAGGACCTGAATATCTTACACTTTTTGATGGTAGAACAGGTTCAAATTTACATACTATAAACTACAAGCCAGAACGAGGTACAGTTTCAAGCTGGGGAGATAATTACGGTAATCGTGTTGACCGTTTTCTTGGAGCTGTTGCATATCTTGATGGTGTCAAGCCAAGTGCTGTAACAATCCGTGGTTATTATACAAGAATGACAGCTACTGCTTATGATGTAGTAAACAAAAAGCTAATTGAGAAGTGGGCTTTTGATACTGGAAATTCATCAAGTGCTGTTGGTTATGGTGATGGTAACCATAACTGTATGCCTGCTGACGTTGATGGTGATGGAAAACAGGAAATAGTTCTTGGAGCAACAACGCTTGACCATGATGGTAAAGTGTTATGGAATACAAACGCAGGACATGGAGATGCACTTCATGTGGGAGATTTGCTTCCAGACCGTGCTGGAATTGAAGTATATATGTGTCACGAAAACAGCCCTTATGGTGTTTCCCTTATTGAAGGCTCAAGCGGAAAGACTATTTGGCGTAAACCTGCATCAGGTGATACAGGACGTTGCTGTGCTGGAAATGTATGGTCAGGTAATGCTGGTTCAGAGTTTTGGGGAGTGGGAAATGATGTATATAATGGTTCAGGAAGTACTATTTCAATGAACCGTCCACCGATTAACTTCTTGATATACTGGGACGGAGACCTTGAGAGAGAAACTCTTAACGGTTATACAGATTCACCAGCAGTAATTCAAAA
>JGI24710J26742_10000745_pt1 | contig 30592 bp, 30 predicted proteins | sample BioPla2DNA2_FD_26742 | JGI IMG/M metagenome (IMG submission 26742)
AACAGGTGGTATTGGAATTGGAATTGACCGCTTTGTTATGTTACTTACAAATTCGGCGGCGATTAGGGATGTTTTGTTGTTCCCAACGATGAAGTCAATGGATAAATAACCCAGTAAAATCAAGGGTTTGAGGGTTGTTTCAGAAAAAAAGGACAACAAAAAGACATCAAATTGATATTAGAGTACGTAATAGTCCATAAGAGTGCGTAATTTCAAAAGTTAAAACAAATACAGTAACATCTATTATTAGAGGTTATTTTCTAAAAGAAATTTTAGGAAATAACCTCTTTTTGCGTTTACAGAAAAGTTTAAATTTTGAAAGGAGACAAGTATGGAAGCGACAAGAGAAAAGTACGACTACAAGAAAGCCAAAGAGCGAAAGAAGAAGTTTGTACGCTACAAGGAAGGAGCAGAGCTTTATTCTATGGGAATGACAAAGTTCCAAGAGATTTCAAAGGAAGCAGGAGCAGTGTACAAGGTAGGGCAGTTGTGTCTGGTAAATACGGAAGTTTTGGATGAGTACTTAGAAGGATTCCGGATAGACCCAAGATTTGAGTATTAAAGGAGTGAAGAGAAGATGAATTATACAGCGTTAGGTGCAGCTCATATGGTTGCATTGGAAAGTAAGGTGATTACATGATTAAAGTTAGAATGCAAGGAACAAAGGAAGATATGGAATGGTTAGAGGAGCAACTTAAAAAGGAACCGGAAGTTTTGATTACAGAATCCTCACAAGCATTTCAAAACAAAGGAACTAAACGTTATTACAGAAGATATTTAGAAATTGAGAAACAAGAAGTAAATAAGAGAAAGTAAAGGAGAGCAATCATATGAGTAGAACAATTGTTATAGCAAATCAGAAAGGCGGAGTAGCAAAGACTACTACTGCAGTAAATTTAGGAATTGGACTTGCAAGAGCAGGAAAGAGAGTATTGTTAATCGACAATGACCCACAGGGCAGTTTAACAGAGGCATTAGGATATCAAGAACCGGATTTGTTGGAGATTACGGTGGCAACTATTATGGAAAGAGTATTGAATGAGGAAAAGTTTATCTTAACGGATGGCATTCTTCATCACGAAGAGGGCGTGGATTTATTACCGGCTAATATTGAGTTGGCAGGTGTCGAGACATCCCTTATCGGAATTATGAGCAGTGAATCTATCCTTAAGGAATATATTGAAATGGTGGAAGGGTCTTATGATTATGTAGTCATCGACTGCTCACCAAATTTAGGTCAGTTGACATTAAATGCATTGGTGGCCGCAGACGATGTGATTATTCCGGTACAAGCTGCATTTCTTCCGATCAAGGGATTGGAGCAGTTACTTAAGACTATTAGCCGAGTAAAGAGAAAACTTAATCAGAAGTTAAATATCTTAGGAATACTATTAACTATGGTAGACTACAGAACAAATTTCGCAAAGGATATCACAGAAGTTCTTTATCAAGTATATGGAAGTAGCATTCATATCTTCAATAATTGCATTCCATTGTCTGTAAAGGCAGCTGAAATATCTGCTCAAGGTGTAAGCATTTATAAGTATGACAAGAATGGAAAAGCAGCTAAAGCCTATGAAGAATTAACAAAGGAGGTACTTGGCAATGAGTAAGAGAAATCTTGGAGAGAAAATCAAATTAGCGTCATATGAAGATATGTTTGGTGGAGTAGATGAAGCGGTTGTCGTAGATGGAGAGATTAAAGAGATTCCTTTGTCAGAGCTTCATACTTTTAAAGACCATCCTTTCAGCGTAGTTGAGGATGAAAAGATGGCAGAGACAGTAGAAAGCATTAAAAAGTATGGTGTGTTAGTGCCAGGCATTGCTAGACCTAGAGCAAATGGTGGATATGAAATTATTTCCGGTCATAGAAGACATCATGCATCTATATTGGCAGGCAAAGAAACAATGCCAATGATAGTTAAGAACTGTACGGATGATGAAGCTACAATTATTATGGTGGATGCAAACATTCAGAGGGAAGACATACTGCCAAGCGAAAAGGCAAAAGCATACAAGATGAAGTTTGAGGCATTAAAGCATCAAGGAAAAGCTGGTGGCGGACGTACTATTGATAATATGGCAGAGGATACCGGAGAAAGTAGTAAAACGGTGCGTAGATACATTTGGCTTGCAGAGTTGACAGATGATTTATTGAAGTTTGTGGATGAAAAAAAATTAGGCTTTGTGCAGGGTGTGGATATTTCGTTTTTATCTAAAGAGATGCAGGAATGGGTATTTGATGTAATCCAAAGCACTGGATGTGGCGTTTCAACCGCTCAATCTGCCGAAATTAAGGATTTATTCAAGGAAGGTAAGCTGACGACGGCTACACTTCGAAAAGTCCTAAATCCGGTCAAAATTGAAAAGAGAAAGGTAGTCTTTAATTCTAAGAAGTTAGATGGCTATTTTACTCCGGATATGACTAATAATGATATAGAAGAACTGATTCTCAAATTACTTGACGAATGGAAAGAGAAAGGGGGTGCAAGTTAATGGAGCAGTTGAAGTTAGATTTTTATTATGGGAAAGAGGCAGACCAGTTTACATTTTATCGTTTGCCAAAGGTTCTCATTACAGATAAGAGATTTAAAGAGTTGTCTGATAGTGCAAAGCTGCTCTATGGACTTATGCTTGATAGAATGTCTCTTTCGGCAAGAAATGGTTGGTTTGACGAGGAAGAGCGAGTATATATCAAATACTCGTTCTCCAATATTATGGAAGACCTTAATTGTGCAAAGGAAAAAGCGTCGAAGTTAATGAAAGAATTAGAGGATATAGGGCTTATTTGGAGAGTGTCACAGATTGGTCGTGCAAATGTTATCTATGTGAAGAATTTTGTCTCTGTAGAGGTAGTAGAGGAAGCAGACCAGTACGAAAAACGAACCGGTACTAAAATCGAACTAGTAGAAAATGAGGGAAATATCCATCGAACTAGTACGGAAAGCGAACCGGTACGAAATTCGGACCAGTATGAAAAGCAGACTGGTAGTTGTACGGAAATCGAACTTCTGGCAGTTCGAAAATCGAACACTAATAATAATAATCCTAATAATACTAATTTGAATGAATCTAATCAAATCAATCAGACCGGTTCGGAATGTGTTGATGAGGATGCGATGGATGAAGCAGAGGCATATATTGAATTAATCAAAGAGAATATTGATTATGACGTAATGATGAGCAACAGACAGTGGAGAGACAGAGATATGTTTGATGAACTGTTTCAGTTGATATGTGAAGTGGTCTGTGTACCTGCTAAATCAGTTCGTATTGCAGGAAAGGAGTATCCATATAGCCTCGTTAAGAGCAAGTTCTTAAAGCTAAATTCAAGTCATTTGGAATATGTTATTGGTTGCATGGAACGTAATACCACTAAGGTTGCCAATATTAAGTCATATTTGATAACTTCTCTGTATAATGCTCCAAGTACTATGAGCCATTACTACACTGCAGAAGTTAATCACGATATGTATGGAGTGTGATGATATGCAAGAGAATGTTGAAATCAGATATATGAGAATAAAGGATGTGTCAGCATATTTCGGTGTGGATGAAGAAACTGTAGAAGCATATGCAAAAGCATCTGGAGCAGTCTTTCAGCTACAAAGAATCAAGCTGATAAAATTGGAGGATATGGACAAGTTTATGAAACATTTTACTACAGTCGGAAGACAAAAGAGGTTGATACAACGGAAGTATGTAAGGATTGCCGAAGGTTCGGTGATTTACAATATTGGACAACATAGATTTATTGAAATGGCGAGAGCTGCAGGTGCCGTCTATAAGATAGGCGATAGCCAAGGTAGTACAGTGCTTGTGAGACTAGATGTATTTGATGAATATATGGAGCAATTCAGAGAAAGCCCAGTAGAGATGAAGCATCAGTTATGGAAGGAGGCAGAAGATGGCATACTCACGTAAATCATATTCACAAACAAATTTTATAACAAAGAAATATGTGAATGCTGCAGAGGGGCAAGCGATATATGGGATTAGTCGTTCGCACTTTATGGAAATGGCAAAAGAGGCAGGGGCTACATACAAAGTAGGTAAATCTGCATTAGTGAATACAGAGATTTTTGAACAGTATTTAGAGCGATTTAGAGAGAATCCGGTGCCACTTCCAAAGCATATGGTTGATAAGGCAAAGATGTTGCGTTCGAAGAAAAGCAATTGAAAGAATGGCAGAAGAGAATTATAATTGTAGCAAAGAAAGAGAGGAACATATGGCAAGATATATCGTGTTAGATAAGAAAACTGAAATATATGAGCCAGAGGTAAAGTTGGCGTTTCTTAATCTATTAGCAGGGATTATATGGGCGATACCGTTTCTACAGAAGGTCTTTCCTAATATAAATGGTTTTGCAGGATTAGGAATAGGATTTGTGTTTGCAGTTGTATATGTGATGTTATCGTTTACACCAGTGATTTCGATAGTTCCGTGCGTGGGAGCTGGGATTATCTATACGGTAATGCTTTGGGGATTTGCAGATGGCATAGGGCATGATGTGTGGAGAATAATCATCAAGGTACTAATCTTGCTATTAGTGATATTTGTTGAATTTGTTGTATTTGGCAACGCAACATTGAAATGGGCACAGTTAAAGTTCTCTACACCACCAAGAATAATAAGAGTAGAAGAAGGAGACAAAAATGTATGACAAAAGAAGACGTAATTACACTTATTAATGTTCTTGAGGGAATTGTAAGAATTGAAAAGGGGTATATGATGGTGTCGGAAAATACGTTTGAGGGCGAAGCAGGTAAGGTCTATGCAGTATGGGATTTGATTCGCAAGTATTCTGCAGATAAGTTTCAACCATCAGAGGATATAGATGAAGATTCGGCGAGATATGCAGCGTTTGAAGAGATTTTATATAGTGAAGAACTATCTGCCGAAGAAAAGTATGATAGATTGATAGGATAGGTCAGAAGAGGACATTATGTCCCCAAGTGGTCAAAAAGTATGAATGAGTACTGAATAATGGACAATATAGGGTTTAGAATTGGAATCAAGATAGGATCATAATAAGCAAGTCCTATCGAGATTCCTTTTTTATTTGGAGGTGGAGAATGGAAAAGTGGATATATTGGCTTAGACGAATTGTAAAGAAGAAGTGGAAGGATTGTAAGAGTTTCTGCGTTACTTGTGAGTATTACCAAGAGTGTAAAAGTGATATAGGGGACTGTGATAACGATATGCAACCTATAGATAATACGCGATTGCAAAACGAAAATTCGGACTTCCGAAACGAAAGTGGAACTATTGTTATTTAAAAATAATTTTGATATGATAGACGCACAGAGTCGACGCTGTAAAATTTTGGAGCAATAGGAGGACCAAACATGAATATTGAAGGTTTAGATGCCTTAGATAATAAAATCTTAGAGGCTGTAAAGGATAATGCAAGATTAAGCTATTCTGATATTGGAACAATGGTTGGTCTTTCAAGAGTAGCGGTGAAAAACAGAATGGATGCTATGGAAAAGAAGGGTGTCATTCAAGGATATCAGACGGTAATTAATGATAATCATATGCCAATAGGTGTACGCTTTATGCTTGATGTTGAGGCAGTATCTGAGTCGGTTCAGTATATTCTTGAAGTGTTATGTGGTGACCCATATATTCGTCAGGTATACAGTACTACCGGCAATTGTCGTTTCCATTGCAGAGGCTATGCTCCAAATAATGAAACATTAGGTTCACATGTGCGTTATCTTTATAACCATACGGAAGGAATTAGACGCATGGAGTGTCATGTCATAATGGAAACGTACATGGATGTAGATGGAGGCGTCGAGTATGTACGATATAAAGAATCTGAACATTTGGAAAGCGAGCAGCAATAGTAATATTTTTAAATGCAAAGACAAGGTACTAGAATTAGAAGCCTCGAAGCGAAAGGAGATTTCTATGAGTGAAAAGTGCCAAAAGATATTTGATGAGATATTAACATTAGTGCCAACAGCTGATTTTTCAGAGATTAAGAAAAGAAGAGGCGGTAAGCTTCGTTATCCAATATATATCAATGAAAAATTGCGAACTACGGAATTGGAAGCATTAGAGCTATCCGTCCGTTCAAGTAACTGCCTGCATAGGGCCGGTTACAGAACGATCGGAGAGTTAGTGGAAGCTATTGAAAGCAGTGAGGATTTAAAGAAGATTAGAAATTGTGGAGCAAAGAGCATTGATGAGATAATGGAACAGCTATTCTGTTATCAGTACAGTCAGTTGGATGCGTCACAAAAGGTTAAGTATATTGACAGAGTGTTAAAATGCAATTTGGTGAACAAAGAATAGTAGGAGGATTATTATGACTGCTTTTAGAGAAGAAGAAACATACGAAACAAAGATAGAACTTGAGGAAATGTCAGACGGTACATGGGAAGTTAGAGAAATTAAAATATACACATATGATACACCTTTGGCGGCTCGTAATAAAGTCGAAGAATATATGTATGCTAAAATGGATAGAGAAAAGAAAAAAACAAAAGAAAGTCCTGTTGAGGATGAATTTGACGGACCTTTTTAAAGGGATGGAGGCATTATGAGTACATACGTCATATCAGATATCCATGGATGTTTTGATGAACTGCAGGATATGTTAAAAATAATAAATTTCTCTATAGAAGATAAATTAATCATAGCTGGCGATTATATAGATAGAGGTACGCAAAGTTATGAAATGTTAATGTGGGTTGAAGATAAGCCGGCAAATGTTATTTTGCTTCGTGGTAATCATGATGAAGAATTTGCCTATTGTGTTGATTTAATGGGAGTGATGTTCGAAAAAAAGGATTTACCAGTAGATAGCTTAGAGGCAACAGAAGTAATATATGACCTTTTAAGAGAGTTGGCGGAAACAAAGTTGTCCGTAGGAGCTTTTGATTATTATGGAACGATAGGTAAGTTAATTAGAGAGCGTCAGGTTACAATGGAGCGGCTTGATAAGTGGAATGATATTATCAGAGAAATGCCGTATGTACATAGGGAAATTGTAAATGAAAAAGAATTTATAATTGTTCATGCTGGATATATTGAAGATTTAGATAAGGTCGATACAGAAGATTCTTATGAAACGAAAGAAGAATTTTTTCTAAATGCAAGGGATGACGCGTATATGTGTGGTGGAATGCCTGGCGGAATAATTATTGCAGGTCACACACCAACTATATTTGAAAATGAGCTACCATATAATAACGGAGATGTGTACAGTTTTTATGATGAGGAGTTAGACTGTAAATTCTATAATATTGATTGCGGATGTGCATATAAAACTAAGTGTAAAACTGCAAAGCTTGCGTGCATTCGTTTAGAGGATGAAAAGATTTATTATGTGTAAAGGAGGTCGATAGTATGCCGTTTAAGATAGTTCGAAATGACATAACTAAGATGCATGTAGATGTAATTGTAAATACTGCAAATGAGGCACCACAATATTCAGATGGTGTTGATAGAGCAGTATATCATGCTGCTGGTGTAAAGGAACTTCTTGCTGAAAGAAAAAAGATTGGTTGGATGAAAGAAGGAGAAGTTGCGATTACTTCGGGATTTAAACTTCCGGCAAAGTATATTATTCATGCAGTAAGCCCTTGTTATATAGATGGAACCTTTGGGGAAGAACAGTTACTTCGCGGTTGTTATAGTAAGAGTTTGCAGTTGGCATATGAGAATAAGTGTGAAACAATAGCCTTTCCTTTGATTTCGACAGGATGCTTTGGCTATCCAAAGGAAGAAGGTATGCGAATTGCTTTGGATGAGATTAATGCATTCCTGATGTCACATGATATACTTGTGTATTTAGTAGTATTTGATACGGCAGCAACGAAATTAGGTTTGAACTTATATCCAAATCTTGAAGCTTATATTGACCATAATTATGTCTGTGAAAAAAGGGAAGAGGAATACGGTAATAGATATTATGGCTCTGTAGTAAAAGGAGCTCCGGGTTATGATGTGTACAAGCAGGAACGTGAAAGAGTAGAAAAAGCGTTAATAGTTCCAACGGAATTGGATGAATGCTGTATGCATGTGGAATCAGCACGTCCTATGTCGGCGAAATCTATTAATGTACGAGATATGGATGCTGATTCTTATGAGGATTTCTATGAAGAGAACGAATCAGCATTGAAAGAACGAATGAAACATTTGTCTGATACATTTCAGCAGTATCTTTTGTATTTAATAGAGTCAAAGGGTTTAACTCCGGCAGAAGTATATAAGAGAGCGATTATTACTAAGCAGTTGTTCTCAAAAATAAAGGTAAATCCTAATTATCATCCGGATAAAGCGACAGCGATGAGATTATGTGTAGGTGCAAAACTGAATATAGATGAAACAAAGGATTTACTTGGTAGAGCGGGATATGCATTATCGCCGTGCGATAAGAGAGATATTATCTTTTCTTTCTTCATAGAGAACAATGTGCACGATATGATTGAAATAGATATCGCTTTGGAAGAACACGATTTACCATGTTTCATTGAGTAATTTATCAGGTCGCTTTCACGGCGACCTGATTTTTTTAACCTTGTGATATAGTTACCTCACAAAGCAAGAAAATAACAAATTTACGGAGGTAGCAATATGAGAAAAGGTTTAACAGAAATCGTATTTATTTTAGACAGAAGTGGTTCAATGAGTGGCTTGGAGGCAGATACAATTGGTGGATACAATTCATTGATTGAAAAGCAGAAGAAAGAAGACGGAGAGGCATATATCTCTACAGTATTATTTGATGACGAGTGTGAAGTTTTACATGACAGAGTATCCTTAGAACAGATTCAGCCTATGACAGATAAGGAATATTATGTCAGAGGATGTACAGCATTACTTGATGCTATCGGTGGTGCAATTCACCATATAGGAAATGTACATAAATACGCCAGGGAAGAGGATAGACCGGAGAAGACATTATTCATCATTACAACAGATGGTCAGGAAAACTCTAGTAAGCGTTATTCCTATGAGAAAGTAAAATATATGGTGGAACGTCAGAAAGAGAAGTTCGGATGGGAATTTTTGTTCCTTGGAGCAAATATAGATGCAGTCGCAGAAGCTGGACGTTTTGGAATTAAAGCAAATAGAGCAGTTAATTATCATAGTGATAGAGAAGGTACAGAGGTAAACTACAAAGCATTAAGTAAGGCAGTAAGCGTGGTAAGAGAATGTGATGCTCATTGTGTAGAAGTAGCATTGGAAGGTTGGGACGAGGAAATTCGTGCTGATTATAGCAGAAGAAAGAAATAGGTGATTGTATGAAGAAAATGGTTGATTTACATATGCATATTATTCCGGATGTGGATGATGGTTCTGATAGCATTGAAATGTCAGAGCAGATGCTTAAGATAGCGATTGAGCAAGGTGTAGAGGTAGTGTTTGCTACCTCTCATAGCGGTGCCTATGAGATAAATGCGGAGCATACGAGACATCAGTATCGTAAACTGCAAAAAATGATAAAGGATAAGAAATTACCTATAAAGGTCTGCACAGGATGTGAAATGCTTTATGATATCCGATGTATGGATAGAATCATTAGCGATTTAGAAAACGGCAGATTACCATCGCTTAATGGAACTAAGTATGTCTTAACAGAATTGTTCTATGGACTTGGTAAAGACGTGATGTACTATTTGAATCTATTATTAGAAAAGGGATGGATTCCGGTAATAGCACATGCAGAGCGTTTGGATGATTTATCTATTGATATTCTTAGGGTGGTACGAGATGCAGGATGTAAAATACAGATTAATGCATATAGTATTGCAGAAGAGAAAAATGAGAAAACAAAGAAAAGAGCACTGGCCCTACTGGATAATCAATTGGTGGATTTTGTAGGATCAGATGCTCATAGATTAGACCATAGACCGCCAGCAGTTGCGAAAGGAATAGAGTATTTGTACGCAAATTACGATGAACAGTATGTGGATGATATTTTATATAACAATGCAATGGATTTGATTGTGAATAAACAAGAAGAAACAGAACTGCTAGAAAGTAATATCTGGATTGATGGAATAATAGGTGTTGTCGTAGGTGATGCCCTTGGTATGCCTGTGCAGTTTCTGTCAAGAGAGCATGTGCAAGATGGTCCGATTGTAACAATGGATGGATTTGGCACCTATAAGAAACCACCAGGGACTTGGTCTGATGATAGCAGTATGACACTTGCTGCACTTGATAGCATAAGAGAGATGGGCAAAATAGACAGTGATGACATTATGAAGCGATTTGTAGGATGGTATGAAAAGGGCGAGTATACACCGTTTGGGATTGCTTTTGATATAGGGGGGACTTGTGAGGAAGCGATTTGTCGATATGGGAACCCGTATACATACAAAGAATGTGGATGTACAGATGAATACTCAAATGGAAATGGTTCCTTAATGAGAATTATGCCAGTCTGTTTGTATGTATATGAGCAGGTGAAAAATGGAAAGTTAGCAGAAGAAAAAGGATTAGAACTAATTCATGAAGTGTCAGCCTTAACACATGCACATCTTCGCTCTAAAATGGCTTGTGGATTTTATTATTTTATGGTTAAGGCGATATTGGATGACAAGGGAACGCTTATTTCCAAATTACAAAAAGGTGTAGATGATGCAGTCAGATTTTATCATCGTGAATTTGCTAATCTTGTGCAGCTGGCTTATTACGGAAGACTGTTTCATTTGAATGAATTTATCAATGTACCAGAAGATGAAATAAAGAGTAGCGGTTATGTGGTAGATAGTTTGGAGGCTGCAGTTTGGTCATTAATTACAACAGAAACCCTAGAAGAAGGACTTCTTAAGGCTGTAAATTTAGGTGGAGATACAGATACCATAGGTGCAATTGCAGGTGGATTAGCTACATTACATTACGGATATAACAATATTCCTGCAGAATGGAGAAGTGCAATTATTAAAGGAGAGCAAATCATTGCTTTGTGTGAATTAGTAGAGGAGGAATTTGGTGTACGATAGAAGAGAGAAAAATGCAAAAATATTTAAAGATACAGAGTATATGTATCGTACTAATGTTTCATTGAAATCTGCAGTAGAAGACTCGTTGGATAAGCAAAAACTTATCTTAGCGAGTGATGAATTAGAAGTCCAGTGCGAGGATGGTCGTGTGGGCAAAGTAGTAGTTTCCGGAAAGAGAACGCTTGAAGCATCTGAATTGTATGCAAAGCAAGGAAAGAAAGTTTGTGTTCTAAACTTTGCATCTGCTACCAATCCGGGAGGCGGAGTTATACATGGTTCATCAGCACAAGAGGAATCTATCTGTAGATGTAGTACGTTGTACCCTTGCTTAGATAATGATGAGATGTGGGACAAGTTCTATATGCCACATAGAGACGCTGATGATCCATTGTATAACGATGATATTATTTTTACATCGGGAGTTAAAGTGTTTAAAAGTGATTCGAACTTTCCGGAACTTCTGCAGGAATCAGAGTGGTGGAATGTAGATGTCATTACGTGTGCAGCTCCTAACCTTAGAAATGTACCAAGTAATATGATGAATCCGAGTGCAGGTAGTAGTAAAGCAGAGATTTCATATGAGGGATTAAGAGAACTGCTTAGTACAAGGATAAAAAGAGTGTTTAATGTGGCTGCAATGAATGGAGCAGATGTGCTGATTCTTGGAGCATTTGGTTGTGGAGCTTTTAGAAACCCACCAAAACTTGTTGCCGAAGTGTTTGCAGAGCATACGAGAGAATATAAAGAGTACTTTGATACGATTGAGTATGCGGTGTTCCATGTAGAGCATGAACGAGTAAATTTTGAAGCTTTTAAGGAAAAAATGGAGGAATTTTTATAAAAACAGGCTGAAAAACGCCTCCTAAGAGAGTTTTATTGGACACATAGTATGGGATAATCCAGTTGTAAAGAAAAACAAGTTGCCATTTCGTTGGTTGTTTTGATTGTTTTTGTTTGTCATAAGAGCAAGTGTTGAATGAAATGATTTCCTTCTGAATAGTAAACACTTGCAGCTGTTTAACAGCTACCAAGCACGGTAGGAGGATGAGATATATAATAATCAGCTGTGCGACCTTTCTAACATAACAGTAATTAACTGTTTATATATACAGAACACAATGGAGGTGTCGATATGTCAAGAAGAGGTAAAAGCGATGAGGGAACAGAAATTATCTTAAGATTGATGATATTGTTTTTAGCAATTCCGGTTTTAGGTATTTACTGGACTTTTAAAGGTGACACAGAAAATAAAAGACTTATTGGCATTGGGATACTTGTATTGTGTTTTATAGGTTGGATTATTTCACTATTTTCTTAAAAGGAGGAAGCACAATGGATAAAGGATTTTTTGGAGGATTATTTGATTTTAACCATGATGGAGAGCTTGACCCTATGGAACGAGCAATGGATTTTATGACATTTGATGAAATGATGAAGGATTCAGATGGCTCATCGGAAGATGAAGACCTTGTGGATGAGATAGAATCAGCAGGTCTTGATTATGACGAGTTATCTTTTATGGATGAAGACGAGAGAAGAGAAGCATTGGAAGACGCAGGGTTAGACCCGGATGATTATGATTTCTAGTATGAAAGAAGGTCTACTATGTTAAGAGGAAATAAAGAAGACTTTAATTTTAGAGAATTAACTTGTGGAACGGTTATGATATTAAATGACCGTAATTTAGCAGTGGTAAAAAAGGCATTTCCGCATAAGGAAGGAGACAATGCAATATTTGCTTGTGGCTATATAGACCATACTGCAGGAATAACATTTGAAGTGTTATGTGTAGGAAATTATGGTGAGAAAGCTATGGAGTTCCGTGCTGGAAATCCGACAACAAGTATGAAACTGAGATATGATAGTATTGACGGAGAAATTCTTCCGTTAAAAGATAATTTTATGCCACAATTACAAGATAAGGTAGATATGGTGAGAAATGGGTATAAAGTAAATGATGCAATTTTAAAGGGAAGAAATTCTGGCGTTTTTGATGATTTTAGACATCCTCAATTTCCGGATGATGTAATGTTATTATTTTACAAAGAAGGATTACAACCAGAAATGATATGGTGTCGAATAGAAGCAGAAAAAGAAGGCAGACCTGCAGCAATACTACTAAATGAACCAAATGCTGATTTTGGATTGCATAGAGGGGATATGGTAGTTTTTGATTGGTCAAAAAGAGATGATAATCGAATGATAGGGGTTGCATTATTGCCGTGGATGGGAATATAGGAGAATTAATCTAAGCCAAGATGTTAGAGTCTTGGCTTAATTTGGTTTATTTACGGGTTTGCTTAACATTTATATTTGAGAAGTCAAACAGAAAGATTTAAGAAGTCGAATATATGATTTTACAAATGAAAATATTGGTAGTATAATGGTTATATTGAGAGCGTATAACTATAATCATATATTATGGAGGAGAATTCATGGCAATATCATATAACAATTTATGGAAATTACTGATTGACAAAAATATGAATAAAACCGATTTGAGAAATAGAACCAAAATAAGTAGCAGTACAATGGCAAAATTGACAAATCAAGAGATGGTTGCATTGTCGGTTCTTGAAAAAATATGTGCAGAATTAGAGTGTAATATAGAAGATGTAATGCAGTTCGTAGAGTTAGAAGATGTAAAAAAACAAATGGAGGAGGATGATTATGTCTAAACAGATAGCGATAACAGATAGTTATTTATTAAGTGTATTTAAGCTAAGCAATCAAGATAAAAAAAGCACATTAAATACTATAAAACAGTTGTCAGAAAATCCAACTTCTCCGTCTTTACATGTTCATAGTATAGATAGAATTAAATGCGATAAGAAGTTTTTAAGTGCAAGGGTAAATTTGGATTTAAGAATTATTTTTGTAAAAAGAGAAGATGTATGTACTTTGTTGTATGTTGACCACCATGATGATGCCTATGATTGGTGCGAGGGAAAATACTTAGTGAAAACAGATTTTGGAAGTGAGTATATTTATGATGAGAAAATGGTACAAGATAAGATAGATACATTTGAAGATAAGCAAAATGAATCCCTTCCGGATTATTTAAATATATACAGGAAAGAACCGTTATTTGAGTCAGCCGGGATTAAGGTAAAGGATTTATGTAGATTGGGAATTCAGGAAGTCCATGCAAATAACTTGTTACAAATAAACGAAGAGGCTGATCTTTTGGAGTATATAGAAATATTTCCAGAGGAGTTACAAGAAGCATTAATTGATATTGCCACAGGAGCAAAACAAATAGATTTAGTCTATAATCAGTTGTTCTGTAAGGAAGATGAGAATGAAGATTCAAATAGTAAACGTAGATTCTATTTAACAAAGGATATTAGAGAAATTGAGTTGTTGATGGAAAATGAAGATTTTGAAAAGTGGACGATATTTTTGCACCCATCACAAGAAAAACTTGTCCGAATGAATGCTAATGGTCCTATGGTTATAGAAGGAGGTCCGGGAACGGGAAAAACTGTTGTAGGAATTCATCGAGCAGCGTATTTGTCAGAAAATGTATATAGAAAGACGGATGGGAAAAAGATTCTGTTATGTACATATAGTAAGAGATTAGCAAACACTATTCAGAGAAAGTTAGATACATTATTTTGTCTTAAAGGAATAGAAAATAATGTTGATGTAATGAGTGTTGATGGCTATATCGCAAAGATGGTTGGAAACAGAGGCGCTACTGTAAATCTAAGAGCTTTAAATGAGAAGATGGAACACCTGTATAAAAGTTTGGATTTGGAAAAGTCCCTTGACTTCGTTAAGTGTGAATATTTTGAAATAGTTGAAAAATATGGCATTTCCACAGAAGAAGAATATTTATGTGTGCAACGACAAGGTATGGGGACACCATTAGGTCGTAGTGAAAGAAAAATTCTTTGGAAATATTTTGAGGAATTATTGAGAATAAAAAAAGAATCAAATATTTGTAGTTTTGTAGATAAAGCTCGATATATGAACCATCTGATTTCCAATGGAGAAATCCATAAAATATATGATTCCATAATTATTGATGAGGCACAAGATTTAGAAAGTGTGAAGATAAAAGCATTGTGCGATAGTGTTTTGACAGATAAGAATAACGTTTGTATTTTAGCAGATAATAATCAGCGTATCTTTAGATTAAACACATGGTCTAAAGATGTGGGGATTCAAGTTACAGGAAGAACATACTATCTGACTGTTAATTATAGAACGACGAAACAAATTAATGATTATGCCCGTTATCAATTTATGGAATTCGATATGTCTAGTAAATATAGCAGAGAGTATATTTCGGTAACTAGCGGAGAAGAGCCAACGGTAATAGAATGTCGTACTGAGAGTGAAGAGAATAAGACTATTATCGAAAAGGTAAAGGAGTTGCTTAAAGATTATAGACCTTGTGAAATATGTATTTTAGCTCCTACATACGAAAAATTAAATGTTTTGAAATCTATTATTGAGTATGAAGGGATGGAGGCATTTTTATTTACAGGAGATGCTATTCCAGAGAATGAGCAAGAGATTGCATTATGTACCACAAGTGGGGTTAAAGGACTTGAATTTCCAATTGTGATAATATCAAGTTTTAATGATGTGGGTACAAAGAAAAATATGTATGGGGATAGCGCAGAAATGTTATTGGACTATGAAAAATTGGTCGAATGTGAAAAGTATGTTGCGATTACCAGAGCAAGAGATAATGTTTATATAACATACGTAGGAGAATAGAAGATGGTACTTCCAATTAATGAATTTATAGGTAATTCGCCGGGCGAAGATGATGTGTGGGCTTTTTTAAAGTCAAATCTTCCGGATGATTATATTTCGCTGCATAACTATTATTTAGAGAATGAACAAGTAGATGTTATGTTGTTTGTGCCTAATAAAGGGGTTCTCATTATTGAAATTAAGAGTTATTTAGCAAAATACATAACTTCGGTGCCAGATAGCACCCATATTAGATTTTCAAATAAACCACCAGAGTTTTCATCATTTAATCAAGCGATTAGATATCGTGACCATATGATTAAATTGTTTAATAAGGCAGAAAATGGTGTGCAAGCAGCGTTTGTCACAGTTGCATCATGCTATCCATATATCAGCAAGGAAGAGTATAAGGAAAAATCATTAAATAAAATATCCGCGGAGAGACTGACCATTCTAAAAGAAGATTTTTCAAGTCGTGAGGCATTCCTTGACAAAGTTGACGATATATTTGATTTGGTTTTGCAATCTGCAAATATGGCAAATGGATATGCAGGATTTGAAGGAGAGATGTTTAAAAATGCAGTGAATATTATCGCTCCTGATTTTGAAAATGTGCAGAGTGAATTTCAAGAGGATGATGTGGAAGATGTGAAGTTTAGCAATGTGCACTTTTCGCATTTGATAGCGTTTAAGGATAGAGCTACGTCTTCAGATTTACAAAAGCTGCTGCAAGAGTGGATATCAGGAACAAAAATATATGCATATTTTTGTAATGATATTGATGCGGATGAATTTAGAGCAATAATAATAGGATGGCTACACCAGAACAATAAAAAAGAATCTTTACAAACATTTAATATAAGTATTGGTCACTTGGATGCCTTAACACAAAATATCGATATAGTGGATGGTTGTGATTATATAATATTTGATGAGGATTTAAGATGTATTGATAAACATTGTTCGTTTAATTATCAACAGTATAAGATTGAACATGCTGAATTAGATAATATTATGGTTAAGGCTGGAGCAGGAACTGGAAAAACGTATTCAATGATTTCAAGAATTAATTATTTGGTTTGGAAACATAATTATTCTCCAGAGGAACTTGCTAGCAAGGTGTTTTTAATTACGTTTACAAATGATGCTGCTGATGAGATGAGAGAAAAACTTTCACAGAATTATATGATGCATTATTTGTTGACCAATAATGTTAAGTATTTGCATTATATTGAAACAGTAGAGAATATGCAAATAAGTACGATACATTCTCTCGCTGATAAAATTATTAGAAAATATGCAAGTAAAATCGGTTTAGGAAAGAATTTTTCAATTACGTCAGGAAAATATCTTAAAGCACAAAAGGTACATGAAGCATTAAATAGATTTGTAGAGAATAATCCAATGGTATATTTCGGTTTGCCGTTATATCAAATTGAGAAGAGAATAAGTGATTTCATTGACCAAATTGAGAATAAAAATGTTGATATCATTAATGATGAAGATGTAGATTTTGGCGAAGAAATAGCTATTGAAGGTAGAGATGTATTTAATGGATTAATTCCTGTGATAAAAGAGGCTAAGCAATTATATCGAGAAGAATGTAGAGAAGAGAATAAAGTAGCATTAAGCGATTTGATTTTAACATTAAAAGAATTATCCGAAATTTTAGAACCGGAAAGTGATATGGTAGATTATCTCTTTATTGATGAGTTTCAAGATACAGATGATGTACAAATCGAATTAATTGCTATATATCAACGACTGTTTGGATTTAAAATTTTTGCTGTAGGAGATGTAAAGCAGTGCATTTATAGGTTTAGAGGTGCGGAAGATGCAGCGTTTGAGATACTTAAAACAAAAACGGGAAAGAGCTTTATTGATTTTGCACTTAAAAAGAATTATCGAACAGATTACTTATTATTGCAACGTATGAATGAGGTGTTTTCAAGATGGAACGAATTGGGAGACCTTGATTATAGTGGAGACGATGTTCTTGTAAGTACGAAGCATATAAATAGTTCAGTTGAATATCATAAGATAGTTGCTGCATCGGAATCGGAAATGGCGCTTTCGTTGGTAAATCAGATACGAGAGCTACGTGGTGAAAATTGTGAGGATAGAATTGCAATTTTAGTACGAACCAATTATCAAGCTATGCAGATAAAACAAATTTGCGCAGACGTTGGTATAGAGGTATCTGTTGCGGGTGGCGGAGCACTTTATAAAATAGACCCAACAGTTGATTTATTAAAACTTTTAAAAGCGCTAAAGTATAATGGTTCTGCATTGGAACTTTTCAATTTATACACAACTTCGTATGTTAAAGAGTCTATTGATAAGATGAAAATAGATGCATTAGATGATAAAGAAAAGGTTGACTATTTTTATAATAATTTACCTAAATCGTTGCTGAATTGGAAAGAATACTTAGAGCGACTAAGATTAGAACCGGTTTTAAAGGTAGTGAGAGATATAATTGAAGAAGCTAAACCATGGGCTATATTTGCCGGTAAGATGAGTGTGGATGAAGAAGAAAAAAGGAGATATAGAGATTTTTATATAAACAATTTGGATCAGCTTTTTGAAAAAATAGCACTCTCATCTAATCTTAGCTATTTAACTATTAATTCTATAATCAACTTTTTAGAACTAATGGTTTTAACGCGTCAAGAAGAGGAAGAAAGAAGTACTGTTGGAACAGAACAGCAGGCACAAAAAATATTGTGTGCTACGGTGCATAAAGTAAAAGGTTTGCAGTATGAGCATGTTATTCTGCCATATTGCTCTTACGATGTTTCAGGTAAGAAAGTTCGTGGTGATGTGGACTTGATTTATTCTGAAAATAAAGTAGGATATGCAGTACGCTCTAATACGGAAGATGATGAGATTTTTCAAAATAATCATTATTGTGATTTCAAGAGCGATGAAGAAAAATTACGAAGAGAAGAAGAGATACGAGTATTGTATGTAGCAATGACAAGAGCCATAAAGAGTTTTTCTTATTATTGTGTAGGCAATGCTCGTACAAAAGGAACTTCTAAGAACTGGAAGCAGTTTTTGGAGGAAGGAGAAAACTAACTAATGAAAGAAGTATATACTTATGCAGACCCTTTTAAAATAGCAGAAAATAAGGATATATGGGAAATAGTAAAAACATATCCACATTTTTGCGCTTCGGATACATTGGTACAAGGTATGACGGAATGTTATGGAAGAAATACGTTTACTATTATTCAGACAGTTAATGCATTACAAAAATCTGTGATAGGAAATGTTACAAACAACTCTGTTGCGGATATGCAGCTGTTTTTAGATGTTATGCATAGTGTTAGAGAAAGCAAAATGAACCAAATGTGTAAGGATGCATTTCTTAATAATGCAGGAGAAGTGGTGGCAGCCATAAAGTATATGCTTGTATTAGAGGTAGAGGAGAGTAGATTCAACAAGGCATTACTCTGTGAAGAACAGCATGAATTATTAAATATTTATTCCGCAGTAAAAGAAAAGTATTCGTCAGAAATAGAAAAGTTATTTGAGTTTGAAATTGATGATTTAAAGACTGCAATTAAGAAAACGCTCTTAAGCGAGGTGGAATATCAATTAAAGAGAAACCATAGTATAGCCGGTATTACAGACTGGAAGTGCAAGGATGTACAAGATGCACATAAGAAGCTGCAGAGGGTAATAGCAGCGTATGAAAAAAAGGTGGAATGTAGGGAAGATTTAGATTTTTCTAATACTGCAATTGATAGAATTATCTTAAATCAATTGGAGATAATTAATTCTCGCTTGGAGAATATAGAAGATATTGATTGTAGTACCATCGTTGTCCATGGTGTACACCGATTTACACCGGAGATGTTATTGCTTTTTAAAGTGCTGGAACATAAAGGAATAAATGTATGTTTTTTAATTCATTATGTAGATAATTTGCCAGAAATATACAATACTTGGAAAAATGTATACGGATGGACTGGCTGCGAGTTTAAGTGTGTGCAAGAAATCAAACTAGACCAAGGTAAAGAAGTTGGGTTTGAAATAGCTAAAGTGCTTCATGGGAAAAAATCAACGAAAAATCTTAGAAGCAAAAAATACATATATCCAAATTTAAGTGCCTTTGCATCTTCAGAAGTAAGGAAAACATTTATAGATGCCGGTGAAGAACTTGCAAAAATGAAAGTTCAGTATTATGCCGTAAGTAATACTGAAACAAACGAAATTTTAAGAAATTATTTTCCGGAACAATTTGAAATAAAACCATTTTTATCATATCCAATTGGGCAGTTTATTCTGGGATTATACAATATGTGGGATTTTGACGAGGACCTACTTGTATTAGATGAGAATGCATTAAAAAATTGTGCTGTTTCGGGATTAGGGTGGACATTATCAGATAAATCTATCATCGAAACATTGGATAAAGCTTGGTTATATATCAAAGATGTAAAAGTAATTAAAGATGTATACGGTAGATTGGACACATTAAAGCAAAATTTATCATTTATAGACAGAAATGAAATTTTGAAAGATTTAAACTGTATATCGTTTTTTGCGTTAACAGAAAGGGAAATAGATGCACTGTATGAATATATACAGTACATTGAATTGTTGTCACAGAGAATATTTTTATATAAGAAAGAGCAGGTCAATTATAGAGAACACTTTCGAGAGCTTATGGAAGTGATAAGTTCACCAGTCAATGGCGCAGAAAATATAAGCTTGGTAGAAAAACAGTTAGTAGCGGAGGTGTTTGAGGCGCTACAGAGTGAGACTAATACAAGCGTAGTTGGTGACTTTAAGGATGTTCAAGAAGCATTAAAGTTCTTTTTAAGACAAAGAGAAGTAGATGATAGCTCGAATTGGATAGTTAGAAATTTTGAGCAAATAGATGGAGCGGTATTATTGTCAAATAGTACGAAAGCATCGGAATATCATTTTGCGTTAATGTCTATGAAAAATATGTCTCGCCAAGTTAATCAGGCGTTGCCTTGGCCATTAACAGAGAAGATGTTTTTTAGTTATGAAGATGAGGATATACACAGTGCAGTATATGCAACAATAACTGCAGTGATGGAAAGAAGTAATTTCCTTAAGTTTTCGTTCTTCTATGGAACATTCTTTTCAAAAAAGAGGGTTTCTGTAAGTTTTATAGAAAATCAGAATGGAGAAAATCAAAGACCATATTATTTGTTGAATTTATTAAGTTTTACAAATGGAAATAAGCTAGATGAATTGGATTTGATTTTAGAACAAGAGACTCCGGAGATATGTGCTGAGGATTATGATGTTTCCAAAATAGGAATACGAGAAAAAGAGATGTTTGCTATTTGCGCACATAAATTTTACATATATTCTGTGCTAAATGAAAGTATAGAATATAGCAGTGAATTTCATATCAAATATTTTTTATCAAACTTCTTGCTAAAATTATTGGCGGAAGATAAAAAAACTACGTTGGAAAATATAGAGAAGAGAACTGAGAGATATATTGATGAGTTTAAACGAAAAGAATTGTTCCCAATGTTTGATGTGATTGTATTTGAAGATATAAAAAATAAGGTTATAGAAGACTTTAAAAAAGGATATGAGTATCGAAACTATGACAATTCAAAATATAATCGTAGAAAGCGAGATTTTTTAATTGCAAAGTGGGAAGATAAACGAATAAATCAAAATGTTATGGATTTTACGGCTTATTCTGACCAAGCAATTAATGATTTTATGAAATCGCCGCAACTGTTTTTGATTGAAAACCCATTGCCACATGAAAAGGTTTGTGAGAATTGCTGTTATAATGACCGCTGTTTGATGAATTATTATAAAGCGTTAACCCTTAAGGAGAGGTGATTGTAGATGTATGAACTTTTGTTATTAACAGTTCAAAGAATTGATGATGAAAAAGTGTATTTATATGCTATGGAATTGGAATATCAAAATATTCTAAGGATTGTTAAAAGCATAGAGAAACACGAAAAGTGTTTATCATGGTCAATAGGAAAAGTAACTATGGTGGATAGTGTTAAGGAGTGGTCTCTCGAAAAAAATACATATGTTACCAGTGGAGATAGGTTGACAGATACAGATGAATATAAAGTAAGAAGGTTGATTGCAAATAAAGTGTCATATCCGACGAGAATTATTAGTGGCAAATGTATGGACGAATATAAGTTGCTTAGAATATCAAAGATTTACGATATAAAAATTTCGATTGATAAAATAGTAATTAATGCAACATTAATGGGAAGCGATTCAAAAATTGACATAGTAGTTTTAGACCATAAATGGATTACATATTGGAAGGATAATGTGGAAGATATTACTAAAGTTGAAAAATATAAAAAAGTAATGTCATTTTATAGAAATCATTTTATTGCGATTGCAAAGAACAACGGTAAAGAAATCGAGGTTGCAGGTTTTTTAAAACTGTAGAAAGCGAGGAGAAAACATATGATAGAAGCACAAGGTGTATATATAGGGGAAGTATGTACTGGAAGCAATTATAGTAATAATGGTTTCTGCGATTTCGTTTTTTCTACGGATGAATTGAAGGATATCAATATTGAAATTTATACAGTAAATGATGGTTCGTTCCACATAGAAAATGCAAAAAGCACCAGTAAGAACAAAGCACTGAATTATTATTCAAAGTATTTAAGAGGCACAAAAGGTAATGGCAAAAGAGCGTGCGATATTATATGTTCATCTTCTAGTGTGGATATGTTGTTTTATCAAGAAAATGAACTTGGAGAGCCGCAGCAGATTTTTGCGAAGAGTATCGAAGTATTAAAAGAAGATGGCGAGGAATTCGAGGCGATAAAAAGGATTGGAGAGAATTTTGGATATAAATACCCGGAAGCTCTTGAAATAAAAGAATTAAGACAACTGATTGACGATTATGAAATCGCGGTGCTGCATGAAGAAGAAGTTCAGATGCCAGAAACTCTTAAAAAGATGATAGAATCAGTTCGTATTAATGTGATAAATAGACGAGAGAAATTTTTGGTAGTATATAAAGGATATGAATTAGAACTGTCATATGAAGTATATTTAAGGCAGGTCATAGATGAGATAGTAGACAATTACATAAATGCTATAAATAAGTTGATTTCTCAAAACAGTAATACTTTAGTAGAGAATGAAACAATTATGATATACATGGGAAGATATGGAGAAGGAACCAATGTACTAGATAAATTAGGACAAGTTGGGAAGAAAAACCATGTAGAAGTTCAGGTTATAAATGATATTGAAAAATCTATAGCTAGAGGAAATGCATATTACTGCTTTCTAACAAAAGCGTTGCTTAAAGATACTGTAGAGAAGAATTTGTCTCGTTATCAGTTTTGTTATTATGATGAGAGTTATGTATTATCAAAGAGAAAAGATGTTTTTTCTCTTAAAGTAGTAAATGATTTTGAAAATGCCATATATATAAAAATTAATGATACTGTGATGGAAAAATCAAAAGAGTATATGTTTAATTGTCCTTTCATTAGAAAAGGAGATGAGCTTTTGGTAATGTACGAATATACTCCGAGCGGATTATTTATGGAAATAACATATAAAGATTTAGAGGAAAAGCAGGAACTTAAGATAAAATATTAAGTGTGAGAGGAAGGCTTGTTTTTATGTACGATATTGGCATGTACGTATTATGTCCGATTAAAATATACCGACAGAGTCAGTATAGGACGTTATATGTTGCAGGAAAAATTACATATATTGATGAAGATACTGGACTGCTTGATGTCGTATTTTACGATCATCAAAAACTGAACGAAAAATGTTGTATACTAGATAGCTTGAAGAAGAGATATGCAACATATGAAGTCTCAAGGTTATCTATAGCGCAAGATGCCCAAGCAATTTATAAAGGAAAGAAGGTAAGAGTTTTAAGAAAATCTACTTCTTTGAAAGGAAAGAAGGACCAGTTTGTCTATTATTGTTCATTAATTGGTAGTGGAAGCAAATCAGTATATCCAATTCTTGAGAATGATTTACAGGTAGATTTTTTTGATTTCCAATTAAGTATAATCAGAAAATTAAAGGATTTAGAGACCTCGTCTGTCGAATGCTATAAAACTAGAAGTGTTTTAAGTGAGAGAAAACATTATTTGGAGAAGTTACCAGAGATTATTAATACGCTGGTAGATACGAGAGTGTTTTTATATGCGCATCAAATTGATACTGTTATTAGAGCTGTTTCTAATGATAAGTGCCGAGTTATGTTGGCAGATGAAGTAGGGTTAGGAAAAACTATTGAAGCGATTACTGTGTTAAAGCATTATTTGAGACAAAAATCATCGTTTAAATGTCTAGTTATAGTACCCGCAACATTAGAGTATCAATGGTTTAATGAGTTAAAAGAAAAGTTTAATATAAATGCAGAAGCATTTTCGACATATCGTTATTTTCAAAGGAAGATGTCATCAAATGTTTACGTCATTTCATATGGCGAATATATTCGTCATAGAATAGATTTATTGGAACAGAGATGGGATATGGTCATTATCGATGAGACACATAAGATTTTAACAACGGAGATGTATAAACCATTGCTAAACTTATGTAAAAAAGTTGAGAATGTTATATTACTAAGTGCTACTCCAATTCAAAAGCATACAAATGAATATTTAAATTTATTAAAGATGCTTAATCCGAAGAAATATCTAGGGATGGATATTAATGATTTTGAAAAATTAGTTGCAAACCAGGCAATTTTAAAAGAGAAGATATATGACATGGCAACAGATTTGGATTTGTTTGATGATATGGATATGTCAGATATTTTTTGTATGAATTTGAGAGAAATTAACGAACTTCTCGAAGATGTATTTTTGGATAAGATAATATCGAAGATAGAAGAGAACGAGAGTGATAATACATTATTGGTGAAAACAGCAGTAGAGTATATAAAAAATCAGTATGTTGTTGAAACACCATTTATAAGACATAGAAGAATTGATATTCAAGAGGCGAACATTAAGAGAAGGTTAGAATCTGTTTACAGTTATGAGATGCAGGGAAAGGATGTTGGTTCTGCAGAAATAGAAGTATATTCTGATGTGTTGGATGAAATAGAGGAGATGATTTCAAGCGCATATGAAGACAATAATATGGATGTATATATGCGATTGATTGCAGCACTTCATAGTTCTCCATATGCACTAATCTCTGTGCTTCGTGAAAATAGTTGTTTAAATACAAGTTATAGAAAATTCAAAGAAGATATAGAAGTTTGGAAAGCATTTTGTGATAAAGAAATAGCAGCTTTATCATCTGGCAGAAGTAGTAATGATACAAGATTTGGATGTTTATTACAGGCAATAAATGAGTGTAAGGAAGGGAAAATTATTGTTTTTTCTGTATTTAAAGAGACGGTAGAGCAAATTAATTATATGCTAGAAAAATGTTTTGGCGTTGAATCTGTAACCTGCTTTACCAGAACTATGACAAGATTAGACACACAATTGGCAGCACGAAAGTTCCAAACATCCGATAAGTGTAGGTTTATTGTATGTGATGAGTCAGGAGGAGAAGGGAGAAATTTTCAATGTGCTGATTATATAGTTCATTTTGATATGCCTTGGTCTCCTGCTTTAATGGAGCAAAGAATAGGAAGATTGGATCGCATCGGGCGTGAAGTGGATAGAGACGTTAAATCAATTGTGATTTATTCAGAGGAGAGCATAGAAGAGAAGTTATTTTTACTTTATAACGATTCGCTAAATGTTTTTGAAAAATCGTTATGTGGTTTGGAAATCGTATTTGAAAAAATGCTTTCTATGATACAAAATGCGTTATCGAGAGATATAAAATATGGATTAACACATGTGACTTCGGAGATAGAATCAATGGTTGCCGAAATGCAAGATGATGTGGAAAGAGAGATATATTTTTCAACTACACAGAACATTAATATCGAACAGAAACAGTTTATTGATTCGATAGAGCATTGTTTTGAAAAAGAAAAAGATATTCACATGGCAGAGGAATATACAGAATGGCTGAAATTGTCCGGGGTGAAGGTTGAAGGAAAAACTTCCGGAATAGTCAGCATAAAAGACGAATGTTGCAATGACATAGATAGATGTGTTTCTATGTATGTTCATCCAGCTGCGGACTTGGAAATCGTGGGTACATTCTCAAGAGAAATGGCATTAAACAACGAAGATGTGGAGTTCTTTTCACCAAGTTCAACATTGTGTAAGGCAATTTTTCAAAATTTGCATGTTAATCAAGCGGGAAGAGTTTTGGCGTTGCGTTGTGGAGTAGGACAGGGCAGATGGAGCGGATTCCTAACAACTTGGAATGTTACATATAATTTTGAAAAAATATATAGAATTCAAAAAGAACTTTTTACAAATTTTAATGTGAAGGAGTTTTTGCCAAGTGAACAGATTCGAGTGATAGCAAAATTTAATGGAACGGATGAGCTTAATGAAAATGAGTTATATTTTCAGATAAGAAGACCTGCAGAATCCTTGATAGAAATTGAGCAAATTTCAGATTTTAATGGTTTTGGAGAATTATTTAGTGAAGATACTTGGTATGCATTTTGTAAACAAAAGATATCTGAAGCTAAAAAGGAGGCAACATTAACAGCTAGAAAATGGGTAAAAAAGAAAATGTTAGAAGAGACATTACAGAAAGAGACTATAGTAAGTAATATTATGGGATTAAATTCTTCTGACACTTCAAATATCGATTTGATAAGATGGGGATTTGAACATTTAGAAGTTCATTTAGATTCAGTAGTGTACATAGAACTTTAGAAGGAGAAGAGAAATGGCTGCAATAAAGGTTTTTGAAGACTTTTTGCAAGGAAAAATTTCAAAAGAGAAAGCAATTGAAAAAATAGAGAAGATAAGAGCTTTGGATGAGGAATATAATAAATTTTCTTGCGTTATAAGATGTATAAAGGCATATGATTATGGAAATGATTTGGATTTTTGTGGTCATTTGCGTCAGGTAATAAATAACTTTAATTGTGCTATTTCTGTGCCTAAAGATGTTTACAATCTGTTGTTACATGAAAAAATAACATATGGATTTGTTTTGACGAATTCGGATGGCTATGAGGTAAATATACAAAAGGAAATGTTGTCTGATTGTCCAGATTTAAAGTCAACATATCTTTATGAGCGGAGAAAACAGTCACCATCCTCTATTTCAAATGGAATCACATATAGGTATTTTGGATATAAGAATTTTACTTCGTATAAACAAAAAATGCTAATGCATATGATTGATGGATTGAAAGAGAACGAAACACTGCTTGCATGTTTACCAACTGGCGGAGGAAAAAGCTTTACATGGCAATTAGCGTCATCGGCAAATTTAATCAAAGGAACAATTATTGTTGTAGTACCAACTGTTGCATTAGCGATAAACCATGAAAATGGTGCAAAAAAAGTTTATGAGAAGATTATTGGTGTAAAGGGTGCTCCTAGGTCGTATTATGCTGAATTAGGTGATAGTGGAAAAAAACGTATTTTTGAGGAATTAAAAGAGGGAACATTGCCACTGTTGTTTATATCACCGGAAGCATTGTTAGCTAAAGAGTTTAAAGACAATATTAAGAAAGCTGCTGGTCAAGGTAAAATTGGGGCATTAGTTGTTGATGAAGTACATTTATTGGTAAGTTGGGGAATGAAATTTCGTCCTGAGTTTCAATTATTGCCTGCTTTTAGAAATGAATTGGCGCAAGTATCACCACATGGAATAAATACTATACTATTATCTGCGACTATAACAGAATATGATAGATTGACAATTGAAAGATTGTTTGGAAAACGTGATTTTACTGAATTTAGAGCTGATGAATTAAGACCAGAAATAGAATATTATGCTCATGAATGTCGCAATGAAGCTGAGAGAGTTGAATTAATAAAAAAAATAGTACATCAGGCTCCTAGACCGATTATTTTATATACATCAACCCCTGCAATTGCCAAACAGTATTATTCTATTATAACAGGGGTTGGCTATCAAAATGTCGAAATGTTTACAGGAGAAACCGATGACTATAATAGAAAACGAATTATTAATCTGTGGAATAAGGATGATGTAGATATAATTGTTGCAACTTCGGCTTTTGGAATGGGAGTTGATAAATCTGATGTGCGTACAGTCTTGACTACATATATACCGGAATCGGTAAGTAGATACTATCAAGAAGTAGGACGAGCAGGAAGAGATGGATATAGTGCAATTAATTATTGGTTATATTCATATGGTGAAGATGATGGTATTGTAAAGAACTTAACAGATACAGCCTTATTAACAGCCGGTAGATTGTCGGAGCGATGGTTTAGTTTGTATCAAAGGGCAGAACATATAAGTGCGGATTGCATAAGAGTAAAGATGAGTTCTATACCTGAAGATATGAAAGGAACCTTGGTTGGCAAGCAAAGTGCAAATTGGAATAAAGATGCACTTTTATTACTTAACCGAGCAGGTTTAATAGAAATTACAGATATTCATTTTATTAGTCACTTAGATTATGAGATTGAAATGAAAATGAATAACGTAGCTGTTCTAGAAAACGTGCAATTATTAGAAAAATATATACAGCCATTTAGAGATAGCGAGAGAGATGAAATAGATAAAGGAAAACGTGATGTATATACCTTGTTGAAATATAAAAATGAAGAGTGTTTTTCAACATTTTTTACAAGAGAGTTTTCGTATACATCAGAGATTTGTTCGGGTTGTCCTAGTTGTAGGAAGAACAAAAAAGGTATTAGTTTTTATAAGACTCCATTGAGTATAGAATCAAGCGTTGCAGGAAATGAAATGGTAGAGTTTTATAATGATAATTTGTTTTCAAGCATGTTAGGACAACAGAAAGAAATCTTATTAACTCATGCAAAAGACTGGACAAGTGATGATAAATATAAGATGGTCGAATATTTAATACGTAATGGTGTCAGGACGGTTGTTTCGCGTGAGTGGTTAGATGAGGTTTTAGATTATTTGGTTCAATTAGACAGAGCTGATTATCTTTTAATTACATATGAGGAGTATGATGAGATTCCGTTGAAGACATTAAGTGGAGCGATTGCCTTTTTAATGGAAGAAGATATGTATTTTAATGATAGGGTATACCAAGCAGCGCAAGATGTTCAAGATAATACAAATGTTAAAGTGGTGTATATCGCTACATCAGGAACTGAAATAATTTCTAAGCAAAAGAAAATTGCAGAATTAGTAACATGCAATATTACAATAGAAGGAATGATTGGAGATGAATACCTATGAAAATAGCTGATAGTTTAAGACATGAATGCATGCCGGAGATGGTTTATAGTCTGTGTAAAATGTGCCAAACACGTATTGAGCGTAAGGATTTACAGAGAGTTATTACCTTGGGAGACAATAGTAAAAGTAGTCAGGATCAGTTTAATAATGTCCTGACATTTGCCATTGAATGCGGATTTATCGGAGAAGAAGATGGTGTGTTGCTTAGCAAATTTGAAGGTGGTCAATTAGAAACCTTTAAATCATTTAGGTATGCGATTTTTAGTGAAGTGCTAAAGAATAGAAATACAAAATTTACAAAGATGGCAGAATGGTATTTGCAGAAAAGCACTACAGAAATTTTTTCGTTAGATACTGCGAGTGATTTAGCTGCTCGTGTTAATGATGAAATTGCATTGGGTATTGATAAATTCTTTGTGTTAGGTTTTAGATTTTGGATGGTTGCTTTAGGACTAGCGGCACAACAAAATTATCGTAAATCAGCAATTGTATACGCGTGCCATGATATTTTAGAGCAGGTGATAGTTGAATCTTCTCTAGAAAAAAATAAGCCTATTTTAGCAGGAACATTTATGGAATACCTTGTAGACAAGGGAGCAATTTTTGGAGTCTGTGTCTCTAACAATAAAATTAACATGAGCTTATCTATGGCATTAAGAGTGTTGCGTGATTCAAATATTATTGAGTTAAATTATGTGAATGATAGTAGTGACATATGGCATATGGAAGAATCTAATTTTGACGTTAATAATTTGAATAAGTTCACAGAAGTAGTGATAAGGAGATAGGACATGGAGAGAGAACAAATTTTAAAACGTATTAATAGAGTAATGCAGGTTGAAGCAACGGTTCCATATAAAACGGATTTCTTATTAACTCATGTACCTTTTGAAAACTTATTTCATGGAAAGAATACTCCGATAACGGAAAATGAACTTTTAAACAATATTTTGTTAGATAATCCGGAACTTCATAAATGCATTATGGTGTTAGGCGATAATGGGTCAGGAAAATCGCATTTAATTAGATGGTTATATGAAAAATATATTGATAGGATTGATTCTGATGTGGAAAAAGTACTATTAATTTCACGTGCACATAATACTTTACAGGATACATTAATGCAGATTCTCAATGCAGATATTTTTCCGGAGGAAATTAAGAAGAGTGAACTTGAAAAAATTAAGAATGCTCAAACAGCCATTACAGGAACGGAATTGAGAAAAACTATCAATTTTAGTTTCACATTAATTTTAGATGAAGATTATGAAAAGAAAGCAAAAGGAACAGAGCTAGAACTTCAATATATTGGAATGCTGTCCAGCTATTTGAAGAATGATTATATTCTGAAGACATTTTTAATGAGAAAAAATGGTCCACTTGATAGAATAAGCAATAAATTAAATAGTGTAGACAGTACTGGAATTGAAGACTATGAAGGCGAAGTATTTACCGAGAAAGACTTTGATATTTCTCTTGACCAAATTAAATCATATATAGAGGGTGGAGATAATCCTGCTAATCGATATACACAAGTGTTAGCACGCAAGTTTTATCAGAATGGTAATAACATACGAAAGAAAGCTGTTAATTATCTTAATTCAAAAGTGGATGAAGTAATTCAAAAAAGTTTGAAATTGAGTTCTAC
>JGI24710J26742_10000749_pt1 | contig 30478 bp, 20 predicted proteins | sample BioPla2DNA2_FD_26742 | JGI IMG/M metagenome (IMG submission 26742)
AGATAAAAACTTTCGGGGTTCATGTCATTGCCTTGCGGGTCTTTGTGAATCGGGTGACCCCGGAGGGACTCGAACCCTCGACCCATTGATTAAGAGTCAATTGCTCTACCAACTGAGCTACGGAGTCATTTTCGGCCTGCAAATGTACAGATTTTTTTTATTCCTAGGGTCATTTAATGGGAATATTTTTCATTTGGCGGATCTACCTAATGTGACCATTTCAAGGAAAACATCAGGGTCTGCCTCATCGGGTTATCACTCCCCGCGATTATGTAAGCCAGGTCTAACGAAACCCCAGCAAACTGCAACCCGCCACCCACGGTCGCATATGAAGGCCCTACATCCTTACCCTCGAAGTGATAGCCTGCCCTTAAAGAGAGCATGTTGTTGTAACTATATTCTGCCCCCACTCCACTTGCCAACCCGCTGTAGCCCGGCGTTATTTGATAAAAAAGATCTGCCGTCGCCAAAAGGGCATGTCGCTGTTTGTCCATCAACTGATAGGCAACTCCCGACTTTACCCGGGTAGGCAACGGGTACTTTTCGTGTCCGTAATCAACTTTCGAACCGATATTGGAAACCCCTAATCCCAATCGTAAGTCATCCCGGTGGTAAAGAAGCGAAACATCCGACGCGATGGCAGAGGTGGTAGCATCGTCATCCATCTTCGAAGAGAGGTGTCGAAGCGACATCCCCAACGAAATATGATCGTTCACGCTAAAAGCCACCCCCAAGGAGAGGTCGAATTCAGATGGCACGAAGCTACCACGGGGCGTCCCGTGGTCATCCGTCTTAATAATCTCGCTGAATTTATTGGATCGAAAACCGGCCGCTATCCCCCACTTGTTGAATCTCTTATACCCCCCGGCGTTAATGACCGTGGCATCCGATGATCGCGGTTGCCACATCAGAAGAGAAGCACCTATCCCCAAGGAAGGTTCATTCCCCAGCATAATGGTCGCGCTGTTGTGTTGCGATGCGAAAGGCGACGTGAGAAGATACCCCGTATTCCCTAGTGCCGCTAGGCGAGCGTCCACGGGACTGTTTAAAAAGGAGACACTCTGGCTATACGCGTCAGAGAGGACGAAGAGCAAGAGTATCAGGCTAACGAGACAACTTTTTCTCATAATTTCACGATCTGCTTGTATATGTTCTTCCCGGAGTAAGAGACGGTCACGCTATACACCCCGGCGCTAAAGGAGGACATATCAACCTTCAGCGGGGCAAAGGGTGATATGCTCCCTTCATTTTCAAAAACCTTTATCCCTGCACTATTATAGATGGCGACAACCGAATTTTGTTCTTCCGCCGTCCTTATCCATACAACGTCTTTTACCGGGTTGGGGTATATATCTATCTCTTGCGACCCATCTCGGACAAGAACGCTAAATGGTTGCGAAACAGACAAGCCCATCGCATCCGTAGCGGTCACGGTTACTCGCGCGAGGCCGTAAGCGAGGGAAACGATGTAAAGTTGCCCTCCGTTTTCATTCACATTCACAACGTGTGGCGCGGAGTTGGCAACGGTAAACCTAAGCGGCTCATCATCAGGATCCATAAAATATTCGGGAATCGAGAAAGTGATCTCCTTGCTTAACCCTTCAATCGGTAGATCGGTCAAGCTGTTAACGATCGCGGGAGGCTGGTTCTCGAAGACTTCGAAACGGATCACCTCCTTGGCGGAGGCACCATACTCGTCCTCCAGGAGCAGCTCCAGGCTGTATTTTCCCGGGGGTACCTGCTTACCGATAATGGTCAACTGAACCTGCCCGCTCCCCATATCAACTAAAGAGACACCCTCTATGAGGGGATCCATGCTCCACCAGATCGCGTGGTTATCCGGATCGCTACCGGTAAACCGAAGCACCACGGTCTGATGAGCCCTCACCTCCGCGTTCGTGCTATCCAACACGGTGATACTTGGGGAGAGATTCGATAAAGTGGTATGGGTAACTTGAGGTGAAAGGGCCGAGAAGTTCCCGGAAAAATCAAACGCGGCCACCGCGAAATAGTAACGTGTTTCGAATTCAAGTCCTTCGACCTGTACTTCAAACTCATCTCCCGGTTTAAAGTTACCTACAGGAAAGCTACGAATCTCCACATCCGCTGGGGGATTTTTCACGTTGATGCCTGTCAACGGGGTTTTACGGAAGTAGACGTTAAAACCAGAAGGTTTCCCATCGTCAGGGTCACTTGGCACGCTCCAGCTGAGCGTTACTATATTCGACTGTACGCTACTATTCAACGTTTTAATGCTATTAGGCGCATGCATGCTGCCGGTAGCCAGGGCCGCTTGGGCATTCACCAACCCCCCTAGCTTCCCTCTATAGCTCGAGTTATAGCCGTCAATATTCACTTTCCCGTTTTCCAGCCTGCTACGCAGCATATCCGGGGTATAACCACTGCCTTTATGATAAGAGAGCACAAGGGCAGCCACGCCCGACACATGCGGGCATGCCATGGATGTACCCTGCATGTAACCATACCCGTTTACTACGGTGCTTAACACGGTTCCACTGCTTCCGAAGCTCTTGACATCCCCTCCCGGTGCCGCCAGGTCTACCCAATCCCCGTAGTTGGAATAGTACGCTCTCTTGTAATCCGGTGCTATAGAAGATACCGCCACCACCTTTTCGTAGTTAGCTGGTGCCGCCTCGGCGCGGTCTTCGTTCCCTGCCGCGAATATCACGATACCGCCGCGCATGGGACCGGTCTGTTTGCCGGTCACATCGATACCCGCGTTGGCGATAAAGTAGTCAATCGCCGCCTTGTCGGAAGCAGGAATTTTCGTAAGCGTAGGGTATCCCCAACTATTCTGGCAGATAACGGCACCATTATCTGCCGCGTATTTGATAGCAGCAGCCCCGTGTCGCCCGGCATTACTTGAGTACGGATCATCCTCATCCACGAAGATCTGGCAAGACATCAGACGAACACCGCTATTGGCCTGTCCATTACCACCCGCGATACCGGCAACACCCTTCCCGTTATTCGTTACAGCGGCAACGACGCCAGCCACGTGCGTGCCATGATTGTGCGGGACCAACTTCCCGATATCGGCCACGAAGTTATACCCATGAATATCATCCTTATATCCATTCCTATCATCGTCCACGTTAGAGGTGCCGTTCTTTTCCGCTAGGTTTACCCACATGTTTGCCGCGAGGTCTTCGTGGGTGTAATCAATCCCGCCATCCACGATCGCGACAATCACGTCCGGGGTGCCCGTGGTATAACTCCACGCGTTAAACAGGTTGATATCGGCACCAGGAAGAAACTTACTCCCCAGGGAACCATCGTTATGAAAGTGCCACTGGCTGGGGAGCCGCGGGTCATCAAAGGGCATCGAGGCAGCAGGTTGGGCCGCGCACTGAGCTATTTGCTGAACCACCTCGATAACACCACCACTATCGTACCGCACCGCCTTGGGACGATACTCTACATCCCTTACCCCCCGTATAGCCGACAGGTGGGTACGGACCTCTTCCAACGGCACTTTCGAATCGAACTCCACATCGTACCAAAGATGTAATCCCGCTTTACGTGAACGCTCCTCGAAACGTCCGGAGTATGGAAAGGTACGTTTAACTGACCGCACCTTAACACGGTCAATTACATGATCGGCCGCCATCGCCTTTGTCCGCGATTTACCGGCAAACGCGGCCGCCTCCATTTTTGTCGACAGGTCATCCGTGACCATTAAGCGCACGAATCCCTTTTCGTACTCTTGGGCTATCATGGTCTCCACCTTCTCGGGCGTGTTCTCCTCCTTTTGTATTATCTCCTCGTTTGTACAAGCGACGCATGCAACAAAAACAAGCAACCAGTAGATTTTTTTCATTCGTCAGGTAACTCTTTTAAAAAGTCAAGTAGTAGGTGGTATGTCTCCGGGCGATTCCACTTCACGTTATGCTGTTTAACATAACGCCTTAGATCACTTTTCGCATGGTCGGGTAACAGCGACTCCATCCCTCTCCGGGTAGCGTGGTATACCGCTTTGGTCGTTACGATGTAATAGGTGGTTTTCACCGGGAGTAGGGTCCCGTTGTCTTTATTGTTTTTCAACTCCATATGGTTGGTCACGTGGATTCCGCCCACCTCTAAAGAGGAGAGCTTGCGGGTGGCCTGCACGTTAGATGAAGAGCCGTAGGCACCCCCGCTTTGTGTCAAGGCGTCAATATCGGCCAGCACCAATTCCGCCACGAAACCCGTGCTGTCCCCGCTTATAACGCGCATAAGCTGATTGTCGCGGGCATAGTAGTTATCCTCGCCGATGATTACCATTGCAATATCAGAGGTGGTCACCTCTTTCACCTGTTCGTTATCCAGGTAATGTAGCGAGCTTTTCAGCAAGTGCACGTTCAAAGGAGCGGCCAGCGTTGTCTTGCTGGTGAAGTAGACCGTTCCATCCTTAAAGTCGGAGTATAGGTAAGGCCACGTGGTGGTAATATCCTGTGCCGTTGAGCCCATAACAGCACAGATGAAAAGAAAACTTAATAGTACCTGTTTCATATGATTCAATGATCCGTTAACATGAACGCGTTGGAATTATCCCTTCGCACGTAAACGACTCCCATGCGGGATTTCCAACGCGAAAGGGGCAAAACACAGCCGTTCCAAGCAAACAAAAGTAACATAAAATCTTTATTCCCGCAAATATAACACGAAAAGGAGGGGGCGCCGCTTCTTTTCGCGTGCCTCCTCCTTTTCGTTCATTGAAACAGACGTTCAGCTTATCTAAACGCCGAACGTTACCTGCGTAGTTTATTCACCGTTTTCAGCAATGGAACATTATCGATTGCCACCGAACTCGGGGTTGGCTCCTCATCCTCCTCATCGATAACGGTTTCCATGGATACGCGCTCCCAGGTGCTTCCTTTTCGATATAAATCTAAATAACCAAGGAACTCATCACCATCTGCTACACCATACCCCCAAAAATCACTGGCTGCCGTGATAATGCCCGGTGAGGGAACCGCGAACACAACGGGCTCTTCGTTGTAGGTAACAAAATAGACGTCAAGCGGGACTTCGACACCCTCTTCTACTTCAATCATTACATCTTCAGCCAGAAGTTGAAAATGCGGAATGGTTAGCGTCCCGAAAACAGGGTCAAAAATGGCAGATATCGGAGTAACATCAACCCCGGTGAAGATCTTACCGAATCCCGTAATGATCACGCCAAACTCATCCTCTGAATCGGGGTCTTCGGTAATCACAACCGTTTCAGTAGGAAACGCACTTCCATAAAATCCGCTATTACCATTAATTTGCCAGGTACCTGTGATATCATCCAACGTGTAGCCGTAGCTGTGGAGGTAATTATCCTCAATCAATAACTCCTCGTTCGTGTTGCCATACACATCCTCGAACGCCTCAGCGGGGATATTAAGGTCCACGGTCGCCCCAAAAGCGGGCGCTTCAGGCAGGAAGAACGAGGGAATACCCTCTAGCAGCCCCCATTTTTTCACATCGACCGTGAGGAACTTACCGGGCTCCTTGTAAACGAAAGCAGGCACCTCGTCTCCCTTTTTCTTCACGGTGATTCCACTGTCCGGCAAGGCAGTCACTATTAGCTCCTCCCAGTCGGAAAACGACACCAGCGTGTCGGGGTTAATCACCTCGAACTCGCTCTGCAAAGACCACGTGGTCGTGGCCACCCTCACGGTTATCCCCCCTGATGGAGCACCTTTCACCAAGGTGTCGGCTTTTTGCTCGAAAGCATTCGACTTGTTCCCCTCCAGGTCACGTACCACGTCGGCCTCGTAGGTGATGCTGGCGTAAGCTCCCGCGGGTGCGGAGGGCAATTGCACCACCAGCGTGTTCCCACTCACCGACAGGTTTTCCTCATCCACTTCAATGTCTTGAGGGTTAAACTCCTCGAATCCGGGTTCAACAACCAGGGGTTTACTCCCCGAAACGGTGTTTTTCGCGAAGTAAGAGACGTACACCCTCCCCCTGCCTCGTTGAAGCGGTTCATGGAAAGTGATCGTGACGGTGGTGTCCTCAATCGCAACCTCGTCTAAGGTAGGCTTGTCCCCATCGTCCAGCGTGCGGATGCTGGCGTTCTTGACTTCACTCACCACCCCGTCCTCGCTTGCCACAACGGCGTAAATCTGGTACACCGTGTAGGGGGTAAGATCTTCCACCACGACATGGCTATCGGGGGTCTCAGAGTATTTGGCAATCCCGTTCGCAACCCCCGAGGCAGTTTGCTGAAGCACGCTCAATGCCTTTAACGTGGCATCTATCTTCTCGCCCTCAACCACCAACCACGCGTAGTAGCCAGCCGTGCCAGCGGGTGACACGTTAAAGGAGATAGCCTCGCTTTGGGCGTTGATATTCGAGATGTTCACTGCCGGGGGATCAGGCAACGTTAATGAGTCCTCTTTCTCAAAAGTTGTACAACCGGTGGCAAATATCGCCACGACGATTGATAAGTATAGTAAGATATTTTTCATATTCAATTCGTGTTTTTATTTGTCACTCGCTTTAATTCTTAGTCAAAACAACACCAGGATGGAGTATGTTGAACCAACCAGGACTAGAACCGTCTTCATAGAACGCCTCGGTCCCATACCACTCTTGAATGGTTATCTTGCCCGGTTCAATTATTCCTGTAACGTTACCCCCCGTCGGGATATAATCTTCAGATTCGGGCTCCTCACCATCGGGACCGTAAAATCCGCTAAGTAAGAGAGACGGGAAACTTGACGACAAAGCAATCGTTTGTCCAACAGGTATCATAAGCTCTGTCATATCTTCGTCAACTAGCCCATAAAGCGGGGTCGATGGACTTGAACCACCGACAACGAAATTAGTAATCCATACCTTTCCTACATCCCCGTCAGGATCTTTATCTATGGTCACCACCCATGACTGAGGACCGTTGAACAAACTCGTACCAACAGCCGTATATTTGCCCAACATTGCAGAAAGCGGGTGATCTTGATCCAGGATGGTCACGCTGACCGTGTCGTTACCGCCCATGTTCACGTCCCCTGAACTGGTGAGTGCGATACTGAACACCCGGTCGCCGGTGAATTCACCGATGTGCGGGAGAACATCAAACTCGATGTACCGCACGGGGTCATTACCATCGAAGTTAAGCACGGAGGCGCCCCCCTTCAAGGCGAAGTCCCGTCCGGCCACCGCGGTACCATCAATCACTTCGAACCCAACGGTGCTAGGCAACCCGCTTAGCGAAGTTAACCGAACCGGGACACGCAATGTGGGGATAATGGTATCGTTGTTCTCATCTACCTCGAACTCGTTCACCGAAAAACTGGCTCCGTAAAAGGCCACGAAAGCATCGGCATCATCGAACTTGGGATATTCGTTCAGGTTACAAGCGCCTAACAACAGGATGCCTGCCAGCACAGTGATATATACTATTATTTTATTCATATTACTCTGTTTTGCAAGTTTAACATTTTCATCGAGCCTCGATTAACTATCGTAACCTGGGTTCTGAACGAGGTTCTCGTTAACATCCAACTCTCTCTTGTTAATAGGCAGTGCCCAATAGTGGCTGTCAGCCGAAATGTTCCGGGCCACTTCCGCACCGCTGTAGTGTACGCGGGTCACGCTTCCCTTAGTGCGGGCAAGGTCATACCAGTAATGTCCCTCCCAAGCAAGTTCCAAGCGGCGCTCTTTCAACACGTCGTTCACACCGGCGCTAGCAAGTTCAGATGCCCCACGCTTAGTTCTGATCGCGTTCAGGTCCGACACGGCAGTCACACCCGAAACGGTAGCCCCGCGCGTGATCGCCTCTGCCCGGTTAAGGTACATCTCGCTCAAGCGCAACACGATGGTGTTGCTCACGTCGGGGGTTCCCTTATCTTTCCCGGCGTACTTGGTGGTCCAATAGGTTCCCGCCGGTGCCTCATCAAGGTTCTGTACAAACATGGTTCCCCTCACGTCGCCCTCGTCGTAGAGTTCAACAAGGTCGTTGCTCGCGGCGGCATCCGAATAACCATCAGGGCGGGTTAGCCAATTGATGCCTTCCCAGTACCCATCGTAGCTGTTAGCCTTCAAGCCATACACGTCGAATATCACCTCTCCGCCCGACTGCGCATCTTCCTTAAACGCGGCCGCGTACTCATCAGCCTCCCATAACTCGTACTTGCCACTGGTGATTACCGTGGTGGCGTAATCGGCCGATTTTTGCCACTCTCCCATATAGAGGTACACCCTGGAAAGTAGCGCTTGAATGGCTAGCTTGCTGACAACCGAAGTTTCGCTGGCCACCCCACCACGGGTGTATCCGTTTGCAATAAGCCCCTCTGCCTCAGTAAGGTCGGCAACGATATTGTTGTACACCGTTTCAACGTTATCCCGGGCAGGTTGCCCCGCCGGATCGGTTATGACCACGTAGGGAACGCCTAACGAAGTTTTATCTACCGTGTATTGCTTAGCGTACGTACGCACGAGGTCAAAGTGCGCGAGTCCCCTTAGGAAAAGGCACTCAGCGCGCAGGTTATCCACGTCTTGCTGGGTAACCCCGTCTACCCCCACCTTACCTTCCAGCTCAGGAATCACGTTGTTAACCGCCGATATCACGTAATAGGCAGTTCCCCACAACGCGGGCGTAGCGGTGGAAGTGTAGGAGAAGTTGTAGGGAACCGTGTAACGACCGGAGTTTTTATCCACGTCGCGATACCCGTTCCCGCTACGCAGCTCCGCGTCAACGATAAAAGAGGCCCCATACCAGTTGGTGCTTACCAACGGTGAGTAAGCGGCAAACGTGGCGTTGTTCAACCCGGTGTAGGTGGCAAGGGTGAGTTCCGTACTCTGCTGCATCTTGGGAGCTTCATCAAGGAAATCATCGCAAGAAACAACCAAGAGCGCTGCCACAATCATTAAAAGATATATTTTTTTCATATTTGATTTTTTTATTGACTTAACAATTCTTTACCATACTATGGTTCAATATAGCCCTTGCTCATCATTAAAACGAGAGTTCGATGCCTCCAACAAATGACTTGGTCATCGGGTAAATACCGTATCCAATACCGTCTACCCCGCGCTCGGGATCCCACCAGTCCACATCATGGAACGTGTAGATGTTTTGCGCGCTGACGTAAAGCTTTAATCCTTTTACCTTAATGGGCTCCAGTAGTTCCCCGGGGAAATTGTACGAGAGCGTGATATCTTTCACGCGAAGGTAATCTCCCCGTTGCAAGAAGCGGGTAGTGTTGAAGTTATTACTCTGGGTGGTATTTCCAGCCAACGGCTTTGGGTTCACACCCGTGTCTCCCGGCTTCTTCCAGTAATTGAGGGCCGTCAACAGTTGATTGCTGCTCATTTGCGCCCCGTCTGACTCGAGGTAGCGACGCTCAATCAACATCACGTGATTACCCCCTTTAAATTCAAAGAACGCGCCCAAATTGAACCCTTTCCAGGCCAGGCTCGTGTTGAATCCCCCGATGAACTTGGGTTCCGGCGAGGCCGGGTATACATAGCGCGCCTTGTTGAAATCGTTCGTCAAGTTGCCCTGCTCATCACGGAACAAGGCATCCCCATTGGTGGGATCCACCCCGTAGTAGTCGCGCAACCTGAAGGTGTAAAGCGATTTACCCACCACATGGCGTAAGCGACCATCCGTCGAGTAAGCAATCTCTTCGTTGTCAGCAAGGTCCGTGATCTTTGTCCGGTTAAACGCGATGTTGGCACCCACCTGCCACGCGAACTCGTTCGTGTTGAATATATCATAGCCCAACTGCAACTCCACCCCTCTATTCATAAGTGATCCGATGTTAAGGAAGTTGGTGGAGAAACCGGTAGTCTGTGGCACGTTTTTATCCAGCAGCATATCGCTGGTTTTGCGGCTGTACACATCTATATTCGCATCTAACCTATCCAGTACCCTCAAATCGAGTCCTACGTTCCAGGTCCCGTTCTTTTCCCAAGAGAGGTGGGGGTTCGCGGGTCGACTAGGCAACATACCGGTAGCCCCGTTGTATTGGGTATTCGCGTACACTCCGTAAGCCCGGTAGGCAGAAATATTGTTGTTCCCGTTAAGCCCGTAGCTGGCACGCAACTTAAGTAGGTTCACGAAATCCAAGTTTTCCATGAAACCCTCTTGGTGAATGTTCCACGAAGCACCCACGGAATAGAAGGTTCCCCACTGGTTTTCTGATCCGAACAGGGAGCTACCGTCGGAGCGGAGGGAAGCTTGCAGGTAATACTTGTCGGAATAGTTGTAATCAAGTATCCCGAAGAAAGAGAGCATGGTTCTGGCGGTATACCATTGCTCCGCTATAAGTCCAGGTTGAGGTGCCGTTTGAACGTAAGGTATATCGGGATTCACGCCTTGAGCATAATCGTACAAATCTCGGCCAGTATACTTCTGGGCCTCTTGTCCCAGTAGGAAGCGCACGTGATGGTCATCAAAGAACACGTCGTTATAGGTAGCCGTGTTCGACGTGGTTAATTGCACGTAATTCTGCATGTTCACCTGTACCGTGGCAATGCCTTCGCTCGTTTCCGGTGCCCAGTACCTACGGCCTTCAGTGTGAACGGTCTCGATAGCGTTGGTGGTCTTCAACGTGACCTTGGAAATGGGATTCCACTGCAAGTAGATGTTCCCTAACAGTTGATACGTCTTCGCGAATTGATCGTCGTAATGGGCGGTCGCACGCGGGTTGGTGTTGCTGTTCTCCGGGATTTTTACATTGTGTTTGCCTTCGTCGTCATACGCGGGTGTCCATGGCAAGATCCACATCCCACCGAATATCGGGTTCGAGTAATAGAGCGACTGCATTGGTACGTCGTTCCCCTCGGAATAGGTAAGGTTGACCCTTGTCCCGGTTTCGAGGTTGTTCGTCAACTTGTAATCGGCGTTCATACGTCCCGTAATCTTGTTCATATCTACCCCGTAGAAGACACCATCGGTACGGTTGTAAGTGAGGGAGCTGTAGTACTTGGCCCGCACGTTACTGCCCGACGCATTCACCTCGTACTCTTGCAGGTTACCTGTCCGGGTAACATGATCCAACCAGTTGGTTAGCGGACGGCTCAATATCTCCTTGGGACGATAATAAGTACTTGTTGGATTATCGGGGTCCTGACCGACGTTTCTAATCGCATCCCTCTGGTATTCGAGGAGTTGTGCCGCATTCATCACGCCAAAACCGTTGTCGTTGGCCAACCAGGAGGCCCCGTACCTTGCACGGGCAGAGAAACTGGCCCTTCCCTCTTTTCCACTTTTGGTGGTCACCAATATCACCCCGTTGGCCGCCCGGCTACCATAAACGGAGGCTGCCGCGGCGTCTTTCAACACGGTGATGCTCTCGATATCATTGGGATTTATGGATGACAGCAAGTTACCCGTATTCATAAAATAACTGTTGTCGAACGATAAGACGGGAATGCCATCCACCACCCATAAGGGGTTGTTCCCCGCGTTAATGGAGGAGGTACCACGAATACGGATGGAAGAGGCCGCTCCCGGTTGTCCTGAATTCGCGGTGATAGAAACACCGGCGATTTTCCCTCCCAGGGCTTTATCCATCGATACAACCGGGGCATCTGAAATATTTGCCCCGCTGACCGAGCTCACGGCCCCGGTCTTAGCTTCACGTGTTACCGTACCATAAGCTACCACAACCACCTCATCCAAGGCCCTTGTCCCGGACTGGAGAACGACCCTCACGGTTGGGCTAACATTTACCTCTTGGGTAACGAAGCCAACGTATGAAATCACTAACGTTCCATCCGTGGGAGCGGATAGGCTGAAATTGCCATTCATGTCGGTCACTGTCCCTTGCAAGGTACCTTTAATCTGAATAGTGGCTCCAACGGCCGGTTCCCCCTCCTCATCCACCACGGTACCCCGTACCTGTGTCTGAGCGGTTAGGAACCCTATTCCTATAAAGAACAGGGACAAAAACATGGTAAGTTTTTTCTTCATAAACTCTACATTTTAATTAAACACTTTTATTGCTATTTATTCATTTTTCTTAACCCTATAACACCCCGGGTAAACAGAGATTACATCGCACGGGTATCATGCGGTACCATTTTCACGGCTAAAATGTAATGTACAAGCGGTACCCGCCTGCAACTTACAAATATATATCTTTTTTTTAAAAAAAGGACTCTTTCACCCTTTTATTTTCAAAAAAACAAATCACGCGATAAGCACAAGGAAGACCGTCCCGGGAAATACCCGAAACAGCCTTCCCATTGCTATTCGCGGAAACCCGCGGGAACTTCCACCCCAACACGTGCCCAGCGTAACGCGTTAAACAAGCCAGGGTGAACGCTTCGCTTAACAGTCAAATCAATCTGAGTGCCCAACGCTACGCGTCGAGCAAGCCAGGGTGAAAAAACGTCCGCTTAGTCGTAACCGTGACTCCTACTCTATACCGAGCAGTTCAACCTCGAAAATAAGGTTCGAGAAAGGCTTGATAGCCCCGCGATCTTGCGAACCGTACGCCAAATCGTAAGGCACGTACAGACGCCACTTCGACCCAACGGGCATCAACTGTAACGCTTCAGTCCACCCGGCGATTACCTGGGTAACACCAAACGTTGAGGGCTCCCCTCTCTCCACGCTGCTATCGAACACGGTCTCATCGATGAGCGTCCCGTGGTAGTGCACTTTCACCCTGTCTGCATCCGTGGGGACGGGACCGGCCCCTTGCTTTAAGACCTCATATTGCAAGCCACTGGGGAGCGTTACCACCCCTTCGCGCTTGCTGTTTTCTTCCATGAAAGCTTCACCCTCGGCTATACTTTCAGCGTACTCGACTTTCAGTTTCTCTTCTTGGCGAGCCACCTCGGCCGCTTGCGCTTTCTCCACCTCTTGTTGGAAGTAAGCGCTCGCATCCATCGCGCTCATGGCAGGCTGCTCGCTTTTCAATACGGCAGCCAGTCCTGAAAGCAGTTGAGCAGTATTTATTTTTTGCCCGCTCTCCTCACCGTAGAGCAACGAGTTAACCTGCGGGAGCATCATCTGCGAGAATTGCGCCCCGATACTTAACCCTTGCGCGTAGGCCGATTTCTCTTCCAGGTTGATCGCGTCTTTTAACCCCTTGATGAACTGATTAAGTTGGGGGGCATTCAACTTGTTCACAGAATCGATCTTCGCGGCCATCTCTTTTTGCAACGCCAACTTCTCGGTCGAATCGGCGGCAGAGATACGCATCTGATAATCGTACTCGATGCTCGACGTGCTCGTTAACACGCCATTTTGCTCCAGGAATTGCATCAGTCCCTGCTCAGCCATGCTTACTCCATAAGCATATGAAACGCTATCAACCGCGTTCTTCAACGAGGCCTTCGGCGTGGATGCTCCACCACACGAGACCATCATCACTGAAAATACAGCAACTGCACCCAGGGTGCTTAACATTGTTTTCTTCATTGTTTTTTGTCTATATTAATATTAAATGTACTTTCGGAAATTTACAGCGGCCTATTCACCGTCATCTCTTCCCTTTTTGAAAATCAACCGACAAAGGTACAAATTTAACGCGAAAGAAACATAAAAAGGGGCCATTATTCACAGGGAATCGTGATTTTTCACGGTTTTACATGTATAGTTTTATACGTAGATGCCCTCAGTTTATATGGCAACAAACCTAGACCTGCAAGAAAAACACAAAACAATGGCTTCATGATACGCGAACAATTTACAGGGCCATTTTTCCTAATTCAGAATAAAAAGCTATATTTGAGGGTAAAGAGGGTGATAATAAAATAATCGAATGAATATGAAAAAGAAATTGGTCGTTTTAACAGGTGCGGGCATGAGTGCCGAAAGTGGAATCGCCACCTTTCGCGATTCCGGAGGACTATGGGAGCAACACCCGGTGGAGCAGGTGGCCACCCCCGAAGGGTTCGCCGCGAACCCGGAACTGGTACAGGAGTTCTACAATCACAGGAGAAGAGAGTTGCTGAACGCGAAGCCCAACGCGGGTCATCAAGGGCTAGCAGAAATGGAGAAAGATTTCGAAGTATATATCATCACGCAGAACGTGGACGATCTGCACGAAAGGGCGGGCAGCACGAACGTGCTGCACCTTCACGGTGAACTGATGAAGGTACGTTCCACGGGCGACCCGTCACTCATCTACGAGGTGGATCCGTCGAAGCCCGACATACGGATGGGCGACAAGTGCGAGAAGGGGTTCCAACTGAGGCCGCACATCGTTTGGTTCGGCGAGGCGGTACCCCTGATCCCCCGCGCGGCAGCCATCTGCCAAAAAGCGGACATCTTCGTAATCATCGGCACCTCCATGAACGTCTACCCCGCGGCAGGGCTGCTGGGCGATGTACCCAGCCACGCGCCCGTCTACCTGATCGACCCCAAGGATGTACGAACCTACCGAAGGGACGTACACCATATACGCATGGGGGCATCAAAAGGGGTGGAGGAATTAAGGAGGCTGTTGCGCGAAAATTGATTTTTTTCAACTACTTTTGTATAAACAGACGTGCAATAATAAATAGCATGCAAATGCAACGTGAATAACGAGAGGAGAAACCCGTGGGAAAGAAGATAGCGGAAACGCCCATGATGCTGCAGTACGCCGATATTAAGAAGGAGCATCCCGATGCCATCCTGCTGTTTCGTGTCGGTGATTTTTACGAGACCTTTTCAGACGACGCCATCCTGACGGCGGAGATACTGGGTATCACGTTGACCCGAAGAGCCAACGGGGCGGCACACTTCGTGGAGCTGGCCGGCTTCCCGCACCACGCGTTGGACACCTACCTGCCAAAGCTGGTAAGGGCCGGCAAACGGGTGGCCATATGCGACCAGTTGGAGGATCCAAAGAAGGCAAAGAAACTGGTGAAAAGGGGCATCACCGAGTTGGTGACGCCGGGCGTTTCGATAAACGACAACGTGCTGAACCACAAGGAGAACAACTTCCTCTGCGCGGTTCACCTCGACAAAAGCAACCGGTTCGGTATCGCCTTCCTCGACATCTCCACCGGAGAGTTCCTCACCTCCGAGGGCAACCGGAACGACGTGGATAAGCTGCTTTCCAACTTCTCCCCCAAAGAGGTGCTGATAGAGCACGGGAAACGAAAAAAGTTTCAAGAGCTCTTCGGCCATAACTGGCTGCTGTCGGAGCTGGACGACTGGATATTCACCGAGAGCGCCAGCCAAGACAAGCTGCTGTCGCACTTCCAAACGAAAAGCCTGAAAGGGTTTGGTGTTGAGCATCTGGAGGATGGCCTTATCGCTTCAGGCGCTATCTTGTACTACCTCGATATCACGAGGCACACCCAGGTTGAACATATCAACGCGCTCACCCGCATCGAGGAGGAGCGGTTCGTGCGACTCGACAAGTTCACGGTGCGCAGCCTGGAGCTGCTCGCACCAATGAACGAGGGAGGGAAAAGCCTGCTGGAGGTACTGGACAAGACGATATCACCCATGGGGTCTAGGCTGCTGCGCCGGTGGGTGGTATTCCCGCTGCAGGAGGTGGAGCCGATAAACAGACGGCTCTCCGTAGTGGAGCATTTTTTCCGTGAACCGCGACTGAAAGAGCTGCTGGAAAAACAGCTCTCGCTGATTGGCGACCTGGAGCGCATCATCTCCAAGGCAGCCACGGGAAGAATATCGCCCCGAGAGGTGGTGCAACTCAAGGTGGCACTCACCGCCATCGAGCCTATCAAGGAGGCATTCATGGCTTCGGACAACCCCAGCTTACAGCGAATGGGGGAGCAGCTGGATCCCTGTCTACCTGCCCGCGACCGAATAGAACGGGAGATCATGCCCGATCCGCCTGCCCTATTGAACAAGGGGGGTTACATCCGTGAAGGGGTAAACGAGGAGCTAGATGAGTTGCGTGACATCGCGTACTCCGGAAAGGACTACCTGATTCAACTACAGCAGAGGGAGAGCGAAAGAACCGGTATCCCCTCCCTCAAGGTGGCATTTAACAACGTGTTCGGCTACTACATCGAGGTGAGGAACACGCACAAAGAGAAGGTGCCACCCGAATGGACCCGGAAGCAGACGCTGGTAAGCGCGGAACGATACATTACCGATGAGCTGAAAAAGTACGAAGAGAAGATACTAGGGGCGGAAGAGAAGATCATCGCCCTGGAGAGCGAGATATATGCCCTGCTGGTAGAGAGTCTGCTCCAGTACATCCCCGCCATACAGGCCAACGCGAACGCCATCGCGCGGGCCGACTGCCTGCTCTCGTTCGCGAACGTGGCGCAGGAGAACCGGTACCTACGACCAGAGGTGAACGAGTCGGACGTGATCGAGATCAAGAACGGGCGACACCCCGTGATAGAGATGCAACTACCCCCTGATGAACCCTATATCGCGAACGACACCTACCTGGACAGCAATACGCAACAGATCGTCATCATCACGGGACCCAACATGGCGGGGAAATCGGCCTTCCTGCGACAAACCGCGCTCATCACGCTGATGGCGCAAATCGGGAGCTTTGTACCGGCGGAATCGGCCAAGATCGGGGCGGTGGACAAGATATTCACCCGGGTGGGGGCATCCGATAACATCTCCATGGGCGAATCGACCTTCATGGTGGAGATGAACGAAGCGGCCAATATCCTCAACAACCTCTCGTCACGTAGCCTGGTCCTGTTCGACGAGCTGGGAAGGGGTACCAGCACCTACGACGGGATATCCATCGCATGGGCCATCGTGGAGTACATCCACGAACACCCGGAGATACGGGCGAAAACGCTCTTCGCCACCCACTACCACGAGCTCAACGAGATGGCCAAGTCGTTCAAACGGGTAAAGAACTACAACGTGGCCATAAAAGAGGTCGACAACAAGATCATCTTCCTCCGGAAGCTGGTACCGGGCGGAAGCGAACATAGCTTCGGTATCCACGTGGCCCAGATGGCGGGGATGCCACCAAGCATCACCCAACGGGCCGAAACGATTCTCGCGCAGATGGAGGCAGCCAACCGGAAAGACGAGATAAGGAAGCCGTTGCGCGACTTCGTGGAGAAAAGGGAGGGGTATCAACTGAGCTTCTTCCAGTTGGACGATCCCGTGCTGAGCCAAGTTCGCGATGAGATCGTAGACCTCGACGTGAACAACCTCACCCCCATAGAGGCGCTGAACAAGCTTAACGATATTAAGAAGATACTTAAAGGGAAATAGCCCGTATGCCATAAACCTGCAGCCGCTTCCGTGCTGGGAATCTGCAAGGTTGGCGTTTAGGTGCCCATATTTAACGACGGTAAAGTAATAGTCCCATGCCGGAGATTTCACACGGTACGGTACGAATAAACGAGAACAGGGAATGTACGACGCGAGTAGTTTTCATGATAACCCCCGCCGCGATAGCCAGCAGGTGGGACGCCTTGAGGTGATCTGCGGATCAATGTTCTCCGGTAAAACCGAAGAGCTGCTAAGGCGATTGCGGCGTGCGAAGTTCGCGAAACAACAGGTGGAGATATTCAAGCCGGCAATGGATACGAGGTACTCCGCGGCCGAAGTGGTGTCGCACGACCGGAATACCATTCTCTCTACCCCGGTGGAACATTCGAGCAACATCTTGCTGCTCTCCTCGGAGGCGGAGGTGGTGGGGATTGACGAAGCGCAGTTCTTCGACCAGGGGTTGGTAGAGGTCTGCCTGCAGCTGGCCGACCAAGGGACAAGGGTGATCGTGGCGGGACTCGATATGGATTTTAAACGGAACCCATTCGGTCCCATTCCCGCGTTGTGCGCCGTGGCAGACGACGTGACAAAAGTGCACGCGATTTGTGTGGAGTGCGGGCGACTGGCCAACTACTCACATCGGCTGGTGGAAAACGACAAGCAGGTGTTGCTAGGTGAGACCGAAGAGTACCGCCCGCTTTGCAGAAGGTGCTACTTGCAGGCAACAGGTAAACATCGGTGAAACCAAGTTGATTAACCGAATAATTAACCAAAAATTTAACTGAATACCCAAATAAATGATTAAACCTCTTTGGAAATAATTACTCTAAGCAAACACGGTTCCATTTTGCTGAACCATTAACATTGGAATAATCACGTAAAAAAACCAAAAGATGAAACGTAAAAAACTGTTTGTCGCGGGACTCCTCATCGCGGCGTTCACGATCTTCACCACAACGCTAAGTGCGCAGAGCTACAAAACCGCGTTCGGCGTTCGCTTGGGATACGAAAACGGCTTGACACTGAAACATTTCATGGCGCCATCCAGCGCCGCGGAATTCCTTCTTTCCGTGTCACCCCGCCACTTCCATATAACGGGAATGTACGAATACCAACAACCGGTGCCAGATGCACCGGGACTGGACTGGTACGTGGGTATCGGTGCGCACATCGGCAGTATCTATTACAAGAAAGAGGAGTATAAAAGCGCGTTCCTGGTTGGTGCCGACCTGATCGGGGGACTCGAGTACACCTTCCCCCGTGCCCCCTTTTGCGTGTCACTCGACTGGAAGCCCGCGTTCAACTTCTCGAACGATTACAACGACTACTGGTACAGCGGGTTCGCGCTCAGCTTGCGGTACACGTTCAGGTAACACGAGAAGGCAGGACGCGGCCTCGTCGACTCTCCCCATGCCAAGTTTCACCTCGAACGCCGCCCAGTCGCCACTCCGCTTTTGAACAATCGCATCCACCTCCAAGCCACTCGAATAGCAATGTGCAAAACTGTTTTCACTATGTGATTTCGCGCAAAATGCCTATTTTCGCGGTATGCAAGAGGCGAAAAAGCATAGCGTACCCCACTTGTTGGGCCAGCTGAACGAGGCGCAACGAAAAGCCGTGGAGTTTTGCGACGGCCCATCGCTCGTGATCGCGGGTGCCGGGTCGGGCAAAACACGCGTGCTCACCTACAAGGTGGCCTACCTGCTGGAGCAGGGTCTCCCCCCATACTATATCCTCGCCCTCACCTTTACGAATAAGGCAGCGAGGGAGATGAAGCGGAGGATTGCCGACCTGGTGGGCGAGAAACGCGCCCGGGGGCTATGGATGGGCACGTTCCACTCCATCTTCGCACGCATCCTGAGGAGCGAGGCTGAGGCCATCGGCTACCAATCGAACTTCACGATTTACGATGCCGGCGATTCGCTGAATCTCGTAAGGCTCATCATCAAGGAGATGGGGCTCGACGACAAGCGGTACCGACCGGGAGGGGTCCACTCCCAGATTTCGAGGGCCAAGAACAACCTGATCACCCCGGCAATGTACGCTTCTAACCCCGAAATCGTGCAACACGATCGGGCGACCGGGCGACCGAACCTATTCGAGATCTACCAGCGTTACCAAAACCGATTGAAGCAGGCGAACTGCATGGACTTCGATGACCTGCTTATGCAGACCAACCTCCTCTTCCGTGACCACGATGAGGTGCTTGAAAAATACAGGAACCGTTTTCAATACATCCTGGTGGACGAGTACCAGGATACCAACTCCGCGCAACACCGCATCGTGCAGCAGCTGGCTCACGTACACCATCGGGTATGCGTGGTGGGAGATGACGCGCAAAGCATCTACTCGTTCCGGGGTGCCAATCTCGACAACATCCTTACCTTCCAGGCCACCTTCCCCAACACGAGGGTATTCAAGCTGGAGCAAAACTACCGCTCCACGCGCAACATCGTGAACGCTGCCAACAGCCTGATAAAGAAGAACACCGAGCAAATCTACAAGGAGGTATTTTCAAAAAACGAAGAGGGAGAGAAGGTGGAGGTAATCGAAACTTTTTCCGACTTCGAGGAGGGACTGGTGGTTGCCAACAAGATCGCGCGCAAGCGATTGGAAGAACACGTTCCCTACAGCGACTTCGCCATCCTCTACCGAACCAACGCGCAATCGCGTGTCTTCGAGGAGTCGCTGCGCAAGAAAAACATCCCCTACCGTATCTACGGGGGATTATCATTCTACAACCGGAAAGAGATTAAAGACGCGATTGGTTATTTCCGTCTCATCGTGAACCAAGGCGATGAGGAGGCGTTCCGACGCGTGGTCAACTACCCGAAGCGGGGCATTGGCGATGCGACCGTGGGAAAGATAACAGCGGCCGCGCAACAGCATGGCGTGAGCCTCTGGGAGGTACTATCGTCTCCACTGGAGTACAACCTGGAGGTAAACAAGGGGATGGCTAACAGGCTGGCCGCCTTCCACGATCTGATTAGCGACTTCATCGAGAAAAACGGCAGGCTAAACGCGTTCGAGCTGGCCCAAGAGGTGATCAAAGGTAGCGGTATTGGGAGCGAGGCGTACAACGACCTGAGCCCGGAGGGGGTGAGCCGCGCACAAAACATCCAGGAGCTGCTCAACGCCATGAGCGAATTCGTGTCGACCCGCTTGGAGGAGGGCAACGAAGAGGTGTCGCTGGTTGATTTCCTGTCGGAGGTATCGCTGCTGAGCGACCAGGATACAGACAAGGAGGCCGAGGTGGAAAAAGTGACGATGATGACGGTTCACGCGGCAAAGGGGCTGGAGTTCGCCCACGTGTTCGTGGTGGGCATGGAGGAAGACCTCTTCCCTTCGAGTATGGCGCAATGGGAGCCACGGGGAGTGGAAGAGGAGCGGCGACTCTTTTACGTTGCCATCACCCGCGCGAAGAAAACATGCACCATCACGCACGCTAAAAGCCGCTTCCGAAACGGGATCACCCACCCCGCCAGGAAGAGCCGTTTCCTGCAAGATATTGACTCCCGGTTCCTCTCGATGAACGATACACGGGTAGGTATTGATACCAAGCGAGGAGAAACGAACGATGGCTTCTGGGGATCGCTGCGGGCGCAACAGCAACGACGGGAGGAAAGTTACCAGGGAGGGGCAAACGACTGGAGCGAGGTAACACAACAATGGAAACCAAGGCAACAAAGAGGCACCACCCAACCATGGGAAAAGGATTGGGTTGCCCCGAAGGGGATGAAGCCCGTGGCTAGTACTGCTCCGTCAAAACCCCTCTCCAAAGAGGCGCAAGCCCTGAAGAAAGGCGACGTGATTGAACACGAACGTTTTGGGAGGGGCATGGTCACCTCTATCGAGATGAGCGGCAACGACCGCCGCGCGTTCGTGGAGTTCGAGTCTGCCGGGAGGAAGCAGCTGTTGCTCAAGTTCGCCAGGTTCAAAATCATCGAATCTTCCCCTTGAAAATTCCCATTTATCATATATTTTTGCTATTTTTGGAGTTTCGGAAAATGCGCAAGTTCAAAATCACTCATATAATTTCTTAATTCAATGACAAAAAGTGCTTTACAAGTTGCAAGGGCGGGCTACAAACCCCAAATGCCCCACGTGTTGAACGGCAATGTTACCATCAAGCAAGGTGCTGACACCGAAGCGGTACGCGATAAAGAGGAGATACAAAAGTTGTTTCCCATAACGTACGGTAGACCCATCGTTCAGTTCGTGGAGTCAAGTGTACCTTCAAAGGTCGATGGCCCGGTTAACGTGGGGGTCATCCTTTCCGGGGGCCAGGCACCCGGTGGTCACAACGTGATCGCGGGGATCTTTGACGGAATCAAGCGGCTCCATGCCGATAGCCGACTATACGGCTTCCTCCTAGGGCCCGATGGCCTGATCAACCACAAGTACAAGGAGCTGACCTCCGATATCATCGATGAATATCGAAACACCGGCGGGTTTGACATCATCGGTTCCGGCAGAACGAAGCTAGAGACAAAAGAGCAGTTCGACAAAGGACTAAAAATACTGAAAAAGCTGGGAATTAAAGCGTTGGTAATTATTGGGGGAGACGACTCCAACACGAACGCTTGCGTGCTGGCCGAGTACTACGCGTCCATCAGCGCGGGAGTCCAGGTGATTGGATGTCCAAAAACGATTGACGGCGACCTGAAGAACGAGCAGATCGAAACCTCCTTCGGGTTCGACACGGCATGTAAGGTCTACTCCGAGTTGATCGGCAACATCCAGCGCGACTGTAACTCCTCCCGCAAGTACTGGCACTTTATCAAGGTAATGGGTCGCTCCGCCTCGCACATCGCCCTGGAGTGCGCACTGCAAACGCATCCCAACGTCTGCATCGTGTCGGAAGAGGTGGCCGCGAAAGAGCAATCGCTCAACGATATTGTTGATCAGATCGCGGGGGTGATCGCCAAGCGGGCAGAACGGGGATCGAACTTTGGAACCGTTATCATCCCCGAGGGGTTGATCGAATTCATACCCGCTATAAAAAGGTTGATCGCGGAACTGAACGACTTCCTGGCGCACAACCAAGATGAGTTCGACCAGACACCCCAATCGGAAAAACGGGAATACGTTATCAGCAAGCTCTCGGAAAAGAACGCGGCCATCTACGCCAGCCTTCCGGAGAACGTGGCCCGTCAGCTCACGCTCGACCGCGACCCGCACGGGAACGTTCAGGTATCATTAATCGAAACAGAAAAGCTACTGGTGGAGATGGTGAAGAAACGGCTCAACGCCTGGGCGAAAGAGGGGAAGTATACCGGTAAGTTTGCAGCTATCACCCACTTCTTCGGGTACGAGGGAAGGTGCGCGGCACCGTCAAACTACGACGCCAATTACTGCTACTCGCTGGGTTACGCGGCCTCAATGCTGATCGCCACCGGCAAGACTGGTTACATGGCGTCCATACGTAACACCACTGCCCCGGCTTCCGAATGGATCGCGGGCGGCGTGCCCATCACCATGATGCTGAACATGGAACGACGACACGGCGAGATGAAGCCAGTAATCCAAAAAGCGCTGGTGGACCTCGAGGGGGCACCCTTTAAGTACTTCGAGAGCCATCGAGACCAGTGGGCTATTGAGACCAGCTACGTCTATCCAGGTCCCATCCAGTACTTTGGACCTACCGAGGTATGCGATGAGCCAAGCAAGACATTGCAACTGGAACAAAAAGGAGCGATATAGGCGATATGGAACAGGGGGGGATAATTATCCCCCCCTGTTCTGCATAAAAAACCGGGTGAGCGGTTAGCGCAACTTACCCGGTTTTTTGTTTATGCTCCAATCAACTTTCGCGTGTTGGATTACGATTGCCGTTGTTTTCAAGACGAAAACCTTGGCTTAAAGGCAAATGTCGCGTTGTTAATGAATCAGAAGAACTTGTAACGGTTGTCCTCAACGCCAAGGGTATTCTTCAACACCTCGATCGATTGCATTTGCAGGCGGTACGCGTTGTTGCTCATCATGTTGTTTTTCTGCTCACGTGCATCGTAAACCACCTCCTCTTGGTCTTGGGTACGATTCACCACCGAAGCAACATAAACACCCATATTCCCTTTCACAGGGCCAGTGACCGCGTTTTCCGGTGCGAAAGCGGAAATGCCGCTTAACACCGGTTCAGCCCCCACGCCTGTGATGTTTTGCGTGATGAAATTCACGAACCGCACCGTATCCATTACACTGTTCATCGCGCTGGCATACGCTTCTAACGAAGCAAGCCCCTGTTTTTCAAGGCCTTCAATGACATACTGGGCCTTCTTTTCGTTAACGAGCCGCATCCGGATACCCTCCGACACGTCAGAGAGGGGGGAGTACCCCGCGGGCACAACCTGATCCACGCGGGCCACGATACGTGCATTGGTCAGGTCGAATTTCTTCACGCTACCCATTTTACTTTCGTTCGCGGCCCAGGTAATCACCTGCCGTGAGTTGGGTATCTGAGCCAAGCTAAAGTCGTTAGCCGAGAAGGTCATGTTGGGCATCACCATGTACCCCTCTGCAGAGGCCAGTTCCGTGAAGTTGGCTCCAACGTTATCGGAGGATACCAGTTGGTTCAACTGGTTGTCCACGTTATTCGAAGTCTTTTCACTCGGCACCACCGGCATGTTAACCACGGCCAGCTTATACTTCGTGATCGGTCGGGTTTTCTCATTCACCTGGATTATAAACTGTTGCCCTGGGACCGAAAGCCTCACCAGTTCACCTACAGACGCACTGAAAATGGAGCGAACCGATTCCGCACCCAGCGAAATCAAGTCAATCTCCCGGGCCCAACCCACTTCACCCCCGTTGGAAGAGGGATTCAGGCTATTAGCTACTTCAGCGAACGGTTCACCTCCGCGAATCACGTTGTACAAGCTATCAACGAAATTTGCAACCAACGTGTCTTGCCCGATCATCGACGCGTCAGGGATCGAGATTAGACTAAACCGAACTGAATCGGGAATTACCGCCTTATCGATCAGCTTATAGACTTGGTAAGCATCCCCTTCCCGAGCGGGGCCATACATGTCGTTGATGGCCGCGGTTCGGACGAAATCGAGCTGCGAAGGGGTAAACATCTGCTCGCTCAAGAAAACATCCCGATAGGGAGTATCGGAATAGTCAGCTACTACCACGGCCGGATTAGCTGCCTCCGTGAGCTGGTCATACGCCAAGCGCGATTCTTCTTCCACTTCCGCGAAATCCTCGTCGCTAGGTACGATCTCCTTCATAAAATAGGTAAGTTTCACCAGCGGAGCATCCAGCCGGTACATCTCCTTATGTTGGTCGTAAAATTCTTTTATCTCCTTATCGGTAACCGATACGAGTGAATCGGCCACCGTGAAGTAACTCTTCATCGAGTAGGCGATATCGGCGCTCTGCCTCGATAGGTCAAAATATGCCTTCGCCTCCACGTCGTTAACCGCAACGGCCTGGGACAGCAGAGTTATGTACTTCTCTTCCAACCGTTGCGTTTTCACCATATCTTCGATAAACAGCCACAACGATTTGTACTGATCAACCGCGGCTTGCTCTTGCGGGTTTGGACTGGTCGTGTTGACCACGTTGAGGAATTCAATCAGCGCGGCGCGGTTAAAGAAACCGGTTTCAGGATCAACGAAAAAGGGCAGTTGCTGCAAGATAGGCGATATAAACTCCCCGTGTACCAGGTCGTTCATCTCGGCTTTCGACACGACCAGCCCCAACTTATTTGTTTGATCGTTCAACAAGCGTTCCCGTACTACTTGTTGAAACACTGCCTCCCGTATTTGCGATGAGATGTTTTCGTCCAGGGAGGATTGCCCGCTCACCATCTTTTGGAACTCCTCGAACTGGGTAATCTTATCGGCGTATTCCTGCGTTGTAATCACCTCACCATTCACCACGAAAGCCCGATCACGTGCTTTTCCCATGAAAGTGGATCCGGAAGTGAGCAGGTCACCCAATATAAAGGCCAGTAACGCGAAGCCCACGACGATAATCAAGAGCACACCTTTGTCTCTAATCTTTTGTAAAGTAGCCATTTATAATTTTATTAGTATGTTTACACGTTTAACGAACGGATTGTCCAAATAAGGCCGCAAAGATAATAAAAATAAAGGATATAATCTGTTTTCCCGGCCAAAAAGTGATTACGGGAGGTTAGCCAGGAGAGTTATCGCCCTTTTCTTCCGTTGTCAAGCGTACCACCTCGATTTTCCTGGCGGTAACTTTCAAAACTTTAAAGGTATGCTTCCCAATGGCGATGGTTTCGTAAGCTTTAGGAAAACGCCTCGCGTGGTGCAGGAGGTAGCCGGCCACCGTCGAGTAGTCATCAGATTCAGTGAGGTCCAGACCATGCTCCTCATTCAGGTAGTCGATCTCAACCCGTCCCGACATCACGTACTCGTTTTCCCCTTCCTGCTTCACGAACTTCGATTCCACGTCGTACTCATCCTCAATCTCACCAAAAATCTCCTCTACCAAATCCTCCATCGTCACGATGCCTGCCGTGCCACCAAATTCGTCCACCACCACGGCGATACTCCTTCGCTGCTGCATCAAATCGCTCATTAGCTGATTGGCTTGCATACTTTCCGGCACAAACGAAACGGGGGCCACGTTATCGACCCAGTCGCTCGGGTTGTTCACTATCTCCCACATGTGGATATAGCCCACGATATCATCGATATCCTCCTTGTAAACCAGGATACGCGATAGTCCCGTTTCAATGAACTTCTCCTTCAGCGTACCCAAGTCGGTCTCGATACTAACCGCCACGATCTCAGGCCTGGGAACCATACAGTCCCGTGTCTTCATGGTGGTAAAATCGAGGGCATTGCGAAATATTTTCACCTCCGAATCCACCTCTCCCCCCTTCGACATGTCATCGATACTCTTCTTAACGTAGGCATCCAGCTCCCCCCTCCCGTACGCCTGCTCCTCCAAATGTGACGAGCGAACACCAAACAGGTACAGGATACCCCTTGAGATCACTTCGAAAACTTTCGCTACAGGGTAAAGCAACAGGTGGAAGAAGAAGGCGGGTACGGCAAAGAGACGCACCCAAGCACCCGCGTTTTTGGCAAACAACGCTCTCGGGATAAACAGATCGGTAAGCAGGATGGTGAAGGTGACAAAAAGGATCACGAGCAGCAGCATCCATCCGATCTCCATATTAGCGGGGAATACCTTGTGGTAAGCTATCAACAGGGTAAAGTAGACGAAGCAGACCAACACGATTCCTTTGGCCATGATAAGCGTGAAAAGGAATTGCCGGGGATAACGATAAAGGGTATTAAGCATATAATGGTAGGCCCCTTTCTCTTTTTTGGTGACGGCATAACGAAGCTTATCGGATGCCACGAACGCCATTTCCGTTCCCGAAAAAAAGAGCGACATCACCAAAAATGCGACCCACCATCCTATCATGCAAGAGCTTGTCATCATCCTTCACCTCCCTTGGTTATCACCTCGTTTTCATAAGTATACCATTTATCTGGATAGAGCTTCTCATCCTTCACCTCCTTCGGACTCGGTTTCGGCTTCGATTTTCCTTACGTTTGGATTAGAGAAATCGGTTTGTTCGGAGTTCACGGAATCGGTCCGGATGGAGCCGATAGTCCCTACCTGTACAGATTCAACAGGATCGACTGGAACCAAACCAGTTGTTTCGGCCTGAACGGTTTCAACTGAATCTACCCGAGTAGAATCGGGTTGTTCCACCAAGGGGAGACGCCCATCGTGAGGCCTGAAAATGCGAAAATCGGTCATCTGCTGATTCGATTCAAACCCGTAACCACTTAATCGCGCATCCCCCTGTTGAACCTCTATATACGCGGACGAGTAAACCCGTCCATTATCCCGGTCCCAGTAAAGCTCATCACTATCAAACACGTCACCCCTCAAGTTTTCGACGTGCACATTTTTCTTTAGCCGCAACAGGTTCAGGTCGACATAAAACCAAGCGGTATCGGCCTGCACGATCGATTCGATCTCAAAATTGGGCGTGAACTGCTCTACGTATAGCCCTTCGGGGAAGAACCAGTAAGGTTCCTTGGCCTTGTCAAATACCATCCACACATCGTACACCATCTTGTAACGCGTGATGCCGGAATCAGAAACCAGCTGATACCCCTCATCGGTAACGAGCGACGGCACCGACTCCGGATCATACGAAAAGGCGACTAAGTTCTCATTCTTCTCCTTACACGAAACCAAAAGAAGCATCGCTAGAATCATCGCGACAACAGGTAGCCGGTGCCACGGGTATGGTATGAACCGTTTTCGTTTCAATGATTGCTACTCCTGAGAAAATGGTTAATTACACGTTAATGATGGTAAGTGGGTGACACCTATTGAAACTGCCGCTTGTAAAACCAGAATTCGTTGAAGCTCATGCTTACCGATATCTTGAACATATCCTGCTTCACCATGTAATCGGTATCGGGTTGTTGCCTGTAGTAGCCAAACCCGACATTGACCATCGAAACATGCCCTGTCCTGTCATGCATGGGCAACCCAAGTCCCACGTTCACGCCCAACTCCTTGAAGCTGCCAATCCCAACCCGTTGATCATTTCGGGTGGGGTTAAAAACGTTCACGTTCACGTAGGAGTTACTGTACGAGAAGCCGCCCCTGAAACGAACCCGTTGGAAAAAGCTCGGGTTGTAGGGATCTGATACGTACTCGAATCCGGCACTTACACGAAAGACATTGTTAAAGCGCTCCTCTTTCGTCAGCTCATCCAGCTTATCGGGGTAGGCCATCCCTTTCCATCCCTCGTAAGTTCCATCCACTCCCACCAGCAGGTTGAGGGTTTTATAGGTGACCCCCACGCCAAGTGTGTGCGGCAAGTAGAATTCGGCGCCTCGAAGCGTGTCGGTCGTTAGCACCTGGGCGGGTGACTGCCACGGGTTTTGATAAGGATCATTCGCGTAAAGCTTCTCAGACGGGGTCACATCCGCGGACGCACGAACTTGCGGGGAGTAGACCATACCCAGGGTGACCGATTTAGCTTGGCTCACGGGGTAGGTCAACTGTACGCCCAGGTCGCACTTCATGTCGCGAATGGAAAACTCCTGCTTGGTTTCGCCCACCAGTGCAGTGGAAGCAGCACTGCGAGGGATTACCACGCTACTATGCGAAAAGTTCCCAAAGAGGTAGGAGAGGTTAGCCCCTACCGAGAGGAACTGTAACGGTTCCCAGGCCGCCCCAACGTATATCTGGTTTAGCCCCCCCGTGCCACGGTACACCTCGCTGTACTGAATATTGGATAACGAGCGCCCCGTACCGAAATTGTAGCCCACCTTGGAGTATGGCAGGAGTCCCACGCTGGCCCCCATCTTCCGAAACAGTGGAAACTGGATGGCCACGTAGTCGAAGTTCCCGTTATAGAAATCCTGCTTGTTGGTGCCATCATTCAGACGGGAATGGTGTCCCGATATACCGAAATCGAAAACAAACGTGAGGGTGTCCAACTCTGAGTAAGAGGCAGGGTTCCCTGGGTTTACATGTTGGCTTCGCCGAAGCCCGTAGCTGATACCACCCATCGACTCCGATGCCCCTACCCTTGGTTTCACCAACAGGCCGTACCCATACCTTCCGTAGGGGGAGTTGGAACCCACTTGTTGGGCTTGCAGCGAAGGAGTTATCAATAAAAGAGCGATCACCAACAAGTGACCTTTTTTCCTGCTATTCATCGCTATCCGGTATAAAAGTATTACACAAAGATGAGCTATTTTCGCGAAGTGGCCAACAATGCCACCCCATCATCGTGTTAAAAAGTTGAAAGTTTAAAGATTATAAACGATTGGTAACGCCATGTTCCACCTGCACCTGTCACTGACTCCCGCATATGGCACTCAACCCTTGTACCGGTTATAGGAGACCACCTCTTGTAAGGGCTTACGTTTCTTGGTTCGCAGCGGTTGCGCGCTGTACCCGATGGCGATATCCAGCCAAACCCTTTTGTTATCGGGGATGGAGAGGAGTGACCTCATTTTTGGCTCGTTAAACCAACCCAGGATACAGGAGCCCAACCCTTCGGCGTGGGCAGCCAGGACGATGTGCGCGGCGATAACACCGAGATCCATCTGCGCGTAATCCTTCTGCTTTACCCACCCCCCTACCCCGGAGGTAAGGTTCACCTTCTCCTCCACCAAGACGATATGTACCGGTGCCTGTTTAGTGAAATGGTTCATGCCCAGCGCCCTCGCGGAGGTAGCATCGGCCACCTTGTTCTTCAACTCCGGCTCGTCCACCACGATCAGGTGCCACGGCTGGGCATTACATGCTGACGGGGCCAATCGGGCTGCTTCGACGATCCGTTCAATTTTTTCCTTTTCCACGGGTCGTTCGGTATCAAAGGCCCGAACGCTCTGCCGCGTTGTTACAAATTCAAGAAAATCCATCTTATTCCTTCTCTAATTCCAGCAATCGACTGATATACTTACCAATAATATCGAACTCCAGGTTAACCACCGTTCCCACTTGAATCTGGTGGAAATTGGTACATTCATACGTGTAGGGAATAATCGCCACCTTAAACGAGTCACGGGTAGGCTCTACCACGGTAAGGCTCACCCCGTTCACCGTCACGGAACCTTTATCGACCGTGAAATAACCCTTTCTAGCCATCTCGCGGTCGAAATCGTACTTAAACGTGTAGTACCAGCTACCATCCGCTTCAATCACCTCCACGCAAGTAGCCGTCTGGTCCACGTGTCCCTGCACGATATGACCGTCCAGTCGCCCGTTCATAGGCATGCTGCGCTCCAAGTTCACCTTACTCCCCACCTCCAGCAGGCCTAAATTTGACCGCTCCAAGGTCTCTTTTATGGCCGTAACGGTATAATTGTCGCCATCGATAGCCACCACGGTAAGGCAGACCCCATTATGCGAAACACTTTGGTCAACCTTCAACTCATGGGTAAACGAGCAGTTCAAGGTGATGTGGAGGTTAGCACGTTCCTTGACTAGTCCCACCACCGTGGCCGCTTCTTCTACAATTCCTGAAAACATGTCGTATGGTTTATTGAGTGTTCGTGTAGATTGCCTCCTGACGAAACGTGATGTTATACCGGTGGAACAATCTACTGTCAAGCTTGACTGGCGCGAATTTACGAAAACATTTCGGCACCTGAAAGGAAACGGGGGGAATGAAAAGGGGAAGTCCCGGAGATAAAAAAGATCCCGGGAAAAAGAAAGGGGACGATCTGAACGAGACACCCTGAAAACAAGAAGAGCCCGTTCCGGGTTTTTCAACCGGACGGGCCCTGTCTGTAGGGAACGGCGGCTACCTACTCTCCCGCGGGGAAACGCAGTACCATCGGCGCCACTGGGCTTAACTTCTCTGTTCGGAATGGGAAGAGGTGGATCCCCAAC
>JGI24710J26742_10000753_pt1 | contig 30395 bp, 19 predicted proteins | sample BioPla2DNA2_FD_26742 | JGI IMG/M metagenome (IMG submission 26742)
GACGTTTTCTTTTTTTGAAACCATCTCAATATACCTTTCAGCATATTCTGGTCCTGAAAGTTTTTCTTTAAATCTTACTAATCCAAAACCATCATGGATGCATTGTTTTAATATGCCACCAGCCCTTGATTCTCTTTCAATAACTAGTACTGATTTTGAAGAGTCACAAGCATTGGCTGCAGCAAGCCCTGCAGGCCCTGCTCCAATTATTACCACATCATAGTTTTTTGTTTCTCTTGACATTTAATATCCCTTTCTCTTTGTTTTGGTTGCCCAATATATGCTATTCTCTTAGCCTTGATTGCGGCACTTTTACTTTGTTTTTCCTAAAAACATTTGGCTTGTTGAACCTTTTTTTGTTATTTCCTCTATAGGTATTTGACATTCTTTTGAAATGATTTCAGCAACTAGTGGAGAGCAAAAACCACCTTGACATCTTCCCATGCCTGGTCTTACTCTTCTTTTAATTGCATCAATATGTGGGACAACGATTGGTCCTCTTAACGCATCTAAAATTTCCCCTTTTGATATTTCTTCACAACGGCAAACAATCTCGCCATAATCTGGATTTTTCTTAATTAAATTGTCCCTTTGATCTAGGCTCATCTCACTAACTTTAGGTATAGGTCTTCTTGTCGCTTTGAAATTTTCTTTTGGCAAAACTTTAATCTTTTCGTTTTGATATATTGTTTTAATAACTAATGAAGCAATCTCAGTAGCTATAGCGGGAGCTGCAGTTAAGCCAGGTGATTGAATTGCCGCAGCTTGAACAAGATTTCTTATCTTTTTGCTTTTTTCAATAATGAATTCTTCTTCATACGAAGGTGCTCTAGTTCCTGCAAAATATGTAATGATATCGCCCCTACTTAATCCTGGTAATGTCATGGCTTGTTTCTTCCATATTTCTTCTACATCAGCCCTTGTTGTCCTATCATCTTCTTTTTCTATTACTTCTTTTGCGTTTGGCCCAAGTATTAGATTTTTATCTATCGTTGGTAAAATTCCACCGCCTTTTGTATTTGAACCTTTTTGTGGTACTATACCAATTACTGTCTTTGTCAATCTATTGTCTTGATTGGCTTTTTTATCTAATATTAGCTCTGTGCCTTTTCTTGGATGGATAGTAAAAAACCTATCCCCTGCCCACTCTGCAATAGTATCGCTAAAAACACCAGCAGCATTTACTACAACCTTTGGCACAATTGCACCTCTATTGGTTTTAACTGCTTTTACTGCTTTCCCATCATTTATGATTTCTGTAACTGCACAGTTTAGCGCTATTTCAACTCCATTGATTGCTGCTGATTCAGCTAAAGCGATTGTTGTTTGATATGGACAAATTATTCCTGCCGATGGACAAGAAAATCCCCCATGGTTAAATCCTACATTGGGAGCAATTTTACTTACTTTTTCTTTTGACAAATTTTTTAAAGGAATTCTACCAAATATTCCTTTGAGTTTTAAAAGTGGATATAAAGCTTTTTGTTTGCTTGAAGTGTATAAAACAGTTTGGCCACATCTTTCGAACTTAATACCAAGTTCTGAACTTAGCTTTGTATACATTTTATTGCCAAGACGATTATATTTTGCTTTTACAGATCTAAGCTTCAAGTCAATGCCAGGATGAATTTCACCGTCGTTTCTAGACGATTGTGCCATCGCAAGATCTGATTCTTTTTCAACAAGCATAATATCTAATTGATATTTGCTAAGTTCTCTAGCAATTGCACAGCCTACAATTCCTCCACCAATAATCAAGACATCGGGAGTTTCCCCTTCATATTTTTCATCCGTAAAGCTTGGAATTCTCATTGGTTTTGGAGTATGTCCAATTAATCTAATTTTATTTACAACACCTCTAGATCTTTTAGATACGGCAATACGACCACATTTAACAATGTCTTCATATGAAGAAAGCTCGCCATTTAACACAGTTGCACCATTTTCAAAACTTACAACTATATTTTTATAGCCAGCATAATAAAGTTTGCTTTTAATTCTTTCTACGAATGCTTTACTCAATCCCTTCTCCCATTACTCTAAAATTACAAGTATATAAAATTTTAGAGATCCACTGAATTTAATTTTACCACTTCAAAGCCTTAACTGTAAACATATAAAGTTTTAAAATCATTCTTGTGGCCGTATATAATATGCTATTGGTAAAAAATCAACGGCTTTACTACTAAAAAATCAATAGCTTTACTGCTAAAAAATCAATGGTTTTATTGGTAAAAAATCAAGTTAAATAAACCAATCGTTGTATAGTCATATAAAAGAATATTTTTGATAATGATNTTAAAAATTAANAATGTCCTCGCTTAACAGAAAGCNCTTTATGCCTATGTAATAAATTCCATTATTATCATATCTTGGAACAATATCATCTTTTACGACAACTATTTTTCTAAATGAATCTTTTACTAAGTTCAAAGATCTGGTTTCTTGCTCTATTTTTTCCTGTGTTGACAAGGCAAAAGCAGATTGAATATAGTACCTAACATTTCCTCTATTGACTACGAAATCTATCTCAAACTGTTTTTTGGTAAGTTTATTATCTTCCCTATATACATATTCAATCACTCCAACATCGACATCAAATCCACGCCTTAGCAGGTCATTATATAAAATATTTTCCATTAAATGAGTTTCTTCTACCTGTCTAAAATTAAGTCTTGCGTTTCTAAGACCTATATCTGCAAAAAAATATTTTTGTGAGGTTGAAAAGTATTTTCCACCTTTAACATCATATCTCTTTGCACAATATATAACATATGCCTCTTCAAAGTATGACAAATATTTAGAAATAGTATTGTTGGAAATTTTTATCTTATTTTCTGTCAAAAACCTATTTGCAAGTTTTGTTGGGTTGCTTAATGAGCCTACTGATGAAGACACAAAATCAAGCAATATTTCAAAAATTTCTTCACTATTTTTTATATCATTTCTTTCAAGAATATCTCTAATATATGTTTCTTTAAACAAATCTTTTAGATATCTACTTTTCTCTTCAAATGTATTCAATTTAAATACATACGGCATACCACCAAAAACTACATAATCATTCCAAGCAGTATCTGTATTATCATAAACACTACATACCTCAGCAAATGATAAAGGTTGTAAATGAATCTCGTCTCCTCTATCTCTAAATTGAGTTAATACATCTTTAGACAGCATTTTAGAATTGCTTCCAGTTACATATATATCTAGGCTATCTCGCCTCATTAATGAGAGTAATGTATCGATAAAAGTTATTTTTTCAGCAGAATCAGTCTGTGCATACGGATTTTCTACTTCTTCTGAAAATTGAATTTCATCTATAAAAACATAATATTTTTTTCCGCTTTTTGCAAAATTATTGACATATTCATAAAGATTGAATGGATTTCTGTATTTTATATTTTCTATATTATCAAGTGCTATTTCAATAATTTGATCTTCTTTTACTCCACTCTCAATTAAATAATCTTTATATAACTTAAATAAAAGATATGATTTTCCACACCTTCTAATTCCAGTAATTATTTTCACTCTTCCATTGTCTCGTCTTTTGATAAGCTCATCTAAATATTGNTTTCTTTGAATTACCATAATNCCTCCGCTCCGAATAAAACAGTCAATTTGTTACCTATTTTATTCATACATATTATATCATTTAGATTAGCTTAATACAATGTATTTTTTTNCGTATATGGTTTACTACCAAAAAAATCAAGTTATAGTAAATTAATTGCACCAAGCTATATATAGTTAAAGTTTNNTANANAGTNTGCTACATAGTGGCACCATTGAAAAATAATATTATGGATATATTTGGAAAATTAATCAACTACTAAAGTTTTATATTAGAAATCAAGATATATAAATTTATAGACTCAGCTTTAACTATCTATAAATTGAACAAAAAATTAATATTATTTTTTAAGTGTCATAACAACAGGACAATGATCGCTTCCGAAAATATCAGAACGAATTTTAATTGATTCAACCCTATCTTCAAAACCTTTAGTGGTTACAAAATAGTCAATTCTCCAACCAACGTTCCTGTCTCTTGCTTTAAACCTATATGACCACCAAGTATATGCATCTTCTAAATCTGGATAAAAATGTCTAAAAACATCAACATAGCCATGAGACAACAGTCTAGTAAAAGATTCTCTTTCTTCTGGTGTAAAGCCTGNATTTTTTGTATTTGTCTTTGGATTTTTAAGATCAATTTCTTTATGAGCAACATTCAAGTCNCCAGTCAAAACACATGGNTTTATCTTTCTAAGTTCTTCCATTTTTTGNAGCAAAGCTTCGTTATAGCTTAGTTTATAATCCATTCTTTTTAGCTCTTCACCAGCATTTGGAGTGTATGAATTTATGAAATAAAAATCTTCATATTCTAAAATCAGCGTTCTTCCTTCACTATCAAACTCCTCAATTCCGATACCATAAGCTATGCTTATTGGTTCCTTTTTTACATAAACTGCAGTTCCTGAATAACCTTTTCTCTCTGCAGGAAAATCATATAACTTATACCCATCTATATGAAACTCATCATCTATTGCATGAAACTTTATCTCTTGAAGAGCTATAACATCTGCATTAATTTCTTTAACAATATCTGCAAATCCTTTTTGCCAAATTGCTCTAATTCCATTTACATTCCATGTTGCTAATTTCATATCTCACCTAATTTTTATTATCAATTCTTTTGTCATTTTCTGCTTGATTTATAAATGCTGTTTCACTTACAACACCCTTGTCAATTGTTACTTGATACTTTACATTTTCTTCTATTGTTATTTCATTGTTTTGACTTTCATCTATTGCTGTTTCAGTCTTAGCTTTTTTAGGTGCTACAAACATTATTAATAAATGTGTAAGCAATCCACCCACACCATTTCCTATTACATTTACAAAAACATATAACCATCTTTTAGCAGACAAGTCGCCTAGGAAAGAAAAGTAAAACATATTTGCAATACTGTGATCATAGCCAAAATATACAAATGCAGTTACTGGTAACCATAAAGCTAAAATCTTTCCAAAATCAGACTTCATTCTCTTGCACAAATCAACTGCCACATGAACAAACGCACAACCAAACATTGAACTAACAAATACCCTTAGAAAGCCTACAAAACTATTTTCCATTACTCTTGTTTCGCCAATTTTTTGCAAAGCTGTTAAGCTAGCAAGTTGTCCTTTATACATAAAATGCATCAAATAGCCAAAAAATATTGTGCCCAAAAGATTAGATACCACTATGACCAATATTTTTATAACATATTCTTTATTTCTATTTTCTAATAAATATCCAATCTTTCCAGTATATAAATCAAGTCCAAAATAATAAGTTAAAAATATTCCTATTGGAAATAGTAGCGCTGCTTTTAGTGGCGTCCCAGAAACTGATGAATTCATAAAAATAGCAGCTACTCCACCAATTGAAATGGATATACCTGCCATTATCCCAGAAACAATAAGTCTAAGCCATTTTTTAATGTCCTTTCCTTCCGTTAAGCTTGACCCTGTCGTTTCTTTGTTTTTAAAAATTTTCATATCACCTATATTTTAATAAACTTATACTTCTATTGCTAGCAAAAAAGACTCATAAAACATTTTTCTATTAGAGTTAAATTTTAGAGTAAGTGCAACTTTTGAGTAGCCCTTAAAAAGATTGTCAAAGTAAATACAACTTTGTTTTTCATGTTAGCTTGCTTATTCTTGAAAAGTGTCCATCAAAACTCTTGAAAAGTGTTCATCGAAACTCTTGAAAAGTGTCCATCAAAACTCTTGAAAAGTGTCCATCGATATATTATAATAATATTGAGGTGTAAAATGACTTTAAAGAAAAAAGGCTATAAAGATAGGCTAATTGACAAAAAAATAGCAAGATATTTAAATATTTTTGGAGCGATTTCCATCAAAGGGCCCAAGTGGTGTGGCAAGACGTGGACTTCACTTAATCATGCAAACAGTGTTTCATATATGACTGAAAAAAACTTAAGAGATTTAGCTAAAGTTAATCCTAAATACATATTTAAAAAAGAAAGGCCGCAACTTATTGACGAATGGCAATTAGTACCAAGCATATGGGACGCGGTAAGGCACGAGTGTGATACAGACCATAATAAAGGCAAATTTATATTAACTGGCTCCACTACCCTAACAAAAGAAGAAAAAGAGGAGCAGGTTTTTCATTCTGGCACTGGTCGTATCGCTAACATACAAATGTTCCCTATGAGTTTATATGAATCTGGAGATTCAACGGGCGATGTCGCTATTTTAGATATGCTCGAAGATAAAGTAACCGAAAAAGCTTTTGAGCAAACAAATTTGTCAAAGCTTGCTAGATTTATTGTCAGAGGTGGCTGGCCTCAAAATTTGACTGTTGATGAAACAGATATTGGGATCATCCCTAAAAGCTATATCGATTCTATAGTTAATATAGATCTTAATGAAAGAAAAGATAAAAAAAGAGATCCCAATAAAATGAAAATGCTTTTGCGCTCACTTGCTCGAAACGAAACATCTATAGCTAATGTTTCAACCATCATTAAAGATATAGAAGAATATGAAAAATCAGAAGATTTGCTTGCAAGCAGAACCACCGTATTTGATTATTTAAGTGTTTTAGAAAGTTTATTTTTAGTTAATAATCAACCAGCTTTTGACATAAATTATCGTTCATCTAAAAGAATTGGGAAATCTGCAAAAAGACATTTCATTGATCCTTCTTTAGCCTGTGCTGCTTTAGACTTAAATGAAGAAAAACTTATGAATGACTTTGAAACTTTCGGATTAATGTTTGAGGCACTTGTTGAGAGGGACCTAAAAATATATATGGATTATTTGGATGGAAACCTATTTCATTTTAGAGATAACATTTCTGGCGATGAAGTTGATGCAATTTTAGAATTTAGAGATGGCACATATGGTGCTGTAGAAATAAAACTTACTGACAATGAAGTTAAAGATGCCAAACAAAGCTTGCTAAGATTTTATGAAAATGTAGAGAAAAAACCAGCTTTCATGTGTGTAATTGTAGGAACATATCAAGCAATTACAAAAGATCCAAAAACAGGAATTTATATATTGCCTATAACAGCCTTAAAGCCATAAAATCGCAACCATTTTTATATAAATTTAAATTGTGTTATCTACAAGCAAAGACTACATTAATCTTTTTTCCAAATTATCATCTTATAAAATAATCTCTCCATCAGAGCAAATAACTCTCTTTATGTTAGAGCCTTCATTCCATTTACCATGTTCAACTGCGTTATTAAATGCCTCAACTGTCCCTTCATATTTAATTTGAGTAACACCAGAAACATCAAAAACATTGTATCCAATATTTGTAACGCTAGCAGGAATAGTTATATTTTTGAGATTCTCGCAACCATTAAAGGCTCGCGTTGCAATAAGTTTCAATTGAGAACCTTTTTCAAAAATAACAGAAGCTAAATTTCGGCATCCTTGAAATGTCCATCGCTCAATGCTTGTAACACTTTTTGGGATAGTTATAGATTCAAGTTTACTGCAATAACTAAATACTAAGCCTTTAATTACACTAACTTTCTCAGGAATGGTTATATTTGTAAGATTCATACATGCATTAAATGCCCCTACTGCAATACTAGTAATGCTATTAGGAAGAGATATAGACTTCATTCCTAAACATCCATTAAATGCTAAAGGTCCAATACTACAAACTCCCTCTGGAATAGTTACACTTACAAGACTACTACATTCAGAAAACGCACCATGGTCAATACTTATAACACTACTAGGGATAGATATAGATTCAAGACCTGAACATCTATTAAATGCTAAATGCTCAATGCGGCTAACACCCTCTGGAATAGCTATACTTACAAGACTGCTACATTCAGAAAACGCCTCTCCCCCAATGCTCGTTACACTATTTGGTATATTTATATTTTTTAAGTTAACACAACCATAAAATACACCTTCATCAATGTGCTTTAATTGAGAGCCTTCTTCAAAAAAAACAACAACTAGTTTTTTGCAATTTTCAAACGCACCCCTACCAATGCTTACAACACTATTTGGAATAATTACATGAGTTATATCGCAATTATCTTTAAATTGGTAAGCTTCAATATCCAGAGCTCCTATTGGAACGATTTGTTGATATTTGTTTTTTTCTATTGACATTTTACACCCTCCTAGAAACATTGTGCATATAAACTAAAAATCTATAAAGTAGCCATTAGATTGCTAGATGATATATTGAATACTGTTTTTATTATTAAATAAGATTGTACCTTAGTCAAGTCTACTAAAAAATTCAACACGCTTTAAATTAATTTGTTTATATGACTTCAAGTTAGTGATAGAGTTCTATTTCTGATTGGTAAATTTATTTGTATAGCTTTAAGTTAGTGCTAGCGCTCTATCCCGATTGATAAATTTATTTGTATGACTTTTATTTTGCGCGTTATTTCTAATTGATAGTTTTGCTTGTATGACTTTAAGTTGGTGCTAGCACTCTATCCCGATTGATAAATTTGTTTATATGACTTCAAGTTGGTGTTGAAGCTCTATTTCTAATTGATAGTTTTACTTATATGACTTTAAATCAGCAGTAGAGATTTTGTCACCTTGCTTATCAAGTTAGATAAAAACATAAATTAAAAAGTAGATTCTATATTCTTTCCTTTTCAGGCGTTTTTAAAAACTTATTTGTGTACTTTATTGCAGCTGTTAGAGCTTCTGTAAAAGCTTTCTTTTCGTGATAATAGTAAAAGCAAAAAGCACCATGAAGCACATCTCCTGCTCCAAGAGTATTTACATCGGCAAGTGGTTCTACCCAAGTTTTTCCTCTGCCCATAAAGTCTTTTGCTTTTGCACACCAAAAAACAGGCTTATCATTGTTGGTTTTTGCAACCATTGAAATATTATGTTTATCTTGTAAAGCGAGTATATCCTCGCCTTCTGGTGAAATAAATCTTGATGATGATATTACAATATGAGCATAGTCTAAAGCACATTCAACATTTTGTTTCCATGAACCTGCATCTATGATTAATTCAATATTTGCCTTTTCTAAAAGATTTATTATTTTAGGAGTTAAGCTTTCAAAATTACAGTCATATAAACAAAAAGTATGCCCTTTTATCTCTTCTAAACTTGGCAAAACAGCATTTTCTGGCACATTTTTTTGCCCGCTTAAAATTGTTCTTGTCGACTTTTCTTTTATTATCCCTATTGTAGAAATACTAGGCAAATTATCATCTATTGCTATATCTATAACCTCAATGTTTTTTTCTTTGCAATATTCTTTTATAAGTTTTCCCATCGGAGAAGAACCAATATTTGAAACTAAAGTTGCTTTGCCACCATTTGCCGTATAAATTACTGCAGCTTTTAAAGCTGGACCACCAAAAGCCATATAAAAATCATTGCACTTAAGCTTAGTGTCTTCTTCTGGTAGTGTAGATATATTGTAGACAAAATCTACAACTGCAAGACCAATAAATAAACCCCTTTTTTGCTCACTCATGTTTTTAAATTACAAAAAGAGACAAAATCTCTTTTTGAAAAATCCTTTTATATATTTTTTTAATAAAAGCCTTTATTCTTTAACTCTAGGTAGCCCGTTTTTATCAAATAGCTCAACTGCAGCAAGCGCAACATCAAGCCCTAAAGCCACTGTCTTTTCGCACATATTATCAGGCTTATCATTTCTTGTATGGTAATAATCTGTTCCTAGTTGATTTTGTGCAACAATTGTTGCTGCATGAACCCCTTCACGAGATAAGGCTGCAGCGTCTGAAGCACCAAAAGGAATTATTCCTTGTTTTAACGGTTGATTAGCTTTTTTACCTGCTTCAACTAATAAAGCTGCCACCCTTTCTGAGTTTGCAACTAAGCCAGTCATATCACGATAGCAAATTGTAGCCCAATCAAAATCTCTTAAAGTATCAAAAACTATAACCGCTGTTTCAACCTCATCGATTTCTTTTTTATATTTTCTAGCCCAAGCTTTTGCACCACGAAGTCCTGCTTCTTCTGCTCCAGTTAATAAGGCTGCAACTTCTGTATGCTCAAATCTAATACCACTTTCTTTTAAACACTTTAATGTTGTAATTGCAGTTAATGTGCCTGTTAAATTATCATTTGCTCCTGGAGAAATTGTTTTAAATGTGCACACATAAAATAGAGCGATATATGATATCCCGCCAAGTGTTGTAACTACAAAACTATACCATGGGATAACACCATGAACAGCGTTTTTAATATAAAGAGAAAGTGATGCTAATGCAAATATTAAACAAGTAACTAATGTTGCAACCATAAAGTTTTGATGCACCCTCATTAAAGGCCATTCATATGCTGAATCTACATGTCCATTTATTACAATCCTTCTTTTTACTGTGCCCTTTGGCTTGTATTTTGCATATACATTTCTTGACTGAGTTTGTGGTAGTGCCCAATCAATAAATTCTTTGTATAAAATAAACTCAAAAATTAATATTGTTAGCGACAAAATAACCAATAGTATAGATGCTATACTAACAATTCTAACAACCAATGGATTTCCTATTAATCCAATAAATTGAATTAAACTTGCTAAAATTAGCATTACTCCTATTATCTTGGTAAACCCAACAAGAGCATGCCTTGATATGGTAAACTCATCAACCATAATTTCATCAGCCCAACCATTATCTTTTAATTCTTTGACAAAAAACTCTTGAGCTTTTTTTTCTGCTTCCATTCCAGACTCTCTTGGTCCAATTTCATCACAAACATATTTAATGGTGTCCATAGTGTATTGAACTGCATCTTTTTTTATTTCTGGCTTTATCATTAAATCCCTCCGTATAAAAGTATGTATTATTATATTCTAGCTTTATAATTAAATCCCTTTGTGCATCTAAAAGTATATATGTATTATTATATTCTATTGAAACTATTTCCTCAACGATAAATTTTGCTACCTATAGCTTAAAAATTGAAGCTAAAAGCTAGCTTCAAGTCTTTTACACCGCTATTCTTCTAAACAATAACTATGCAATGCTTCTATGGATTTTTGATAGTTTGGAAGTTTACCTGAAAACTTATATATATCTTCAGAGGTAAAAATATAACTGTTAAAAAGACCATCTTGTATATATTTTCTTATATTATTATCATTATCATTTGTCATGATTTTATATATTCTTTGTGCACCTGTTTTGGGAAGATACTCATTATCTACCATATTATTAAACAAGAAAACGAAATATAAACCTTCTGTCAGTTTATCTTTTAAATTTAATAAAACATTTTTACTATCTATATTATCAAACTCACGTGCCTCTCTTTCAGAAATTCTTCCTTTGACTTCTAAAACTTCGGCTATCTTCATTTTTATTTTCCCCTCTTCGATAAGATCTCCTAAGCCTTTTTTCTTTCCTAATCTTGTTGAAAATGTTTTATCTATTAAATTATCAATATTGCTTTTTGAAATTTGGAATATGCCAAATAAAAAACTTTTTGCACTTTTTGAGGCATTAACTACTAAATCAAATATAACCTCATGACTTACTTTATCCTCTGAATCAACCTCTTCTGTTTTAGAATGCAATTTTGACACACCAAGTTCTTTTAATAGTTTAACAATTTTTTCTTTTTCAAACTTTAAAGTTTTATTAATACCTAAAACATTCTTTTCTTGCCCTTTAGGAATTGAATCCAATAAATTGTATAAATTAATTGCTGCTTGTTTTTTGATATTATTTACTTCTTCAACATCTAGGCTTGTTGGTTTAGAATTTTTTGACATCGATATTTTTATATCTTTTTTGTTGTAACAAACAGCATTGTAATAAAGATAAGCAACCCTCATCCTTGCAAAAATATTTTTATGAGATTCAACATAATTGTTTTCAAAATAAAATCCCATATTTACTAGAGCATATGGGTTTTTTAAATATGCAGACTCCATGCACAAATTTATGGCATTTTTTAAATCTTCTATTTTTTCCCTTCTGTCTTTTCCTTCTCGATTAGCAAGCCATTTGCTGTAAAATATTTTATCTGACTCAACTAGTTTTAAATAATTTTCTTCCGTAACAACTAGCGATGTGTTTTCATCTGGGAAAATACTTTTTTTGCAATGGGGACAAAACCATATTCCGTTAAATAACTCCAATGGTTGTGTAAAATTCTTTTTGCAACTACTATGTGGACAAATCATCCGCTCCTCCGCTTTTAATTATTAACTTTGCTACATTAATTTAAACTGCCTTTAAATCTTAATTTTTTATTTTTTATTAAGCTAGCTTTTGTAATTTATTCAACAACACCAAATTCTAACATATCTTTTCCTATGTTATGGTTTTAACTAGTATACGTAACTGCTACCTCATATTTTCCAGTACTTTCAATGCTTTCAACATTATTGCCACAACTAGCTTTTGTAATTTATTCAACAACATCAAATTCTAACATATCATTTTCTATGTTATAGTTTTGACTAGTATATGCAATTTTTATCTTATATTGCCCAGTGCTTTCAATGCTTAGAATAACATTATCGCCACTATCGTATAGGGTATATGAAATATTTGTGCAATCATTAGCATATTCTTTCCCTGTTAAAACTACTACAGGTGGGTCTTCTCCAAGAGTAATCTCTTGTGTATTCCAAACAAATTGCACATTCTTTTTATTAATAGTAAAGTTTGTAGAATTATTAGTTAATACATAATTGTCATTACCGCTTGTAATTTCTGCTGTATATCCTTCTCCTACATTTTTTTGCAATCCAGAATAAAGTAAAGCTAAATCATCACCATCAATAGGAGTAACAGTAAAACTAGGAATTTGATTACTTCCATTATATGTTAAAGTTGTGCTTCCCCAAGATACTGCAATGCTTAATGCAGTTATACTAAACTTTTTGGTTGCATTAATTAATCCATAGTTTTCATCATTTGTATTTGCTGCAGCAGTATGATTTCCAACATTTTTGCGTTTGCCAGTAATTGTTAGAGGTATAGAATAACTATCTATACCTGTAGCCGTAGCTGTCGGTGCTTGCAAGGAAGCATTATACTCAAAACTTGTTATATCACCCCATACAACACTAACAAGCTTTTTAGCAATGTTAAATGGTTTTGTTGGATTGGTTAAATAATAATTTGTGTTTGTTATTGAAGCTATAGCATTTCCGGCACCTGCATTTGTTCTTCCACCAGAAACGACCAATCCCAGTGTATCACTGCCTATAGCAGTTGCTGTAGCTGTTGGTTTTTGTTCTGTAGCATTATACTCAAAATTTGTTGCTCCCCATGTAACATCCACTGCGGCTTGCGAAATAGTAAACGCTTGATTTGAATTAATTAAATGATAATTTGCATTTGTTATTGAAGCTATAGCATTTCCTTCCCCTGCGTTTTTTCTCTTCCCATCAACACTTAAGCCTAAATCATCTAAACCTAAACCTGAAGCTGTGGCAGTTGGAATTTTATCTGTAGTATCATATGTAAAAGTAATCTTTGTCCAAATTATGTTAATTCCGTAAGTAGAGATTGAAAAAGATATTTGTGAATTTGAAAGCACATAATTTTCATTTGTTATTTCTGCTTTTGCTAAATACCCTGAACCTACATTTTTTTCTTGTCCAGAATATGTTAATCCTAAATCATCAGGGCTTATCACCCCACTAACACTAGCTGAAGGTATTTGTAAGTTAGAATCGTATGTTAATGTGGTATTACCCCAAGTAATTGTAGCTACTTTTTTATCTATTACAAACGTTTTTTTAGGATTTGAAAGTTTGTAATTTGCATTCGTTATGTTTGCTTGAGCTTCATAGTTTTCTCCTGCATTGGTTTGTTCACCAGATACACTTAAACCTAGTACATCGTCTAGTAATGGAGTTGCGTGAGCTGTTGGTTTTTGTGCTGTCCTATTGTATGTAAAGGTAGCACTACCCCAAGTAACAGTTAAAGATTTTTGGGTTATTTCAAAAGTCTTTGTTTTGTTTATAAGAGTATAGTTTGCATCTCCTATGGAAGCTTGAGCTTCATAACCACTTCCTACATCTTTTTTTGCACCAGACACAGAAACTACAACGTAATCTCCAGCTATTGCATCTATATTTGCAGTTGGAGCTTGATTTTTTGCATTATATACAAAACTATTGCTGCCCCAATTAACTGCTTTTTCTAATGGAGTTATTTTAAATGCTTTTAAATTATTAGCTAAGGAATAATTAGTGTCAGTTGTGCTTGCTGTAGCCTGATAATCATTGCCGACATTTCTAGCCTTATTTCCTACTTCTATTGGAATTTCATATGAGTCTATGCCGTTTGCAGATGCACCAGGGGATTGAAAGGTGCCATTATATACAAAGCTTGCAACATCCTCCCATACAACTGATACACTACATGGATTTATTTTAAATCCTTGACTTGGATTTGAAAGCGTGTAATTTGTATTTGTTATGGATGCGTAAGCTGTATAAGAAGTGCTCCCTATATTTGCATTAATTTTTTTGCCAGATACATTTAAATTTAGCTTGTCACTACCTAAGGCTAAAGCTTGGGCAGTCGGAATTTTTTCCGTAGCGTCATATGTAAAATTAGTATTTGTCCAAGTTATCTCCAAAGGTTTTGGTAAAACAGTTATATTAAGATTTTGTTTCCCTAGCTTAATTTCATATTTTTGGTTAGTGTCTTCTTCTAAAGCTAGATTTATGGTATAAGATTTTGCATCTCTTATATTGTCTAAAGAAACAGAATACTTAGCGACATCCTCAAACACTAAATCACTTGCTTGATGATTAGTTTTTATCTCAAAATCTTCTGCATTATATGTAATCTTTGCATTGTTTTGATAATTCCATGTAAAGTCTAATTCTTTTTTCTTAATTGTTAAATAAATATTTTGAATAATATCTGCAGATTGTAAAGAACTAATATTTTTATCTTTTGCTCGAACTTTAACACTGTAAAAAGAACTATCTCCTGGAGTTAAGCGATTTAAAGAAAATTTGCCATCTTCATTTCTCTCAATTAAGTCCCCATCTTTGTATAAGGCATATTCTAGCTTAATCCCATGCCCTGTTGCTTTAGTATTAACGTTGATGGTTTCTTCACCATAGGTATAAGTATCATTTGGCGAAACTCCATTAGCACCAGAAGATTCTATTGTATCAATAGTTGGATTTTTCATTTCCCACAGAGGCCTTATTTTTATTTTCGACCCTGTTGTCATGTTATCGTTTATAAATGCTTCTAAATCATTATTTAAATCTACATCATAGTAATAAGCACTATGTTCTTTTGCTTTCCAATTTACATCAAACCCTTCTCTTTTGGGTAAAGTTTGTATTAAATCGTTTGCTTGATCAATAATAAAAAAGCTTACGCCACCTTCTTTCCCGCTATTCCAATTTGTATCTAAAAACAATGAGTCATTGCCTTGTTCAACTTGCAAAGTATATATTTTTGCAAATTGCACACTTACTTTAGTAGACGCATATACAGGCTTTCCTTCAATACTCTTTCCTGAAGAATCTTTTAGTATTCTTATTTTTCCGCTTTGATTATAATTCCATGCTAAATGCTGTTGATTTGTTTCATCGTTATATACTTCCCCATCTTCACTAGCCTGGGTTAAATCTTGAAAAACTTCACCCTTTTTCCCAACCCAAGTCGAAGTGATTTCTTGAGAAAGAGCATCTTTTAGTTCGTCTACTTTATAAGAAAATGTAATATAAACTTGATCTTCAGCTAAGTCATGAGGAGCAAAAGCATTTGCAAAACGAGCTGCTCCATATGCACTGTCTTCAAGTGAATTATACCAACTTGCTTCATCATAGTATGATTTTGCTATAGATAAAATTTGATATCTATACGCATCTATTGTTTCAATGCTAGCAAACACTTCTGTTGCAAGCGGGAAGTCTACAAGTTTTTCTAAATTTAACAATGCTCTTGCTTCTTCGCCATCGATGGTAATTGATTTAATATTTTCCTGAGTAAAAACATCACAATCTATTGCTCCTACAGGTTTTCCATCAAAAGTTTCTGGAATCACTATTTTGTCGCCAAAACCTTTTGTCACCCCATTTACAACATAATATCCGTTTACTGAGTCATAACTATACACTAGATTTTTTTCTTCAGTAATAAAAGAATTTCCTTGTCCCAAAAACCCGCCTACAATATTTAACGCCAAAAAGGAAACAACAATCAAAATCCCGATACTTGCTAAAACAGAAAAAGAAACTTTTGTTTTTAAATTATTTGTTTGTGTAGCAAGCTTTACAGAAAAGCCTAGTGATATGTATAAAATAATATGCATAATTAAAAACAGTAAAAAATAAAGGATTGTCATATAAGTGCCAGCAAAAGAAATTAGCTGACTTAGCATAGCAATTGTCAAAATTAACGATAAAACTATATATACTATTAGAGGATAAATAGATCTTTTAACTTTAAAGTTTGTAATGTAAATAACACCAATAAATAAAGCATCAATAACTAACAAAGATATAGGTATACCAAGGAAGCTAGCATCTGCTGCAGCTAAAAATATTATCGTTAAAATATCGCATATTATCACTAATATGCTGAAAACTAAAACCATCCACCGATGATTTTGAATCTTTTGTTTGGTCAGCGGATAATAGTCCGTCTTTTGTCCTTCCCGCAAAATATCATATTTTATTTTTTTGCTCTGCATCATTTAGCTCCTATGTTTTATAACCCTTTAATTAAAGCTTTTTTCTCTTTTTAAAAACCTCAATACTATTTTAAGAAATTGATTTCTTTTTATAACTTATTGGTTTTTTTGAGTCAAAGCTTGACTTATCATATATTAAGAGATTTTTATCTGATTTAAACATAATCAAATCAGCGTCTTCATGACAGATAAAAGTATTTGCATATCCTTTTATTTTTGCAAGAATATATCTTGCTTTTTCAGACCAAGGCAATATCTCAAAATATTTTTTATACATATTTTTAAATTTAGTACTGTCGCCTTTCATTACTGATGAACAAAACTCACAAAAGCCCCTTGAATCTAAATCATTTGAATATGTTCTCCCACAATTTTTACACTCATGTGCTTCATGTTTTGGGGCTAAATCCATGGTGTCATAACAATAGACAAGTTGTGGAGTATGATAAAAATCTTCATTTGTTAAATAAACTTGCTCTAAATATGGACATTTTTTACAAAGTTTTTCTGGAATTTGATCTCTTGGATAATCTTTATCATAACCTGTTTTATCTACATAAAATATACTTGTATCACACGCTCTTCTCTGACATGCACCACCACTTATATGGTCTACTTTGCATTGAATAAAATATCCATGAGAAGAAAAAGGATTATTTGCTAACAATAATTTAAAGTCGGCCTCTGTCAAGCCCAATCTTTCTAGTTCTAATTCTATTGTAAATGTATTTTCTAAATTGTTAGGAGATATCCTATTATTCTCTATCAACTTTTCTCCACATAAACTACATTTCACTGTAATACTATTACCTACACCAAAAACAACATCAAAAACCTCTGTGTCTTCCATTTTAACTACATATCTTCTAGATTCCCAATTAACGTGAAAAACCCCAAGCACATCTATCGTTCTACAATAAATTGTAGTTATTCCTTCTGCGCCTCGATTTCTAATAGCTTCTACTGTGTTTTTATCTCTTTCATCTTCCAAGTTTATATAATCTTGAAACCCTGAAGGGTTAGAAAACAAATCTTTTAGAGAATTCATAATAGCGGGGACTGTTTTTTCGCTAGAAATGGATGTTTCTTTATTACTATCCAATCCATCGAAAACGCCTAATAATTCATTAACTTTATGTGCTTCACTACTTTTAACCGGTGCAATTCCCATTTCACCATCGATATTTCTAAAAAATATTCTAGACAAAACAGGCGTTGCTTCACCAACACCATCTGTAAGTTGCATTCTTAAACTAGCGCCATATATATCCTCTTTTCCATAATCTAGCTTCTTTTTTTCAACAACAAAATCTTTTTCGTCTGTCAACGCATAAATTAAATTGCTTATCAACTTTTTGTCTAGCTTAATATCTTCTTCAGTTACGCTTGTTGATATGGGAGCATATTCTAGCAAAGAAAAATTCTTATGAAAATTTTCAGATACCGTTTCTATGAATTTTTGCCAACTTGCCATATCGCTTCTAATATCTTTTTGAGCCTTTTTTGCACTTTGCAATCCAGCAAACCATGTGGCACCTTTAGCCTCATCTAGCTTAATATCTTCATCAATTTTTTCAAGAGAATTTTCTTCTTTGATAAATTCATGAGTTAATGTTTGTATACTATTTTCTGATACTTTAACAATACCCACATCAGCTAAAAAGTCATCATTATATAGCAAAACAATATTTTCAAAAATTTTGTTTTGGCCTCCAGCTCTTTCATTTGAATATACTTTAATTCTTTCCATCAATTTGCCTCTATTTTATTTTTAATTTCAAGTCTAGGTGTATAGTGTTTTAGCCGCTAATTTTCTTAATTATTTGTTTTTTTATCTAGACTATTTTTCCAAATTTAAGCCTAGGTGCTTTTTAACCATTAATTTCTATTTCTTAAATCATCTTTCTCTAATATCTTTCTTAAATCATCTGTTTTTTTAGCTTCTACTAAAAAGTTTTTGCAAAAAGATTCGCCACCATCAGCTGCAAAAGCATACGCTTTTTTAATATATGTTGCAAAAGTTTTTGGAACAATTGGTCGCAATGTACCCGTACATGGGTTTGATGAGCTATTTCGTTTTGGGCAAGGAGCTTTCCAATTTTCATCAAATTCTATTATATGAGGCTTAGGTGAGCAAATTGCATGTTCACAATTGAGACAACCTTGGATGCTGTCTAACATATTATCAAAAAACATATTACATGAATCTAAACATAAATTGCCTCTATATTGGCATTCATAACACAACATCTTGCAGTCTGCAAAAGTTGGCTCTTCTCCTTTATAATTTAGAAGAATAGGACATTTGTCTGCTAAATGTTTTGCAAATCTTTGGCAATTTTGTATTATACAATATTTTGAGCAATGATATTTTCTGTTATTTTCCCCAAGGGAATTTTGCAATTTTCCTCTTTGGGTGTTATTTGTTGCAAAGCAAGTATATACACTAGAACCTTCCCTTCTTGTTAACATTGCTCCACAATTATCACACTTGAATTCTTCTACATTTATTATTTGTTTTTCAGTTCCGCTTGGATCGTGCATCGTACATGCTTCCGTGTTTATGCACTTTAGGCCTCCCATTCTCTTTAGTTCGGCATACTCAATGTCGGAGTATAGGTCAACCTTATCGCAAGCAGGACATTGTACAGCAACCATATTTTCGTTATTGCTTCCTGCTATAATTGTTGCATCTCCACTTATATTATATGTCAATCCAATTCTATTAAAGTATGCAAGTGCATATCCTTCAAGTTCATTCATTGCTGCAAAAGATATTATTTCAACATCGCTGACTTGTCCTAATCTATAAATTCTCCCTATCCGTTGATCCATAGCTAAAGGATCTGGGGTAACTTCAAAGTTTATTAAAACATTTCCTTGTTGCAAATTAACACCTTCTGTAAAAGCTTCATCAGCTGCTAAAAATATCGCATTTGATTTTTTGTCAAAAGCATCTAAATACAACTTTTTGCTGTAATCGCTCATTGTAACATCCAAAGATTCTGCATAGCTTGCAGCATAAATTATCCTATCTTTTATATCTTTTTCATTTTGCAATTTTTCATAAAGCCTTTTCCATGTCGTTTCTTTTGTAGAGTATTTTGGAATATCATAATCAAAAAATATTACCACCCTTTCTTTGGCTTTTTCTTTAAGTATTCTCAACAATTCTTTATATTTATATTCAAAAATATCGCCCTTATATCCTTTTGCTATTTTTACGATATTTTCTGCAGAATCTAAATTTACTGCCCTTAGTTGCTCCCAGTAGTATTGCTGTGAATTTGCTTTAGAAAATATTTTTTTATTTTCAAATGACTTCAAACCTTTCAAAACATTAGAAACCAAAATTTCTGCAAATGTGTCTGAAGAAGAGGCGCCTTGCCTTGTGATTTTTTTAGCAAAATCTATTATTGAAGTTTTTTCTTTTGACATATCTTTTATACCTTTTAAAGAAAAAGTCACACCTTTACTGTCATACATCTTGTCAATATCAATAATATATTCAAACTCAGCAAACCTTCCTTTATATGTGTCAACAGAATCTTCTAAAACAGGGAAGAAATAGTAGTTTTTTGCCTTTTTTCCTTTTGCTAAACGGTTTGGCTGCCTTATCATAATTGATCGCATTACACCATTATGGTATGAGTCTGCTATTTTTGATAAAACTGTAGCTTTAATTTTTTTATTTTCATCTTTATTTAAAAACGCATCTCTATGTATACGCTTAGTTGCTTCACTTAATGTTTCATAATAGTCTAAAGCTTTCCCTCTAAAGCTAGCTTTTTTCATGTCTCCTTTTAAATTTCCTTCTAGAAAGTTAAAATACTCTTCTTTAAATTCTGGAGCATATGGACCAACACCTTCTAATTCATACTTTTTTGAAACAGCAATATACTCTGCAACAGTTGAAGCTCCTCTACAAACATTATTTAAATAAAAATCTTTTTCGCTTCTATATTCATCTGTTCTATCTTCATCATCCTTTTCCTCAAAATCTGAAGGGTTGCCTCCTTTACATCTAATGAAATACCACAACCTAAACATTTTTTCTAAATTTCCAGAATGAGGGGTTGCACTCAATAATATGCAATATGTGCTATTTACTTTCTTTTTAGTTTCCATCATATGCGAAAGGACACTTAAAGCATTTGCATATTCACCTTCTTCTAGACATAAATGATGAGCTTCATCTACAACAATGGCGTCAAACAATAAATCTTTGACGCTGCCTTCTGTCCATTTTACAAAATCTTCGGTTTTTACAATGGCTGGTCTTTTCGGTCTTTTTAGAGTCCCGTTTTTATAACTAATATTGGTAACACCGCCAGTAAAAATAGGTGCTTTTACTTCTTCAAGAACACCTTTTCCTAAGCCGAATTGATTTTCTAAAACATCAATCCATGCATCATAGGTTTGTTCTGGCACCACTAAAAGTAAAGAGTTTATCTTTCCTCTAATTGCAAGCTCGCTTAAAACAATACATGCTTCATATGTTTTTCCACTTCCTACAACATCTGCTAATAGTCCAAAACCTCTAAGTTCTTTTAAAAATGAACTTGCTGCTTTTTGTTGATGCTCTAAAATGACATCTGCTGTATTAGCAAGTCTATGCACATCAGAATATGGAATTCCGTAATCCCCTGTTCCTTCTTTTTTCTTGTAAAATTCCACATCTATTTTTAAAGAACCAAAATCATCATATCTATCTAGCTCTTCAGCCAATTTTCTAGCATTTGCTATTTTGGCACTATAAGGCTTAGGCTCTTTAGCTATTTTTTGCTCTTGAACATCTTTGTTAAAAGCATCTTCAGATGATAATTTAAGAATAATCTTTTTTTTCATTACTTTCCTCTAGATTTTTATATACTATCATATTGACTTATTGATATTTTTTTATAAACTCTTATCTTTCTAATTCCTTATTCTCCATAATCAAAATGCTCTGTTATTTTTCCGTTTTTCATCCTGACATATTTTTGTATTGTGTTTCTTATTATGATTATAAAGCCTTCTACTTTTCTTTTTTCTTGCCTAGTATATTTATCGTATAATTTGTCTAAAAATTCTTTATCTGGTATTACTACCGTTTTAGTGACTTCCGGCCTTATTCCTATAAAGTATGGAATTACTTCATTTACAAATGGATATTTGAAATACTCTTCTTCATATATCATGTTGTATAACTCATAGTCTTCATTTATATTAGCTTTTGCAAACATATAAAATCTCTTATCAAACTTATCTACTGTATATTTAATTTTGCCCATTCCTAACCATTCACCACAAATTACTGAATTATTATGTAAGTTTTCTAATAAAAAGTCTTTGTAATTTGTAAGCCAATCTTTTAACCCGCTATACGAAATGTCATCAAATTCTTTTCCTACATTTATTATATTGTTTCTTTGTGCAATATAAAGTTCATCATTCAACTTAAAAATACAAAGATTAGAGCCATCTAACTTCTCAGTTATAACTGCATATTCTTTAGTGCGAGCTGGCAATCTTTGAGTTTTTGGATATAAAATCTTTTTAATCATATTTACCTAACCTTTAATTTTAGACTACCTTTTGTCTATTTTCTGTCACCATTATCGCTTGTTGCTTGAATTGCGAAGTCATCCAAATCTTCAACATAAACTAAAACATCTTTATTTGAAGAAGAGTTTGATGCTTTACTATTTCTTGCTTGAATTGTTGCTCTACCTTCTGAATCAACAATAATACCCTGTTCAAAAACAAAAAGAGGTGGCACTTGTGTCTTTTTGTAAACACCATCTTTGTCCTTTTTCAAAAAACGAATATATCCAGCATTTCCGGCACCGCTGATTACTCTTAAGTCGTAATTTATTATTGCATTTCTTCTTGCTGAATCTATAACTCCGTTAATTGGTGGTTCACCCACTAAAATCTCTGTAGTAGCTGTAGAAGAAAAAATCTCATCTTTTATTCCCCATGTTAGTGCACCTGTTCGAAATTCTGAGAAATACTCCCCGCCTTCTTCTGGAATTTCAGTTCCTTTTTTGAGCCATATTTTAAATCTTCTTCTAGGATCGTTCTCCTTTTGCATCCATGTACCATAGGAAAGCGTTGCAACGGTTTTAAATGCATACACTCCTAGCCCATAAATTGCAGCTCCGACACTTGCACCATATGTCGTTTTTTCACTTTGTTTTATAAAAAATCTATCAACAAACTCATCATCATCTTGAATAGAGAAAGTTGAAACTTTAATACTTTTTCCCTTTGGTCCTTTAAAATCTTTTGTTTTTTTAGCAATTAACTCCTTTAGCCCATAAATTTGAGAAGTGCCACCAGATAAAATAATAGAATCTACATCCTTATTGTTATAGCGATTTAGTTCCTCTAAAACATACTCTGCTATTTTTAGAGAAACTGCATTTTTTCCTTTATTAGCTCCTGAAACAATACTTCCGTCTCCTATGCCATTTAAGAAAAGATCTCTATCTATTACAACTTCAACTGTTACATCTCTTTCTACACCTATAGGAACTCCATTTCTAAATATATCTTCATACTCATCATCTGGCAAGCTTAGATATTTTTTTACATTTTTTATATTTTCCATAAGTCTAAACTGTTGACGATGAGTTCCTTCATTTAAAAAGTCCGTATTTTTAGCTTGAACACCACCTAACATTTCGCGTTGTTGTAATTTTGCATTTATAAGATTTCTAATTAATTCATCATATTTTGAACCCGCAATGTTTGCCGGTTTATTATGCCCATCTGCGCCATCTACAGTAACAACACCTTCTTGAACATATATTTTAGAAACAGAAATTTCACTCTCACCTATATTAAAAACTAGAGTCTTATTATTTCCTTCTATGTACCCTTCATGAGAAGCATATAACCCAACTGCCCTAGCAGAGGATATGCTTTTTACAATCTTGCAAGAAGGTTTTGCTTTTTGTATCAAATTTTTAATCTCTTCTTTATATGCATCTTTTGCAGATAGAGGAAAAACCAAAGTATATTCTATTTTGTAAAAAGATAATCCATTTTCTTCTTTTAAAACTTCTACTATAGGGTCTAAATATTTTTCAAAATAATCGCTAAAAAACATTTCACAAACTTCTTGCGGGGTTTTATTCCCCATAAAAGTTTTATTGTTTTTTATCAAATCCTCAAAAGAGCTTTTTTCCGTATCTATATGAGGAAAATAAAATTTAGGAAAATACTTTTCTTTATAGTAAAAATCTGAATCCTTGGCATTTGACAATAAAGATAACAAGTCGGTTATTTTTACAATGTTTTTAAAATTCCTTATATTTTTTCTTTTCCCAAAAATCCAAGTATCTACTTCTTCATCATAATATGCTAAACTTGCAAAAGGAGTATTTTCAGGTGGAAGTGCCTCCAATTTCCCATATGAAAGATCTCCCCGTTTCATGTACGCAAACGCAGCCTTTATACTATCTGTTCCTAAGTCTAGAGAAATAACTAAAGTCTTTGTTTTTGCCATACTATGTTTTTACAAACCCCCCAAACAAGTCTTTCATTTTATCAAAAGCAAATCCGCTTTCAAATAATTTATATATAAAATTATTTTGCATTACGAAATTTGCAATAGAAGTGCTTTCTAATGTTTGTTTAACCTCATTCATAAAAGACAAATTATCTGTCATAAGTTGAAGCAAGGCAAGGACAACTAATATAAGAAGTGTTCCAGCAATAAAGCCAACAATACCTCCAAGAACTTTATCAACTGTATCAACAAATGAAACTTTTTCTATTAAATTTTCTAAAAGTTTTATTATTACCATAAAGCCTATTTTTGATATAACTAAAAGACTGACAAAGCAAACCATTATCAATATCCAAACTGTCAATGTTTTTGAAAATGCTGAAACTACCGTGATAGAACTACCATCATCTTTATCTATACTTCTTTCAACTGTCTTTTGCATAAGCCTTTCTAGTTTAATAAGCTTAAAAGCTGAACCATCAAAAGTTTCACTATATGGTTTATATTCATTTTTTTCAATATCTTTTACAGCTAAATCTTTTTCACCATCATTATCTAAGTCGTAATATAAAATTTCGTTATAGGCATTTGGAAGTTTGGCCTCATATTTTTCTGATAACGCTGCTTCTATTTTTTCATCAAGTTCAGTTCCCTTGCCTATCGCATTTGCAAGTGGCGCTGAAGCAAATACTGCAATTACAATTACTAAAATTGAAGAAACAAACCCTAAAATAGTCTTCATAAAGCCTCTTTTTACTGATATGATAGTAAAAATCACTATTACTAAAACTAAAATAATGTCTATTGCAATTGTTAGTCCTTTCATTTTTCCTTATTTATAATCCTTTTTTATTTATGCCTATCTTCAGTTTTTATTTCTCACTGATTTTTTCCTTTGTACTTATGCCTATCTTAAGTTTTTGCTTATCGCTGATTTTTTTCTAAAATTTTCATATAGAGCTAACGTTTTTTTGTACTTATGCCTATTTTGGTTTTTATTTATCACTGATTTTTTTTCTAAAATTTTCATATAGAGCTAATGTTTGANGCGATATGCTCGGTGGGATTTTTTGCATAGCTTTTTCAAACATGCTTTCTGTTAATGGAATTGGTTTTGTCCCCTTTTCTGCCTCTATTTGCATCAAAGCAATCCTACAAGCTTCTTCAATAATCCCACAGATATCTGCTGCTGAATACATATATCCTCTTAACATTGGGTTTATATGATTTGACAAATCTGTCTTAGCTAATATCTTATCTACACTTATATCATCACTTAACTCTATTCCCTTTAGTTTGCTTTCTATTATTGCTTTTTTGGCTTCTTCATCTGGTGGTGGGATATGGACGATATGAGAAAATCTTTTATATCTTAAATATGCAGGATCTATTTCATCGGGCCTATTTGTTGCTGCAATCATAACTCTTTTTGAACCATCAACCCCAAACCCACTCATCCTTTGAAGTAGTTCGGTTGTAACTGCAGCTTTATAGTCTTTAGTCCCTTCACCTCTTTTGCTAAAAATAGATTCACATTCATCTACAAACAATACTGCTCCATCTTTACAATTTTCTATTTCTTCAAAGATTTGCTTAACCGCTTGCTCAGATTCTCCAACATATGATTTATATATATCTGCTGGGGTTACCACAAATAATGGTAGTTGCATAGAGTTTGCAACAGCTTCTGCAAAGAGAGTTTTTCCTGTTCCAGGTGCACCATACATTAACATGCCAAGTCCACCATCAATTTTATAATGTTTAACTAAAGCAGGGTTTTCCGCCATAAAAACGAAACTCTTCACAACCTCTTTGACGTCTTTAAGCCCCTTAACATCATCCATTGTTGTTTTGGGAATAACAGAAATTGGAGAGCCATATGCCTTAGCCATCTCAGTTAATTTTATGCTGTTTTCTTTATATTTTTCTTTTTCTATATCATTAAGAGATCTTTTCGAAATTTCTCTTGCTATCCCGGCAGCTTCTAAATATTTAGACCTTAGTTCATTTTTTTCTTGATAACTTAAATCTTTGGTTTCTTCTTTTGCACCTTTGATTTTTCTTATTTCATCCGTGCATTTTTTAAAATCTGCTCTCAAAGTTACAATATTTACTTCTACGCCTGAATCATTTTTTACTTTACTCATCCAACTTTTCCTTTATCTTTTTTATTTTCAACTGTCGCTGTTTAAAACATTTTTAAGCTTATACAGCATGATATTATTTAAAACATTTCTATTTGACCCTTAATCTATATGAATCGTTTTGAGCATCTTAAGCTTTGCTTTATCTAAATCCAGCCAACTGCAACGATCGATAATAGAATTAAACATTTAAAACTTGCTTTAACTAAATTTAAGTCTATACAATATCATCTATATCACTAGGATCTCCATCTCCACTATATGGTTTTCCTGTTCCTGTATCTACATCTATCTTTTGTGCCTCTTTTCTTCTTTGTATTATCTTATCAGCTGTTTCATTTATGAAGTATCCAGCAGACTGTTTCCCTGGCAATGGTTTTTTGCCTTGTTTTGCAGCATTCTTTGCTGAAGTAGTTTTTTGTTTTTCTGCGGTTGCGCTCATTTGATAACTTAATTTCACCAAAGATTTTTGTAGTGACATAGACATTTTTGTCATACCTTTTGATATATCAAAAATAGATTTAAGTCTTGCTTTTAATCCACCAATAAATTTTCTAGTTCTTCTTCTATCTTTAAATCTTTGAAAAGCTCCCCTTTTGCCAGAAATAGATTTTTCTTGAATTTCTTCAATAAATAGAAAAACATCATCAAACAAACTAAAAGATTCTTCCAAAATTTCAAACGAATCTTTAACATCAAACATCAAGTCTACTAGCTCTTGCAAAGGTGCTAACAAATTAAGCATATTTAAAAGTATCTGAGTTCTATAATGATCGGGACCATAGTCTTGTAGTGCCTTTAAATATTTATCAGCCATATTGTCTATATTTTGATTATATTCATCTCTTTTTTGAACAAGCTGTCTTTGTTTTTCCTTTTTCTCAGCTATTTCCAAATGCCTTTCCATCAAAGTTTTTGGCTTTTCATTTTGCTTTTGTTTTTCTCTACTCATTTTCCTAACCTCTTTATTTTTTTATTCATTAATGTTTTTTGAAACTCAACAATTTTATCTTGTTATGTCATCAATATCAGCAATTTCATTATCAAAGCCTTTGGGACTTTCTACATCATCTTCAACAACAATGATGTTATTTTTCTTAACATAGTCGCATACATCTGTTATCTCTTTAGAATCAACAAAAGCTCCTTGCATTCTTACAAGACCTGAAGATGGTGAAGAAAACAACATGTCCCCAAAACCTAGCAACTCTTCTGCTCCAGTCTCATCTAAAATTATGCTGCTTTCACGTCCGCTTTGAACTTTAAATGCGACTCTGCTAACGATATTGCTTTTAATTGATCCTGTAATAAACTCAGCTACTGGTCTTTGAGTTGCTAATATCATATGAATTCCACTTGCTCTTGCAAGTTGAGCTAATCTTATTATACTGTCTTCAAACTCAGTTGACCCTCTTGCTCTCATTATTAAATCGGCCATTTCGTCAACAACTAGAACAATCCTATACATTTTTTTATCAGGATGCTGTTGATTATATTCAGCAATATTTGAGCAACCTGCATTTTCTAGGATTTTATACCTATCTTCCATTTCTTTAACTAAAACATAAAAAACATCTACCGCCTCTTGATACTCTTTAATGGTATCAGGAACTAGCAAATGAGGAAGATTTCTATATCTACTTAAATCTACTCTTTTGGGATCGACCAAAATCAACCGTAGGTCTTCTGGTGAGTATTTGTATATTAATCCAATTAAAATACTTTTTAAAAACACACTTTTTCCTGTACCCGTTGCACCAGCAACAAGCATATGAGGCATTTTTGAAAGATCCGCTATGTATTTTTCTCCATCATTTGTCAAACCAAAACACAAATCTATACCATCAGTTTGCTTTGAAAACCTTTCACTTTCTATAATGCTTTTGATTCCCACAATTAAACGTTTTTCATTTGGAATTTCTAAACCTAAGGCATTTCTTCCTCCTATAGGAGTCAATATCCTTAATTGTTTGACCTCTAATCTCATTTTAAAATTATCGATTAGTGAAGAAAGTCTATTTACTTTATATCCTTCTCCAAGTGTTAATTCGTATCGAGTAAATGTTGGTCCTCTTTTTGCAGAAATGACCTCTGCAGGCACATCAAATTCCACCATAATTTTGTCTATTTTGTCTTTCATGAACTCAAAGTCTTCTAACGTAGGCTCAAGCTCATCATCATATGTATCTAACAGTGAAGTTGGAGGTGCATTATATCCTTCTTTTAGTTTAATCTTTTTTTTTAAGTTTTCTTTTAATTTTTCTGCGCTTGAAAGCTCTTGAGATCCATTATTTATATTTTTTTCTTTTGCATTTTTATTCAAAAAAGACTCTGGCTTTCTAGACTCTTCATTTGTCATTTGCTCCAATCTTACTTTGAGCTTTTCCTCTTCTGCTGCTTCCGTCTTAGATTCTTGCGCTTCAGTTATACCCGCTCTTTGTTTTCTTTTTTCTTCTCTTTCTTTTTTTCTTATCTCAGCTTCTTTTCGTCTATCATCCTCTCTTTCTCTTCTTGCTGTAGCAACTTTTTGTTGAACTGGATGATCTTTAAGTGTGCCCTTCAATGTTTTGCCCATGCTCTCAAGGGTTGCGACACGTTCTTCAATTAAATTCAAAATTGCATCTAGCCTTATACTTACTGCTGCTATATCTTCTGGGTTTGCTAATGGCTTTAAGGCATTTAAAAATGAATTAAATGGCAATGTGGAAAAAAGCTCATAAAAGAGTTCTTTGTTCGTGACTTTGTATGTTTTGTAGAAATTTTCTAAAAGACTATATTTCTCAATTATATCTCTTAAATGAGTTACTTCAGCTCCTATCAAACCTATTGCTATTTCGTTATTGGATAAACTGCTCAACTTTTCATCAATTTTTCGCTCTAATACACTTATCTCTAAATCACCAGCTTCAAGACTGATTTCTTTATAATCAATTTTTTCATCAATCAAATCTATTTCTCTTTCTAAATTTTCTATCTCTCCTCTAATATCAATACATTCTTGTTCTAGCTGATCGACATGATCTAAACTCTCTTTTCTTTCTCTTAAAACTTCAAAAAATCTATTAGCCTCTTCTTCAACTTTATCTAAATCAATTTCTAGTTCAAAATGCCCTGGATCATATTCAACAATATCTGAGTCTTTTGCATAATTCCTTTTCTTTGGAAGATCCTTTAGTTGCCACCAACTAACAGCTGTTTGCATTATGTCGTTTAATTTTAAATTGTTTGTTTTGCTAAACATATCGTTTTTAGTAGATTCCCACCAACCTAATAAACCTTGATTTTTATCTCCAACAATTTTTTTAGCATAATCATTTGCTTCTTTGGATTTACCATCTAAAACATCTATAACTATTCCTTTAAGACTTCTAAGTAATACTATAGCTTCTTCTAACACTTCTATGTCAGATGTTTTTGTTTTTTTGTTTTTTATGGCATTTGTTCCTATTATGATAGAATCTATATTCTTAATGACCGCCTCTTTTATCTCTGACCTCTCAATGTTATTATATTTGCTCATAATTCCTCCAACTTTGTTATTTAAGCCTGCTAATTTTGATATGATTTTTGGGTCAGATAACTTTCCCCAAATTTTTGCTAATTCCTGCACATCGTTTATTTTTTCAGCGCTCATTCCGCTTGAAAACGCACCTTCAAAAATCCTACTCATTCCCCAGTAAATTTTATCGGCCATTTCTTCGCAACCAATTGATGCATAGCCTTTGCTGTTTTCAATCTTTTTAAATTGCCTTGGCAATGATATTTTATTTGTATTTGCAAATTGAATTATTCTTTCAATTTTCCCTCTATCCATATTTCCCCTAAAAATTTTTATTTAAAAATTTTAATATTTAATTGCAAAGCTTTTAATTTGTACTGCTTATTTATTATATTATATTTTAGTGCTTAACTCAATAGTCTTTTTTTTGTCCCCTAATTTGTTAATTTTTATGTTAATTCCAGAAGTAACTGCACGCTCATTAGCAAAACGGGCATTTACTTTTAAAAGTTCAGTTTTTTTGGTTTTCATGGTAATCTTTCATCATCTA
>JGI24710J26742_10000754_pt1 | contig 30392 bp, 25 predicted proteins | sample BioPla2DNA2_FD_26742 | JGI IMG/M metagenome (IMG submission 26742)
AAAATGATTTTCTTGCCTGAATATTAAATGCTGAAATGGCATTTTAAAAAACTCTCTTGTGAGAGTATTGGCAGGAGATGGGTTCATGCTTTTACCGTGTTTTCTTAGCCATTGGTGGTTGAATTAATCCTATAATTAGAGTAGAATAAAATATAACTATTAGGCAAAGGTGGGATTAATATTATAAATATATCTCCGGCTATTGTAAATATACTTGTATTCGAAGAAATAACAAGACTTCACGGACGCGAGCTGCTGTATAACCCGTTTTTTATGGCACGTCCCGTCACTCTTTCATTTGTAACTTATACAATGGTATCAAATGTTCCAAATGGAATAAACAACTTTAAATTCAGGATTACAAATCCAATGGGCGAGACAATGCACGAAACAAAAATAAATGCGGTTGATGTAAAAAACAACGCCTTTTCAAATATACTTATATGGAAAAATGTTCACTTCAAAGTACATGGAGAACATACCATTACCTTTTATATGGCTACTAACACAGGTTTTGAGCCCATGGGAAGTACTGTAATAATCATTGCCGAACCACCGGATAATAATCCTTAAAGTTTGAATTATCTTATTATCCTCCAAAAATCATGATTAGTCATCCTTTGGGAACATAGGCAATGAACTGAAAACTAAATTCTCTGATATATGAAAAAACGTCAATGATTAAATATTTAAATAACCATTGACGTTTTTGTTAACATAATTGGCTGCGGGAGAAGGATTCGAACCCTCACAAAATGATCCAGAGTCATTCGTGCTACCATTACACAATCCCGCAATGTTTTCGCAAAAACGATTATAACACAGTTCTTTTGTTAATGCAACGGTAAGTTAAAAGAATTTATTAAATCTTGTTTAAATGTTTCTCAAACTTCATAAAACACAGGTGAAGAAAAACATTCCATAAAACTTAAGTTTCTTTCACATTTTTCTTCACCTGTCAGTATGCATTCCGTTTAACTTTAACTAAACAATTTCCCTAATAACTTTAAAAAATCAAGTCATTAACAATAACAATGCTTTTACTTTCCATTCATTATTTGCTATAAATCTTGTATACGATAGCTGCCAACTCAGCCCTTGAGGCATTGCCCTTAGGATTTATGACATCCCCGCTACCTACAACAATACCTTCTTTAACCAGCGTAGCCACGCCTTCAACAGCATACGAAGCAATCAATGACTTATCAGTAAACCTTTGCACATCAGCGGCTGTTCCTGTACTCGATATTTTTCCTGCTATTTTAAGTGCATTTGTCGTAAGAACCATCATATCCTGTCTTGTTATTTTTTCCCTCGGGTTAAATTTATTGTTTCCGACCCCAGATGTAATTCCAAGCTTCTTGGCTATTCCCACATATTCATAGAAGTAATCATTTTTTGATATATCATCAAAATTAGAATCAACAGAAGCAGTCAAGCCAAGAGCTTTCACCAACAGAATCATAAAATCTGCCCTTGTTATATCTGCCCCCGGTGTATATGTAGTATCCGATGTACCATTAATTACACCCTTAGAGGCAAGCACCTCAATTTGCTTCTTTGCCCAACCATAGGAACCGATATCAGTGAATGTCTTATGAACATAAGCCACAGCATACCTGCTTAAATGAGTTGTCGTAAATGTAACCCTGCCAGAAGCAGTATCATATCTTCCACTGGGCACCGAAACCGGAGCTCCTGCATCATTAATGTATAACACAACAATGTGCTCGTGATTGCCAAGCTCCTGTGAGCTGGGCGTATACGGTATGGAAACTGTAACCTGTGCATCAGGATTGTTCCAAGCCAATTTTTTGCCATCAACCACTATGCTAATGTCTACCACTGGCCTGTTACCGTTCAAAGCCTTCAGCTCCGAGCTCAACTCTTCCCTGTCTATGCTTTTAACAACAAACTGAATAGCCGTATCCTTTACAATTGCTTTCAACATTTCAGGATGGTTCATCATATTAGAAGAAACCTCTAATGCTCCAAATTCAGTAGATATCAAGAATTTATATTCAATTCCAGTCTTAGTTAAGAACTCTTTTGGAAGTTCAAGAATATAAGCACCAGCACCTTCAACTTCCTGAACCGCAAATTCAATCCTTTTGATACCTCCTGAACTTTCTGCTGCGTCCAGTGCATCCTTTACTTTACCAACGTCAATAGCAACCTTTGCTTCTCTGGTTGCGTCATCCAACTCTGGTACTACATCAACCTTAGTCAGAGTTACCTTTGTTGTGGACGTGGGCGTAGGCGTTGGAGTAAAATCCATGGTAGATGTTGGTACTGGAGTAGAGTCTGCCGGAGATGTCGGCTCTAGAGTTTTATGCGGAGATGGTTGCAAACCCAAATCAATTTTGTCCGGTTGAATTACATCATACCCACTAATGGTGTTCCCATCCCAATCAAACAAATATGTACCTGTAATCGCATCGGGCATTGTTATACTATCCAAAAACTTAACACGCGTATTACGTACATCGATTACCTTGAATCCTATTTTTCCGATTATTCCCGTCTCTTCTGGTGATCCTGATTCTTTATATCTATCTAAATAAATATATATATTACTAAAGTTGAGCGTTCCTGATTTTAAATCATGAACTGCCAAAGGTGTAGGGCCGTATTTTTTATTGGTCAGCACAGTTCCACCAACCAATGGAGTTGTAGAGTTATAGTCCTTCCCTGTCTCAGGGTCTACAGGTTTCAACACATTTCGATCATAGGAAATGTTGACCTGATACCCAGCAAAATTCTTTAAATTATTTACTTTAATCGTTGCAACTAATATATCTCCCGGCTTTCCTTTTAAGCTGTCAAATACAAGTTCAATACTTGGTGATGCATCTGCCTGCACAAAACCTGCTGAAAAACACGATACAACGATAAGAACCGACAACAATAACAAAGCTATTCCTTTTTTCTTCATGGTTTTTAAAACCTCCTAATAAAATGAGTTTGATTCTGCTTAATAATGGTAAACCACCTTGACTAAAGATTAATAGTTGAAGATTCCTCTTAACAATATTCCAAACACCAGAAACACTTTTAATTCATCTTCAAAGTAAGACAAACTCTATCTTGTGCATAAATAAATTATAGCATTACTAGAATACAATGTAAATCATGAAAATTAAACCTTGTGTAACAAAATACGTAAAAAAAATACTCTAAAAAGTCAGTAATTAAATAAATATAATGTCGGAAAAATTAGAATCTATTCCTTGTATTGTTCCATCTTTTTACGGTATAAAACGATTGCTCCTATCAGAGCCGAAAGAATAACCAGCACTATAACTGCTTTTAAAACCACATCTTCCATATGTGAATCTTGGGGTGTCTTTGGTTCATTGATATTATTGTCTTGGTTTTCTTTACCCGCCGCCATTATTTCACTTACCTTTATGGGAATCGTTACCGACTTTTTATCATATCGTATCTTTGCTGTCGTCTGTCCGATGCCAAAGGGCTTTAAAATACCGTTTTCGTCAATAAAAGCTATATCTTTGTTATCAACCTCAAAAGTCACTTTCTCGGTTATATCAACTTCGCTCCCATAGGGATATCTAAGGGTTACTTTAAGTTGCTGTTCCTGTCCTATTGTAATATTGTATTCCTCCAAATCCGATGTAATTTTCCTTAAATCTTCCCATGTAGAACCATCATAGGACAAAAGAATCCCACCTTCATCTCCCACAGCTATATACTTATCTCCGGTCCAGATTATATCTCTAAGTTCTTTTCTTGTAACCTGCTGCTTACCGATCCACTCCAGACCATCTTTAGATGAGATTATACTTCCGGCATGCCCCACTGCCCAAAAGCTGTCTTTACCCCATTCAACACTATAAAGGCATTTGTCATGATCAACACCGGTGTCATTGCTCAACTTATTTCTGTCCACCTCAAGCCAAGCCTTCCCGTCATCAGAAGTAAATACCGATACATGATCTCCGACAACAGTATAACTGCTGCCATTCCAGGAGACATCCATAAATACCAAGGTAGAAGAGGGTTTAAACATTATCTCTTCCCATGTTATACCATCATCTGAAGACAGTATGAGCATTCCGCCACCCACCGCCATATATTTGTCATTTAACCATTTTACACTTATAAGGGATTCCATTGTCGCCATCCTTATCCTCTTCCACACCGTACCGTTCGAAGATACCAATACGGTTCCCGAAGTACCGACAGCAATAAACTGTTCACCGTTAAAGGTCACAGATTTAAGACTTGAATTCGTATCCGATTCTACCTGGATCCAGTCTGTTCCATCTTTTGAAGTTAATATTGTTCCTTCGTCCCCGACGGCAACAAACCGATTCATTCCCCATACAACATCATTTAGGCTGTGATAGGCATCGGACTCGATTTTAGACCAATTAATCCCATCTTTCGACATAAAAACAGCCCCTCTGTCCCCGACGGTAACATAAAGGTCTGAACCGTTAAAGGTTATACTGTTGAGTCCCGGTTCATTAGAGGCTTGTGCAAGTAAAAAGGAGCAATTCATAACCATAATTATTAGTACAAAGAAACATAACAGCTTTTTCATAAATCAACTCTCCCTAAAGTATTCCTTTTTCTCTATTTTAACATACTTTAAAAGCAAATTATTATAAAAAAGTCGAATAAAAAATAATGTAATAAACTTGTCACAATTTATATGTTTTTGAAAAACATTTTCCATTAATTTACTGTATCTTTTGAAAATTAGAATCCAGAAACAATATTCACCCATCCTCGTCTATTTTGTTGAAATTATAAAGTATGGCCTGTCCCCCTTTAAATCCACATAGAGGTTTCCTTTAGTATCGAGTTGAGCCAAGGTTACTTCGTTAATATCGGTTATATTCTGCTTGGACAGCTGGTGATATAGCCAAGCTTTTGAAAGCTTTATTGAGTTCAGAGCACCATCTATAATGGCTCCATCTATGATGAGGTTTGTTGGCATGCCATCATATTGCGTTGAAACCTTCAGATCCTTAGGTGTTACAGGCTGCATTTGAGATTTCTTTTGTACGCTGATTTTCCCACCGGGCTCAAACATGGCGAATTCTACGTCAGCAATGTTAAATACTCCTTGGGTCCTAAGTTCTGATAAAAGCTGTTCTAAAGGTATACGGGTTTTTTTAAGATTCTTATCTAAAACTTTACCACTTTCAATTACAACGGTCTCCTTCCCATCGACGACTTTTCGAATCCATGCACTGTGTATTGCAGAAACAGCCAACAACATGGCTAAAACACTCCAAACTGTCAATCCCGCTAATGTAGCAATGAAATTATCATTCACTTGAACCGATAGATTGGAAGCAATAGAACCTATTGTAATGCCAACAATATAGTCAAAATGAGTAAGCTGTGAAACCTGTTGCTTGCCTAACAAACGTACAAGAAGTAACAGTACAAAAAAAGCAATAATTGAACGAAGAATCACTTCTAAAACAATAGACATGAAAAACCTCCAAAAAAACAGAAATAATAGTATATTCAATAAATATTATTTCCCAAAAAGCATGAATTATCATCTAGTATAGTGTTTATGCCTATAGAAGCTGTATGTCTACCCGAATTTTTTTGTCAAATTCGTCGTTTATATTATTGAATCAACCAGATTTGTCCAGTAAGGCCTAAAGCCAACCCACGAACAGATTGCAAAATATATGGGAACAGCCCGCGAGGTTGTTTCAAGAATACTTAAGTGTTTTTCAAACAAAGGAATTGTTGAGCTGTTCCGCGGTGAAATAAAGGTAATTGATAAAGAGAAACTAAAAAGATTTCTCCGGTAATTGCGTTTCAATATTTAGTCCACTGCAAACCGGCATCGATTCCTGATTTCCGAAAATCGAATTATAAAGCCTGTATCCGCCACTGAGATTATACACATCAAATCCGTTCTGCGAAAGAATCCTTGCTGCAATATAGCCACGGAGACCTACCTGACAGGTTACATACACAGGCTTTGTCCTATCAATTTCCGACAATCTCTTTCTCAATGAATCCAGGGGAATATTAATAAATCCTTTGATATGACCTCTCTTGTACTCAATAGCTGTACGGGTATCGAGAAGTGTGACACTGCCGTCCCGGGGAAGGTCTTTTACATCGTGCCAATGGAATACCTTTACCTTATTTGTGAGAATGTTCTCAATAACATAACCTGCCATATTAACAGGATCCTTTGCAGAACCGTAAGGCGGAGCATAACACAGTTCAAGACGGGTTAAGTCAAAAGCAGTCATCCCTGCACGAATAGCCGTTGCCAACACATCACACCTCTTATCTGAACCGTCGTATCCTACTATCTGTACTCCAAGAATCTTACCCGTTTCCTTTTCATAGATAGTTTTAATGGACATGTTTACGGCACCGGGATAATAGCTGGCGTGATTGGCTGAATAAGTAAAGGATTTATCATAATTTAGACCCAAACTCTTTGCAGTTTTCTCATTAATTCCCGTAGAAGCAACGGTTAAGTCAAATACTTTTATAATGGATGAACCTTGTGTACCTGTGTATATACTTTTGATACCACAGACATTATCGGCGGCAATTCTGCCTTGCTTATTCGCAGGACCTGCCAAAGGAACAAAGCCCTTGTTACCCGTTACAAAATCAGTTATTTCCGCCGCATCACCCACAGCATAAATATCCTTTTCACTGGTCTGCATGTGTTCATCAACAATAATTGAACCCCGCCCATTTACAGCTATGCCCGCTTCCTTCGCAATTTGGGTTTCGGGTTTAATGCCAACGGCCATAATCATCATATCAGCATCGATTTTTCCACTGTTCAGTACAATATCAAGGGAATCCCCTTTATCAGTAATGGAACGGACAGCATTGCCAAGAAAAAGCTTTACACCTTTACTCTCAATATGATTATGCACATCGCTTGCCATGTCATAATCAATAGAAGCAATAACCTGATCCGTCATTTCCACCAAGGTTACATGCAAGCCTGTTTCATGCAGATTCTCCGCCATTTCAACACCGATAAAGCCACCGCCAACAACCACCGCACTTTTAGGTTTGAAAGTCTCAATATACTCTTTTATTTTATAAGTATCGGGAATATTTCTCAACACAAAAACTTTATTTGAATTAATTCCTTCAATATTTGGCTTCACCGGCTCCCCACCCATTGAAAGAATAAGCTTGTCATAGTTTTCTTCGTATTCTTTCCCCGTAATATGGTCTTTTACCCAGACGGTTTTCTTCTTCGGGTAAATTGCCACAACTTCACTGTTGCTTCTAACATCCACGTTGAATCTTGCGTTAAAGCTTGCGGGAGTTTGTAATATCAACGAAGACTTATCCTTGATTTTGCCGCCGATATAATATGGCAAACCACAGTTGGCAAAGGAAATATATTCTCCTCTTTCAAACATTATTATCTGTGCACTCTCATCTAAACGCCTTAGCCTTGCGGCAGCAGATGCACCCCCTGCGACACCGCCAATAATTAAAACCTTTCGTCCTCTATCCATATATCCCATTCCTTCCCCCTTTTAAAAGGCATAAAAGTAATTGAAGGAAAAACAGGGTACTAACACAAAAAATATTTAGCATTAGTACCCTCCTTCTATTTTTATTAGAAGTTCTTAAAGCCTCAGNACATGAGGTTTAATAAGCTTTGTCTATTATTTTTATTAACCTTACTTCAATTAGCCTTCGTTGTTAACCACAGCCTGTGCTGCCGCAAGTCTTGCAATCGGCACACGGAATGGAGAACATGAAACATAGTCCAGCCCAGTTCTATAGCAGAACTCAATGGATGAAGGATCTCCACCATGCTCACCGCATATACCCAGTTTAATATCCGGTCTGGTTTGTCTTGCAAGTTTGGCTGCCATTTCTACAAGCTTACCCACACCTGCTTGGTCAAGCCTTGCAAACGGGTCAGATTCATAAATCTTTTTATTATAATATTCTTCAAGGAACTTTCCTGCATCGTCACGGCTGAAACCAAAGGTCATCTGGGTAAGATCGTTGGTTCCAAAAGAGAAAAATTCAGCTTCCTTTGCAATTTCATCCGCAGTAATAGCTGCCCTTGGAATTTCCAGCATTGTTCCAACCTTGTACTCAAGCTTCACACCCGACTTCTCAATGATTTCATTGGCAGTCTTTACAACAACATCCTTGACATATTTCAGCTCTTTTACATCTCCTACCAGCGGAATCATTAATTCAGGTATAACATTTACATTATTTTTACTTACATTTATTGCAGCCTCAATAACAGCCCTTGTCTGCATTTCTGCAATTTCAGGGTACGAAACCGCAAGGCGGCATCCCCTATGCCCCATCATAGGATTGAACTCATGAAGATCCAGTATAATTGCCTTTAATTCATCAAAAGTCATTCCCATTTCTTTTGCAAGTGCTGTTATATCTTTATCTTCCTGGGGCAAGAACTCATGAAGTGGCGGATCTAAAAATCTTATAGTTACAGGATTTCCTTCCATTGCCATAAACAGTGCTTCAAAGTCACTCCTTTGCATTGGGAGGAGCTTATCTAAAGCTTTTCTTCTCTGTTCTTCAGTTCTTGCAACTATCATTTCTCTCATTGCTGGAATCCTGCCTGCATCAAAAAACATATGCTCTGTACGGCAAAGTCCTATACCCTCGGCTCCGAATTTTCTTGCCTGGGTAGCATCTGTCGGAGTATCAGCATTTGTCCTTATTTTCAGAGTCCTTATTTCGTCAGCCCAATCCATTAAAGTTGCAAAATTTCCTGTCATTTCAGGTTCTATGGTAGGAAGTTTGACACCATACACGTTACCCGTTGAACCATCAAGAGAAATCCAATCACCCTCAACATACTTATTTCCGTTTTTATCAACAAAATACTTTTCTTCTTCATTAATCTTAACTTCGCTACAACCTGCTACACAGCAAGTTCCCATACCCCTGGCAACAACTGCCGCATGGGAAGTCATTCCACCACGTCCGGTAAGTATGCCCTTCGATACATGCATACCCTCTATATCCTCCGGTGATGTTTCAAGCCTTACCAACACAATACCCTTTTCACCATTTTTGTGTGCATTTACTGCATCATCAGCATTAAAATAAACTTTTCCTGTTGCTGCTCCCGGTGAAGCCGGCAAACCTTTTGCTACAGGTACCGCAGTCTTGAGGGCTTGCGGGTCAAAGTTTGGATGGAGCAATGCATCAAGCTGCTTCGGATCAACCTTCATTATAGCTTCTTTCTTGCTAATCATCCCCTCATTTACTAGATCAACAGCAATCTTTAATGCTGCAGCAGCAGTTCTCTTCCCATTTCTTGTCTGAAGCATAAAGAGCTTTCCTCGTTCGATAGTAAACTCCATATCTTGCATATCTCTATAATGCTTTTCAAGCTTTTCGGCAATTTCCGCAAACTGATTGTAGATTTCCGGCATCAATTCGTTTAAATGTTCTATGGATTGAGGAGTTCTGATACCTGCAACAACATCCTCTCCCTGAGCATTCATAAGGAATTCGCCATACAGCTTCTTCTCACCGGTAGACGGATTTCTTGTAAAGGCAACACCAGTACCTGAGTCATTTCCCATATTGCCGTATACCATTTCCTGAACATTAACTGCAGTACCCCATTCACCGGGAATATCGTTCAACCTTCTATATACTATAGCCCTCGGGTTGTCCCATGAACGGAAAACAGCCTTTACTGCTTCCATCAACTGTGCTTTTGGTTCCTGTGGGAAATCTACTCCTTTTTCCTTCTTGTAAAGCTCCTTGTATCTTTTTACCACCTCTTTAAGGTTATTAGCCGTAAGCTCAGTGTCTAAAGTTACATTATTTTCTTTTTTCACATCATCTAGAATGCTTTCAAATTTGTTCTTCTCTACTTCCATGACCACATCACTGAACATCTGAATAAACCTTCTATAGCTGTCATACGCAAACCTTTCATTATCAGTAAGCTTTGCAAGCCCCTCTACAACTTCATCATTTAACCCAAGGTTCAGTATTGTATCCATCATGCCAGGCATGGACGCTCTCGCACCAGAGCGAACGGAAACAAGAAACGGATTTGACGGGTCACCAAATTTCTTTCCTACTATTTCTTCAGTCTTTGCTAACATGGCATATATTTCATCTTCTATTTCCTTTGCAATGACCTTTCCATCTTGGTAATATCGTGTACAAGCCTCGGTCGTTACGGTAAATCCTCTTGGTACGGGAAGCCCTAAACTCGTCATTTCTGCAAGGTTAGCTCCCTTTCCTCCGAGAAGGTTCCTCATTGATGCATTACCTTCGCTAAACAAATATACATACTTTGCCATAAAAAAACCTCCTATTTATTTTACTTTTTCTGAACTGTGAAATAGGAAGGCTTACCCACAAAGCCTTAGAATTGTGAAGAAGCTTTTAATATATTTGATATGTATTTGAGAACGAACATCGCTCGAATGTGCAAATGTACTTTTTCACGCCACTAAAGCTTTATTCCACCAAACCTAATTCACAAGTTGAATTTTACATGTTAAACAAGATTATTATATTTGTTCCCATTATAAACAAACTCAAGGGTCAATAAAAAGATTTATCACCTTTTTATTCCTTGACCCATCTAATTATAACATATAATAATTTTTTTTCATTACTTTTTTTCAAAACTTATCATATTTCTTTAAAAAGTTTGTTTTATTAAGATTACCTTTATAAACTTCCCCAAAAGTACAATTTTCATACCCCTTCTTAACCAATATTTATTCTCTGCAAAACGACATTTTTTCTTTTTAAGCAACATATTTTGTTTTTTAGTGTTAAATAAATGCTTTTTGTACAAAAAGACTTCACATATTCATAATAATGATTTATTATTGTATTATAAGTAAAATATTTTATATAATAAAGAATATTTATATTCTTTCTTTTTATTTTCTTTTCTTGGAGGATTTCCTATTCTATTAAACAAATTAAATGGAGCTGATACCAAATGTGTGTTTGTCTTAGGGATTTAAAAACAGGACAACCAGCATTCTTTCTTCAGTGGCACATAACTGCTAAATGTGATCAACAATGTATGCATTGTTATATGTATGATTCTCCCTTTTATGAATCAGAAGCTAAAAATGAACTTTCTCTTTTAGATTGCAAATCAATTATAGATGATTTTGCTGATACCTTAAGGCATCTATCAAGAAAAGGAAGCATTTATTTTACAGGTGGAGATCCCTTACTTCGTGAGGACTTCTTCGAAATGTTAAAGTACACTGCCAAAAAAAATATTTATCCCATTGGAATAGCCGGAAATTCATATCACCTCGATTATGATACTGCTCTCAAGCTTAAGGAATACGGTGTGTTCATGTACCAAATAAGCCTTGACGGGCTCTCTGACACCCATGACCGCTTTAGGAAGTCTGGGAGCTTTGATGATGCCTTAAGGGGATTCGAAGTTCTCAACAAAGCAGGAATCAACTCCATGTGTATGTTTACATTAAGTAAGCAAAACATGCATCAATTAATTCCCGTAATCAGATTAGCAGCTGAAATCGGGCTAACGGGCTTTGACTTTGACAGGATTGTACCTGTAGGGTCAGCAAAAAATCTAACGACCCAAATTATTGAACCTTTAGAATACCAAGAATTATTATTGCAAGTTAATGAGGAGTATAAAAGTCTTAGGGCAAAAGGATATAAAACCCAGTTTGGTTATAAGGACAGCCTTTGGGGGCTTGTACTGGATGAAAAAAGCATTATTTCAACACAAATTCTCGTACCTGAAGGATACAGTCTCAAAAGAGGTTGTTTGATTGGTTTTGCAGGCCTGACCATTTTAGCTGATGGTAGTGTAATGGCTTGCAGAAGACTTCCAATAACCATAGGCAAGATTCCCCGGCAAAAAATATGGGAAATATTTCACGGATCTCCTGTTTTAAATGAATTAAGACAGTTTGATAAACTGGAAAAATGCAGTTCATGTGCTAATTTTGAAAACTGTAAAGGATGCCGTGCTGTTGCATACGGGTATTCCGGAAGTTATTATTCAAAAGACCCTAGCTGCTGGTTGTGACCTTATAGTTTGCCTTTGTCACTAATTGTATGGTAAGGTTCCGGAAAAAGTGTGGATATGGTAAGGTTGCTTAGCTTCCCTTTGTCCCTAATTGTATAGTAATTAAATAGGATGGTGTTAATGTATTGTTAAATAAGTTATGCAGCAATATAACCAATACCATTAAAGCAAATCTAAAGAGCATCGATGGTCAAAAAGCTGAAATAATTAATTATGGCCTGTACCTATGGATCACAGACATAATAAAATTGATCGCAATTCTATCCACTGCCTATTTCCTCAAAATATTTATCCAAACCATAATATTTCTCATAAGTTTTGGTATTTTAAGAACCTTTGCTGGAGGTTCACATGCTAAAACCTTTTTTGGATGCCTTATTTCCTATGCTCTTATAACCTTTGGTACCGTTTATTTATCAATATGGCTTTCTTCATTTATAAACCCCCTCATAATCTATATGATTTTAATACCCTTTTGTACTTTAGTAGTTTACTTTCTTGTGCCTTCGGATCATGAAAACAAGCCTGTGACCAGTAAAAAACAACGAAAAAGACTAAAAATCATTTCTTATATAATATTGTTTACTGAGTTTTTGGCATCAATTTTATTTGATGAAATACTTATAGCTTTTTCAATTTTTATGGTCTGCCTCGGCATACTTCCAATCACTTACAAACTAATGGGAAACCGCTATGGAAACGGCCTGTAAGGTAGCTCTATGCAAAAAACAAATTAAACAAGAAAGGGGGATCGATATGATCAAGAAATTAAATGCATCACTGAAAAGCTACAACTTATCCTCCATGTTGTTAGGCATCCTAGCACTATTTGCGGTGTGCATTGCTCAACTTTCTTCTAACAGCTGCGTTGCCTGGACCTTTGAGCAACCTAAAATACCACAATCATTAATAAAATCTGATTAAACCTCAAAAAAGGCTCCAGACCTCTGGAGTCTTTTTTATTGCCTAAAAGTGCATTAATTTTTATGTATTCACTGTTGATAGGCAGAAGGTGAAGAAAAATACAGAGGGCACATCCTCTTATTTTACGAGCTTATAATCAATTCCTGTCTGAACCTTGATTCTTCAGCCTGAGTATTCAGTATCACATTCCTATATTTAGAGATTATTCTTTTTAAAATATAAAGCCCTAAGCCCCGGTCTTTACCTTTAGTTGAGTACCCCTCTTCGTATAACTTGGCAACATCCACCTTTTCCGAAACTGCATTTTCTATAACAAAGCTAATATTTTCGTCTATTCTTCTAATAAACAATTCCACAATCTTTCTTTCGCTAGCTTTAGCTGCCTCTATTGCATTATCCAAAAGAATTCCTAACACCTCGCAAAACTCTGACATTTTCATATCTATTTCGCCTACAACACCCTCTGTTACTACTCTAAAATCAACCTCCACTTCTTTAGCATGCTCATATTTTCCCATAATAAGCCATAAAATGCCCGCATTTTTGATATTTGCCATTGCTAGGTTATCTAAAAAACTTACTTTAGATATATCTCCACATATTTGAGTATAGTATCTTTCCAACTCATCCCACTTCTTTGTCTTGATGTATCCTCCGAACACGGAGAGAATATTATTGTAATTATGCTTAAACCTTCTAAGATCCTTTATAATAGAGTCCAGCACCCTATTGTAGAAAAGCTGATATTCAAGTTCTTGGCTTTTTGCTTCAAGTTTGAAAAAAGTGTTTGTGTTAAATAACGATAGCATCAAAAAAACAATAAGAAGTGGCATACTTATAATGATTGTTACGGAATCTGTGAACTTAGCATACTTTTCATAGTAATTAAAGTTTAAAATCAAAATCGCAAATACAAGGGATATATATATAATATTCGTTTTATAAGCTTTCGCTTTTATCTCCGTATTTAAGGAAGAGAACAGTCTGAAAGACTTTATTATGGCTAGTATTATTACCACTACAGAATTTATTATCACTACAGCAATAATATTGTTTGGAAATGATGTTTTTATATTATTGGCATCGACTCCAAAGGTTTTAAATGTTAACGACATAATAACATTTCCAATCGCAAGAAATAATGAAAAGAAGAACTCACAGGTAACACAATTGACAAGCTTTAGCTTAAAAAAGCACTTGAGCAGAATTACGATAGCTACAGCACAAAAAACAGTTCTAAACGTCATAGCCAAATTAGATGAAACCTCAATAAGGACACAATCCGAAAAAGTCACTATCAACCCTAACACAAAAATACATATAAGAGCATATCCTGCTATCAACCTAACCCGAAATCTGGTATTGTAAATAATTTCTGCAGTAAATGCCGTCAAAAAAGCAGTGCCAATTACTGTTGCCAGATTACTAATAATAAAGTATAAATACCCCTGCAAAATACCCCCTCCTTAGATTTTTTGTAATATCCATTTATATTTTGATGTATACATAAAACATACATATATTCAAGTACAATAATACACAAAAATCAGTTTGTTCGCAAAGAAACAAAAGCTCATGGGCATCGAGCCCATTCGCTTTTTGGTCATTTCACTTCGTGAAATCCCACTAAGCAAACAGGCATTACCATAAAAAGTAATGCCTGGAAATATTCACTTTGTATTTTACATGCAGCAAGGCAATTATACTGGAAATGTACTCAACAGTATTATGTTAAGCGATTTCACAATACATTAATAAATGCTCTTTCGCAAAACATATAACAGTTTTATGTGAAAGTACTAAAATTCAAACTTTCCCTCAAAATATGAAAGCAGTTCATCAATTTTTACTCTCACCTGTTGCATGGAGTCACGGTCTCTAATTGTAACACTCTGGTCATTTAGTGAATCAAAATCAAAGGTTATACAGTATGGAGTACCTATCTCATCCTGTCTTCTGTATCTCTTGCCTATACTTCCGGTTTCATCATATTCACAGGTATACTTCTTTGTAAGCATTTCGTAAACCTTGCGTGCATCTTCCCCAAGCTTTTTAGAAAGGGGAAGAACAGCTATCTTTACTGGTGCTATAGCAGGATGAAAATGCAGTACCACCCTTATATCCCCTTCTGTCACTTCTTCCTCGTCATAGGCCTCGCACAAAAATGCGAGAGTTATCCTGTCAGCACCAAGGGATGGCTCAACGCAATAAGGTACATACTTCTCATTGGTAGTGGGATCGAAATATGATAAATCCTCCTTCGAATGCTCTGCATGCTGTTTTAAATCATAATCCGTCCTGTCGGCAATTCCCCATAGTTCTCCCCAACCAAAGGGAAATTTGTACTCAATATCCGTTGTGGCATTGCTGTAATGGGATAATTCTTCCTTGCTATGGTCACGCATTTTAAGATTTTCTTCTTTAAGGTTAAGGCTTAAAAGCCAATTATAACAATAATTCTTCCAATAATCGAACCATTCTAGGTCTTCCCCGGGTTTACAGAAGAACTCCAGCTCCATCTGCTCAAATTCACGAATTCTGAAAATAAAATTACCCGGTGTTATCTCATTTCTAAAAGATTTTCCTATCTGTGCGATACCAAAGGGTATTTTTCTTCTGGTTGTCCTTTGGACGTTTTTGAAGTTTACAAATATACCCTGAGCGGTTTCAGGCCTTAAGTAAATCTCTGCCTGAGAATCCTCGGTAACTCCTTGATAGGTCTTGAACATAAGGTTAAACTTTCGAATATCGGTAAAGTTGTTTGAACCACATTTCGGACAACTAACTCCCTTTTCCTTTATGTATTCAATAAGCTGCTCATTTGCCCAACCGTCAACCCTAATATTCTGTCCGTTTTCCTCGTTCCAGTCTTCTATCATCTTATCTGCTCTATGACGCGTCTTACAGGTCTTACAGTCTATTAAAGGATCACTGAATCCTCCCACATGCCCTGAAGCCACCCAAACCTGAGGATTCATCAATATGGCACAATCCACACCTACATTGTATGGATTTTCCTGAACAAACTTCCTCCACCATGCTCTTTTAATGTTGTTCTTTAGTTCAACACCCAGCGGACCGTAATCCCAAGCATTAGCCAAACCTCCATATATATCGGATCCCGGGTATACAAACCCCCGGTTTTTTGACAGTGCTACTATTTTTTCCATTGTCTTTTCTACTTGCATTGTGTTGCCTCCTTAAACCCATTCTTATATATTCATTAATATTTCAAGTTTTATCAACACTGTTCCCGTTTTTATAACACTTCAGTTCAAAGAAAATTTTTCGTTTGTAGAAAAATTTTCTTACATCATAGTTAGAATTTCGTCCAGTATTCTGTGAGCCACATCTTTTTTACTCATAACCGGCAAATCCAAAATACTGCCATTTTTCTTTATTAGCTTCACCACATTGGTATCGGTACCAAACCCTGCCCCCTCCATGGTCACATCATTAGCTACAATCATATCCATATTCTTTGATGCAAGCTTCCCCGATGCGTTTTTTATAAGATTGTCGGTTTCCGCACTAAAACCCACCAGAATTCTCCCACCCTTGACCTTGCCAAGTTCTGCAGCTATATCAGGGTTTCTTACCAATTCTATGGTTAAATTGTCATCGGACTTTTTAATTTTCTTCTGTGCAACCCGTGCACACCTGTAATCTGCCACCGCAGCCACCATTATTAAAACATCAAAGCTTTCATATGCCTTCATTACTTCATTGTACATATCCATTGCACTCGTGACAAAAACCGTTTCGACTCCCCAAGGTCGGGTAAGATTTACCGGTCCTGAAATCAACCTGACTGCTGCTCCTCTTTCACTGGCTGCAGCCGCAATTGAATAACCCATTTTTCCCGATGAAGGATTGGTAAGAAACCTTACAGGATCAATTGCCTCTCTGGTTGGACCGGCTGTCACAAGAACCCTTATATTTGAATAATCCCCATTTTTTGTTAGTATTCCTTTGACAAAGTCAACAATCGCTTCGGGTGAAGGCAACCTTCCCTTGCCGCTGGTTCCGCATGCCATTAACCCGGATTCAGGTTCCATAAAAATATAACCAAGCCCCGTCAACCTATCAATATTTTGGTGAACGATGGGATTCTCATACATCCTGAAGTTCATGGCAGGTATAAAAAGAACCGGAGAAGCGGCCGCCATAATGGTAGTGGAAAGCATATCATCTGCTATTCCGGCAGCAACCTTACCGATAATATTTGCTGTTGCAGGAGCAACAACAATGAGATCAGCTTTCTCAGCTAAAGATATATGTTGTATGTCCCATACCTTGGGCTCATCAAACATATCAACTATAACGGGATTATGGGAAAGGGATCTGAAGGTAAGGGGCTCAACAAATTTGGTAGCATTTTCAGTCATTATAACATGTACATCAGCATTAAGCTTTTTTAACCTGCTTACAATCTCCACTGACTTATAAGCAGCTATTCCGCCACAAACACCGACTACTACAGTTTTCCCCTTTAACAATACTCCCACCTCCCCGAAAAAAGTTAAGCATCAATCTTTATTTTAATGGTTAAAAAAGATTGTCCTATTTAATTCCGCTTTTTGTCCTTATGTATGTTATTTTTTCTTCGTTAATTTCATTTATTGCTACCGTGACGGCCTTATCAGAATTACATTCAGTAAGCTTATGAGCTCCCTCCGTAAGCTGTCTTGCCCTTTTCGCAGTAGCCACTACCAAGGTATATCTACTGTCAACCTTGGTAAGCAGAGAGTTTATACCCGGCTCAATCATAGTTGATTTATTTTCAATTCGATCCTTCATAATTAAGTGCAACCTCCCTCAGTTTAATTATTCAAAGGATTATATTCAAACCATTTTGTATTACTTCATCTTCAAATAACATATCTTTTACTTATACTGCTCAATTATTTTGCTGTTTCGACTTAATTTCAATTTCTCCGCCTTCAATATGCAACGTAAGCTTTCTACGGCATCGTAAACAACATCATTAACTATGACATAATCATAGTTTCCGATATAAGCCATCTCCTCCTTTGCCCTCTCCAATCGCTTTGTTACGATCTCAGGTTTCTCGGTTGCCCTTTGTTCAATTCTTCTTCTCAGCTCTTCAAAGGAAGGCGGCAATATAAATACTGAAACACAGTCAGAATATGCTTTCATTACATTTGCTGCTCCTTCTACTTCAATTTCAAGGAGACAGTAATATCCCTCTTTGATGGTAGATTCTATATATTCCTTTGGAGTACCGTAATAATTGCCGCAGTATTCTACCCATTCAAGGAGCTGACCCTTTTCAATCATCGATTTAAACTCATCCCGGGTTTTGAAGAAATAGTTCAGTCCCTCTGTTTCACCCTGTCTAATCGGCCTTGTCGTCGCCGATACTGAAAATCTGATCCTGTCGTCGCTATCTTTAAGTTGTTTCAAAACCGTGCCCTTGCCTGCACCAGACGGACCAGATACAATAACCAGTAGCCCCTCACGGAACATTTTTAAGTTCCCCCTATTCTTCAATATCTTCTTCCACTTCCACTACATCAGCTTCCTTGGTATTAAGCCTATGTGCCACTGTTTCAGGCTGAACAGCCGAAAGAATAATGTGATCGCTGTCTGTTATAATTACAGCCCTTGTTCTCCTTCCATAGGTTGCATCAACAAGCATACCCCTGTCGCGAGCTTCCTGTATTATTCTTTTTATAGGAGCGGATTCCGGGCTTACAATTGCTACCAGTCTGTTGGCTGATACAATATTTCCAAATCCTATATTTATTAACTTCATTAAAATACCTCCCACATCATTCAATATTTTGTATCTGCTCTCTAATTTTTTCCAATTCACTTTTTATCTCAACAACTTGATTCGTTATAATCAAATCGTTAGCCTTAGAGCCTATGGTATTAATTTCCCTGTTCAATTCCTGAAGAAGAAAATCAAGTTTTCTTCCCACCGGCTGGCTTAATCTCAAAGTTTCCCTAAGCTGCTTTATATGACTTCCCAGCCTCACCAGTTCCTCGTCAATATTGCATCTGTCTGCAAAAATAGCAACCTCCATAGCCATACGGTTTTCGTCCACAATCTGCTGATCCAATAATTCTTTTATTCTGCTCTCAAGCCTACATTTATATTCTTTCACAACTTCAGGTGCTCTTATGCTAATTTCTTTAATATTATTTTCGATAACTGTCGTTCTTTCAAGCAAGTCAAGCATTAGACCCTCTCCCTCAACCTGCCTCATACTAATCAAAGCAGCAAGGGCATCATTTAATGCTAAACTTAAAAGACTCCATATTTTTTCCTCATCCTCTTCAGGTTTTTCCACCCTCAAAACATCAGGAAATCTGGCTATAAGGGACACCGATATATCATCCTTCAAGCCAAATTCATCCCTCAAATACTCAACACTTCTGGAGTAAGCCTTAGCCAAAGTTTCATCAACGAAAATATCCTTTGAATCTTCGCCAAAATCATCGTAACTTATGTAAACATCGACTTTTCCTCTTGAGATATTCTTCCTTATTACTTCTCTGACCTTATCCTCCACAAAGGATATTTGTCTGGGCATCTTTATATAAATATCACAATATCTATGGTTTACCGTCTTTATTTCGACCATTAATTCTTTGCCGCCATCTTCAATTTTGCCCCTTCCAAATCCTGTCATACTTTTAATCATAATGCTGTCCATCCCCTTCATGGGTTCTCTTTATTCCAATAGGTATTATAACATAATTTTAGACAATTAAAAGGCTTTTGCTTTAATTTATATATGTTTTTTCTTAATATCTTCTATTTTCTTCACCTTAGAAAACATTCTGGCTGATACCAGCCAAAAAAAATGCTGTATTTATAAAAACAAGGTACTCTGACCCTAGTATACTTACTCTTGCAATATTAAAAAATGTGTATTAAAAGTTGTCGGTAACATTTTTTATTGCCTGCATTACTCTGGTTTTATCAAAGGGTTTTACAACAAAATCCTTGGCCCCAAGCTTTATTGCGTCTATCACCATAGATTGCTGACCCATTGCGGAAACCATGATGATGTTTGTATCGGGGCTGCACTCAAGTATCCCCTTTATTGCGGCAATACCGTCCATTTCGGGCATTGTTATATCAAGAGTCATTATGTCGGGCTTAAATATTTTAGCCTGTTCAATAGCCTCATAACCGTTCGCCCCCTCACCCACCACCTTATATGTCTTTTCTTCCTCGATCATCTTTTTGAGCAATGTACGCATAAAAACCGCATCATCAACAACAACAAATCTGAGATTTTTCATTTGCCAACATCTCCTAATTCATACATCAGTATTGACAAAACAGCAATTCCGGCAGTTTCTGTCCTTAGTATCCTAGGACCTAATGTTACCGGGTGTATTCCGTTTTCAACAGCCATATCTATTTCTTTTTCCGTAAAACCACCTTCAGGCCCAATAAACACTGAAACCCTCTTTATATCAGTCCTGTTTAAAATAACATTCTTTAGTCCGTTGCTTCTTTCCTTCTCATAAGGAATTAGGGAAATATCAAAATCTTTTGCAGCATTTATAGCCTCTTTAAAGGCTATCGGCAATTCCACCGAAGGAATGATACCCCTGTTGGACTGCTTGGCAGCTTCCATAGATATTCTATTCCATCTATCACATTTCTTCTGCTCATCTTTTTTGTTAGCCAGTTTTACAACAGTTCTTTCTGTAATAACAGGGACTATCCCTTTAAGCCCAAGTTCTACACCTTTCTGTATAACATAATCCATTTTATCGGATTTGGGCAATCCCTGATATAGAATAATTTCAACAGGAGGCTCTGTTACATTCTTTATCGATTGGATTATTCTGGTCTCAATCGAAGATTCGTTCAGATTCACAATTTCAACCTTATAGTCAATACCACTGCCGTCAGTAACTGTTATGCTGTCACCACTTCCCAGCCTCAATACCCTTTTTATATGATTAACATCTTCGCCGGATATAATAATTGAATCACCCGATATATTTGTGCTGTTTACAAAGAACCTGGACATCTTAAAGTCATCGCCACCCATTCTCCCATTTCAATTGTATCCTCGCACTCAAATCCCTCGCTCAGATATTTGTCTAACACTTCTTTTTTTCTTTCCTTAATAATGCCTGAAGCAATAAATAGTCCGTTTTCCTTCAAATAACATGGTATACTTGAAGATAAGTCAATTATAACATCGGCAATAATATTGGCAATAACCATGTCTGCTTTCTGATTTTTTATATCAGTCAAAACACCTTTAAAGGCCGTTACCAAATCTTCCACCCCGTTTATTTCACAATTTTCTTTTGTGACTTTTACCGCAACCTCATCAATATCAACAGCAGTAACCCTTGCTGCTCCAAGCTTACACGATATTATGGATAAAATACCTGAGCCACATCCAACATCAATGACACTGCACCCACTTTTCAGATACTTATCAAGAAAAACGGCACACATTTTCGTTGTTTCATGAGTTCCAGTACCAAACGCCATACCGGGATCCAATTCAATTACTATTTCATCGTTTTTATTATCGTATTTTTCCCATGTCGGCTTAACAACCAAACCATCGGTCAGTTTAAACGGCTTATAATATTTTTTCCACGATGTACTCCAATCTTCATCATCGACCTCACAATAGCCAATGTAGCCTTCACCCACGTTTAAAAAATTATTAATATAAGTTAGTTTTTCCTTGATTAGAGCAATAATTTCAAAAATATTTATATCTCCCGGAAAATAAGCTTTTATAATCACATCTTCGCCCAAAGAATTTAAAAACTTTTCATCCGCATAGTCCAATGAATTAGGCTTTAGTACCTCTTTTCTAATGTCATTGGGATCCTCTATGGCAACTCCTCCTGCACCTATTGATGTAAGCATATAGGATACTGCATCATATGCCTCCTCACTGGTCTTTATCTTGATTTCATTCCACTTCATTATTTGCCCTCCATTTTACATGCCCAGAACATCCCTCATTTTGTCAAAAAAACTTTTGCTCTGTTCATGTACCTCGTCACCTGTTAATTCAGCAAATTGCCTTAAGACTTCCTTCTGTTTTTCATTGAGCTTTTTAGGAACCTCAACACTTACTTTAACATGCTGTGTTCCCCTTCCGCTTCCTCTTAGTACGGGTATTCCCTTACCCTTAAACCTAAATACCGTACCGGTCTGAGTTCCTTCAGGGATAATTATCTTTTCCTTTCCTTCAAGGGTAGGAATCTCAATCTCAGCACCCAGTGCAGCCTGCACAAAAGTTATCGGAATTTCACATAAAATATCATAGCCATCCCTCTTAAAAATAGGATGCGGCTTTACTCTTATGGATAAATAAAGATCCCCAGGAGGTCCTCCTTTAACCCCAGGCTCTCCTTGTCCTCTCACCGGTAATATCTGACCGTCGTCGATACCTGCCGGAACACTAATCTCAAGTTTTATATGCTTTCTTACCCTTCCTTTCCCACTACAGCTTTCACAGGGCTGTGTAATTATCTTACCCTCACCATGACATGCATCACAGGTCTTTATATTCACAAATTGACCAAAAGGTGTCCGCTGCTTATACTGTACCTGACCCGTTCCATTACATTGATAGCAAGTAGAAGGCTGATGTCCCGGTTTTGAACCGGAACCTCTACATGTAGTACAAACATCCATCCTGTTTACTACTATCTTCTTTTTTACACCAAATGCAGCCTCTTCAAAGCTAACTTCCAAGGTATGCTTCAAATCGGCTCCCCTTTGAGGACCTCTTCTATTACGCGTGGTTCTGCTGCTAAAGCCACCTCCACCAAAAAATGTCTCAAATATATCGCTAAAACCATCAAAATCGAAATCGCCGAATCCGCCAAATCCGCCTCCCGCAAAACCGCCCGGATCTGTTGCCGCATGCCCGAACTGGTCATATTGAGCCCTTTTCTGTGAGTCACTTAATACCTCATAGGCTTCATTAACTTCTTTAAATTTTGCTTCAGCGGACTTGTCTCCAGGATTCATATCGGGATGATATTGCTTAGCCAACTTCCTGTAAGCCTTTTTTATTTCAGCATCGGATGCACCTTTTTTAACACCAAGGACTTCATAGTAATCCCTTTTGCCAGCCATCCAACCAACTCCTCCATATAAAATTCTATATTAATCGCACCATATATTTATATAAATTTGCCTATTTATACAAATTTGTCCAAACGCTCTTTTTTCTTCTTTCAGATTATACCACATAGGGATATTATACTGCAACGAAAGTTATTACAAGCTACAAGCATAATATGTAAGTATAGTTATGCAAAAGAGCCAAAGCCATCTTCATGACTTTGGCCTTTATGCCATTAATAACACGTCGATCCTAAAGTATTATCTCAATCCTACTAAAGCATTACTTGCCTCTCTGCACTTTAGCATGACAGAATACTCACCGCCTGAAAACCTGCTCTACAACTATTTGTCTTCGTCATCCACTACCTTGTAATCTGCGTCGTAAACATTCTCCTGTCCTCCGTCGGCTTCCTCCTGTGCATCTGTATTTTCACCAGCTTCCGGATTCGCTTGGTTTTGCTGGTATATCTTTGAGGAAATGTCGTAGAATGCCTTCTGCAACTCTTCTGTCGCCCTCTTAATTGCCTCTGTATCAGTCCCCTTTAAAGCTTCTTTTACCTTTTCTATTTCTGCTTCAACTTTCGATTTATCTTCACTGCTCAGTTTATCTCCAAGTTCTTTTAACGTCTTTTCTGATTGGAAAACCATAGAATCAGCATTATTTCTGATTTCCACGCCCTCTTTCCTCTTTTTATCCTCTTCTTCATACTTCTTAGCTTCATTTACAGCCTTTTCAATATCACTTTCCGACAGATTGGTAGATGCTGTTATTGTTATATTCTGTTCTTTTCCTGTACCCAAATCCTTTGCTGAAACATGTACAATACCATTGGCGTCAATATCAAAGGTTACTTCTATTTGAGGAACTCCCTTTGGTGCTGGGGGTATACCGTCAAGATTAAACTCTCCTAAGAGCTTGTTGTCGGCAGCCATAGACCTTTCACCTTGGAACACTCTTACCGTTACAGCTGTCTGACCATCTGCAGCTGTGGAGAAAACCTGACTCTTTTTAGTAGGAATTGTGGTATTTCTCTCAATAAGTTTTGTGAATACCCCACCCAGAGTTTCAATCCCAAGAGACAGAGGAGTCACATCAAGCAATAGAAGATCCTTCACTTCTCCAGTAAGTACTCCAGCCTGAATAGCGGCACCTATAGCAACACATTCGTCAGGATTTATACCTTTAAAGGGATCCTTGCCAAAATACTTTTTAACAGCCTCCTGAACAGCAGGTATTCTTGTGGAACCGCCAACCAAAAGAATCTTATCAATCTTATCCGGTGTCAGATCCGCATCCTTCATAGCTTTTCTTGTGGGTTCCATTGTCTTTTCCACCAGATCCGATGTTATTTCATCAAATTTTGCCCTTGTCAATGTGATGTCAAGGTGTTTTGGTCCCGTTGCATCAGCAGTAATAAAAGGAAGGTTAATATTCGTTGTAGTGACACCGGAAAGCTCTATTTTGGCCTTCTCAGCTGCTTCCTTAAGCCTTTGCATAGCCATCTTATCATTCTTAAGGTCAATTCCGCTTTCTCTTTTGAAGGTATCGATAAGATAATCTATTATTCTGTCATCAAAATCGTCTCCACCCAGCTTGTTATTTCCACTGGTTGCAAGCACCTCAAAAACTCCGTCACCGATTTCCAATATCGATACATCAAAGGTTCCGCCCCCAAGGTCAAAAACAAGAATTTTTTGATCGGTTTCCTTATCAAGTCCATAAGCAAGAGCCGCAGCCGTAGGTTCGTTGATTATTCTTAAGACTTCAAGACCTGCGATCTTACCGGCATCCTTAGTAGCCTGTCTTTGGGAATCACTGAAATAAGCAGGTACAGTTATAACAACCTGAGAAACCGTCTGACCAAGATAACTCTCTGCATCAGCCTTTATTTTCTGAAGAATCATTGCCGATATTTCCTGTGGGGTAAAACTCTTCTCATCGATCTTAACTTTCTTGTCAGTACCCATATCCCTCTTTATAGACATAACTGTCCTCTCCGGATTGGTTATAGCCTGCCTTTTTGCCACCTGCCCCACAAGCCTCTCATTTGTTTTTGAAAAAGCAACTACAGAAGCAGTAGTTCTTCCTCCCTCGGAATTTGGGATTACAACGGGTTCTCCACCTTCCATAACCGCCACACATGAGTTTGTGGTACCGAGATCTATACCTATAACTTTTGCCATTAATATCATCCTCCTTAAAATAAATTACATGAATTATTCAATTGAACCAAGAGAAACAAGTCAGTTCGCAACCTTAACCATACTGTATCTTATTACCTTGTCCTTTAATGTATACCCCTTTTGAAATTCCTCAACAATAACACTTTCACCATATTCCGGATCTTCAACATGCATCACTGCATTATGTAGATTAGGGTCAAATTTCTCACCTAAGGACTTAATCTCTTCCACTCCTAATTTTGCCATAACTTCTTTGAATTGGCGAAATACCAGATCGATTCCTTCTTTTAGCGATGCAGCATCAGCTTCCTTTGAGGATGCCTGAACAGCCCTTTCAATATTGTCAACTACCGGCAAGAAAGCAGCAACTATATCAACAGCAGCATCATTATATACGGATCCCATTTCCTTCGCTGTTCTTTTCTTATAGTTATCAAACTCTGCTGCAGTCCTCTGGAGCATGTTAAAGTATTCTTCACACTTTTTTGTTTTTTCCTCAAGCTCATTTTTAAGCTGCTCCATTTCCCGGTTATGAGCAGGCTTCTCCTCAGCAGCTATATTATCATTCTGACTCTTGTTTACCTCTTCATTATTGTTAATTTGACACTTATCCTGCTCTTTTTTATTTTGTTTGCCTGTCCCCTTCTCCTTCAAGATTATATAACCTCCCTTATCGATGAATTTTAAAGCTTTAAAAGCATTTAAGGTTCGTCCGAGCTTTTTCCCAACAACTTCTCTACTTCATCAACTATCCTGCTCTTCATGAAATTTACAGCCGCTAAAACCTTGGAATAATCCATCCTCGTCGGACCTATAACGCCTATTGTTCCAATAACAGTATTCCCAACTCTGTAAGTAGTTGTAACAAGACTGCAATCCTTCATTTTTTCAATCTTATTTTCCTCGCCGATCCTAATGTTAATACCTTTGTTGCCTTGAGATAAATCATTGAGCAGCCTGCCTAAAAGTTCCTTTTTATCCATAAGACCTAGAAACTCTTTTAACTTATCCACATCACTAAACTCAGGATAATTCAACATGTTTATAGTACCTTCAAGGTAAACCTCTGAACTGTCTATCTGATTAATACAATCAGAAACACCGTTTAAAATAGGCATTAAGACCTCCTGAGAAGGTCCTAACAAAATCTCTATCTCCCTAATTACAGGCATATTTATTTGATCTATTGTAAGACCTGACAACTTCTCATTGAATATGTTGGAAACGGTTATCAAATACTCCAGTGAAACCGTTTCGGAAATATTAATAAGGCTGTTCTTAACTATCCCTGAATTAGTTATTACAATAACAAGTGCCCTCCCCCTTTCAACCGGCATCACCTGTATAGCTTTTAAAACACTGTTTTTTCTTTCAGGTGTAGTTGCCATAGAAGTATACTTTGTAATCTTCGATACCACAGCCGAAACCTGCCTTAATAGTTGGTTAAGCTCATTTATTTTCACATCCATAGCGGACTTAATACTTAGCATCTCTTCCACAGTCAATTGACTGGCTTTCATTAGCTTATCCACATAGAATCTGTATCCCTGGTCTGATGGTACGCGCCCCGCAGAAGTATGAGGCTGTTTGATAAACCCCATTTCCTCCAGATCAGCCATTTCGTTTCTAATGGTTGCTGAACTGAGACCAAATTCATGCTTTCTTGCAACAGTTCTTGAGCCAACGGGTTCCGCAGTACTGATGTAGTCGTCGATAATTGACTGAAGTATCCTCTTCTTTCTATCGTCCAATAACATCATTATCACCCCTTTGTTAGCACTCTATCTTGCTGAGTGCTAATGCTATTCTTAAAATACCACCCTAGGTTTCTTTTGTCAAGATATTTTTGTGGATTATTATTTGCTTAAACCGAAAAGCTTATTCTTCTCATCATGCAAATCATACAAATTCCACAAACACCTGATTTGCAAGGTCCAGTCCCAGTTTGGTAAGCTTAATGAATCCATTACTGACTTCAATCAACCCCCTTTGTAAAAGGCTTTCTATCTGTCTTCTAAACACCTCAAATATATCCCTGTCAAACATTTCTCCAAACTCTTTAACCCTTACTCCCTCAATAAGTCTTAATCCCAGCATCACAAACTCCGACATTTCATCCTCTTTTGTAATGTGTAAAGGATTCTCTACAGGAGAACATCCCCGGTTTAAGATTCCTATATACTCTTCTATATCATAAACATTATTAAACCGCTGACCCTTAAAATATGAATGGGCTCCAGCCCCGAATCCAATATATTCACGTTCTTTCCAATAAATCATATTATGTGCACATTTAAAACCTTCCTTTGCAAAATTGGATATTTCATAATGCTCATAACCTAAAGACCCTAGTTTATCAATCGTATGCCAATACATCTTTCTGTCAACCTCATCGTCCACAGGAACAAGCTCTCCTTTTTTAAGTCTTGTGCCATATACCGTACCTTCCTCTATTATCAGGCTATAGCATGATAAATGTGCCGGCTTTAAGCTTGCGGTATATTCTAAAGTCTCCATCCAATCGCAAAAGGTCTGACCCGGAATCCCAAAAATCAGATCCACGTTAATATTGTCAAACCCCGCTTTTTGTGCAAAATTATAATTCTCGATGAATTCTTCAACCGTGTGAATTCTTCCTAACTGGGATAAAAGACGGTTCTGCCATGCCTGAAGGCCTATGCTTATCCTGTTTATTCCCACTGTCCTGTATGCCATTAGCTTATCAAAACTAAGGGTGCCCGGATTTGTCTCAATAGTGATTTCATAGCAGTTTTCCATCTCAAACGTATTTTTCATAAATTCGATTATTTCATATATATTATGTGCATCCACAAAGGAGGGGGTTCCTCCTCCGATAAACACAGTTTCAATGCTGTATCCTTTGAGTCTTTCGGCATACAATGCTATTTCTCTTTTTAAGGCATTAAAATATGCAGGGATAAAATCATCCCTGCATGGAAAAGAATTAAAGTCACAATACAGGCACTTTGCCTTGCAAAAGGGTATGTGAATGTAAATTCCTAGTCTTCTCCCGGTCTTCGTCATTTCTAACACCATCTCTTTTAAGTATCAAGCTTCAAAACACTCATAAATGCTTCTTGGGGAACCTCTACGCTTCCTACCTGACGCATACGTTTTTTACCTTCTTTTTGTTTTTCCAAAAGCTTTTTCTTACGTGTTATGTCTCCTCCATAGCACTTTGCCAGAACATCTTTTCTATATGCCTTGACTGTTTCCCTAGCAATGATTTTTCCACCAATACATGCCTGTATCGGTATTTCAAACTGCTGCTTTGGAATTGTATCTTTAAGCTTTTCTGCAATTCTCCTGCCCCGTGTATATGCCTTGTCCTTATGAACAATAAATGACAATGCATCAACAATTTCTCCATTTAACACTATATCCAGTTTTACAAGTTCGGATTTTTTATATCCCAACAATTCATAATCTAAAGATGCATATCCCTTGGTTCTTGATTTTAATGCATCAAAGAAGTCATATATTATTTCATTAAGGGGCATCTCATAAGTCAATATTACCCTACCTTCATCAATATATGACATATCCTTGTACACTCCGCGTCTCTCCTGAGACAATTCCATAATATTACCCACAAACTCCGAAGGACTCATAATGGTTGCTTTAACAATAGGCTCCTCCATGCTGTCTATCTCCGCCACCGGTGGCAAATTGGTGGGATTGTCTATAAAAAACGTCTCACCATCGGTTCTTGTAACTTTATATATAACACTAGGTGCTGTAGTTACCAAGTCAAAATCAAATTCTCTTTCTAAACGTTCCTGTATTATTTCCATATGAAGAAGTCCTAAAAAACCACATCGAAATCCAAAACCCAGAGCAATGGAAGATTCCGGTTCAAAGGTCAGCGAAGCATCATTGAGCTGGAGCTTTTCCAATGCATCACGAAGGTCACCGTATTTTGACCCATCTGCAGGATAAATACCGCAAAAGACCATGGGATTTACCTTCTTATAACCGGGAAGAGGCTCCTTTGCAGAATTTTCCACCAAGGTAACCGTATCGCCCACCCTTGTGTCCTTGACATTCTTTATGCTTGCGGCTATATAACCTACATCTCCAGCTAAAAGTTCAGAACAGGTATCATGACCTCCGGGCTTCATGTAACCCACCTCCGTAACCAAAAAATTCTTTTTGGTATACATCATCCTTATCTCATCACCTACCCTGACACTTCCCTCCACCACTCTTATATACACGATAACACCCTTATAGCTGTCATAATAGGAATCAAAAATAAGGGCACGAAGAGGGGCATCCACATCACCCTTCGGATATGGGACTACACTCACCACACTCTTAAGAACAGCATCTATATTGATACCGTTTTTAGCAGAAATAAGGGGAACATCCGAACAATCCACCCCTATGACATCCTCTATTTCCTTTTTGACCACATCAGGCTGAGCACTGGGAAGATCAATCTTGTTAATCACGGGCAATATTTCAAGATTATGTTCTAAAGCAAGATACACATTAGCCAGTGTCTGTGCTTCTATTCCCTGTGTCGAATCAACTACAAGTATCGCCCCTTCACACGCAGCAAGACTTCTGGATACCTCATAATTAAAATCCACATGTCCTGGGGTATCTATAAGGTTCAGAACGTATTCTTCTCCGTTATCGTCTTTATATGCCATACGTACAGCCTGAGCCTTAATAGTAATACCTCGCTCACGTTCAATATCCATGGTATCTAAAATCTGGTTCTCCATTTCCCTTTCTGTAAGAACACCAGTGGCTTCTAAAAGTCTATCTGCAAGAGTCGATTTTCCATGATCGATATGTGCAATTATACAAAAATTCCTTATCTTCTTTTGTCTTTCACTTGCCATTTATTCATCCTCCTACCAGTTAAGGGAGCATATTTCAAAATTGAACCGTTATATAACACCTCGGTTCAAAGAAAATTTTTCGATTGTAGAAAAAATAAGTTTTATCAGCAAATTATTATAACATAATAATCAAACAAAAAGAAGAAGTTTTTGCACATTGGGCACGGTAAAAGCATGAACCCATCTCCTGCCAATACTCTCACAAGAGAGTTTTTTAAAATGCCATTTCAGCATTTAATATTCAGGCAAGAAAATCATT